>Ga0075163_10002095_pt1 | contig 26933 bp, 24 predicted proteins | sample JI1023141ADNA_FD_71478 | JGI IMG/M metagenome (GOLD analysis project Ga0075163, IMG submission 71478) | Wastewater effluent complex algal communities from Wisconsin, to seasonally profile nutrient transformation and Carbon sequestration -... | ecosystem: Engineered > WWTP > Effluent > Algae...
AAAAAATTCATAAAACTTGAAATTGGAGAATTTTGAAAGTTAAATTAAACTTTGCCACAGAGGCACAGAGTCACGGAGGGAATTCTGATTTTTGTTTATTATTCGTATCTTTCTTCTGAGAATACTAATGCTCTCAAGTTAAGGATTTAATTTTAGAAGATAAAGGTTCTCATTATGTTTCGACCCTTAGAGAGAAACATTGAGTTGACGGCGCAAAGTCGCGAATACTCTCTGTGTGCTCTGTGAGAGATATTTTCTTTGCTTTTATACAATCGCAATCGTATTTTCTATCGGTGACTCGGTGTACAGAGGTGGTAATCTTTAAAAAGTATCTTCTAATAAAAAGATTGAGTCTAGATTATGGTTTAGAAAAAGAGAGGAGGGTTAGCAAACTGGCTTCGGTAAGAATCGAACTTACGACACAAGGATTTTCAGTCCTCTGCTCTACCAACTGAGCTACAAAGCCATTGCTTTTGCCAGAATATAAAGACTGGCAAAGTCGTCAATAGAATTTAGAGGCTATTGTGGGTTCCGTCACAAAACGGCGGATTTTTTGTATGCTTGCAACCACAAAAGTAGACTGTTTCTGTTTGTGCTATTTGGCACATCATAGGTTTCATACCAGTGTTGTTTCTAGCATGAGCTCCATCGCAGAATGGTTGTTTTACGGAGTGTCCACAAATACACCAAGCCTTTTTTTCACCCTCTTTAACTTCTACTTGATAGGGACCTTTTTGTGCAATTTTTGGCTCTGACATTTTTTAAATCTCCTTTTGATTTGTATATTGTAATTACTTAACTTTATCTATTCTAAAAAAGAATAAAAGTCTTTTAAATTATACTTTTTGTTTTTCTTCTATAACCTTTGTCTCTTCAACTTTCATGGTAAGAATTAAAATGACAAGTCCAACAGATACACAGGAGTCTGCAAAATTAAATGCAGGCCATCTTGAAAATAATAAGAAGTCAGGCCAGTCAAAGTCAAGAAAGTCAACTACACCGATATATTCTCCATGTTCAATAGGGGTAAATCCAAATTTGACTCCATTTCCTTTTGGCATTTTAATAAAAAATTTATCAATAAAATTTCCGAATGCTCCAACCATTACTAAATTCCATCCCCATGCATTTCCAATTTCGTAATTTTTCCAGCGGTAGAGAATTAAAAATACAATCGCAAATGCTGTTGAGAATAAAGAGATGATTGAATTGTTCTGGTAAATTCCAAATACAAAGCCAGTGTTGAAGGTGAGGGTCATACAAAAAAATTCACCCATATAGCATTCACTATTGTGATAAGAGTAGTTTTGAACTACCCAATACTTTGTTGCCAGGTCAATCATTACCCCGAGAACAATAAATACGAGGTATTGTGGTTTTATAACTTCTAAGATTTTTTTTTCGAAAAATTTCAATGTTGATTCCTTAAATTTAATAAATTTGTGATTGTGTAAAAGCAAAGAAAGTATCTCTCACAGAGAGCACAGAGTTCGCAGAGAGTATTGATTCTATTGACTCTTTACTCCGTGTGCTCTGTGAGAAAATCCTGCTTTTACACAATCCCACCAGCGTGCCCCTTGCTGGATCGGGGTCTTACACCTAGCGGTGGGCTTGCTGCCGCAGGCTACTATTTTACTATGCTCTATTAATTTAGACATGTTTAAATTTCCTAGAATTACTTATTCTATATTTTACTTGAGCGGTTTTTAATCAGAGAGGTTAACAATGACAACCCACTAATTCCTGCAATCGCATAGAAAAAGAGAGAAGGATATAGATTATAAAAGCTCATAAAATAATTTCCAAAGTGAACAGATGCAATAGAAATAAGTAAGTATAAAAATCGGTTTCCGAGCACAAAGAACACATCTGTTTGTCTTTCAACATCTTTATTCTGGATGACTAGACGACCACGATTTAAAGTAAGTAGTGCCTTGTGCAATTCGCCCGGAATAAGAAGAGATGTTGATACTAACTCTTTTCCTTCATCGCTTAGCATCTTATCTATTATACCTGTTTCTCCGATTGCGATAGTTTGAAAATAATTTTCAGCATAATCAAATACAGAGCGATAGGGATCTAGAATTGCGATATTGCCCATGATTAGACCGAGAGTTCTTTCTAGCATCACGTAATTAGATGGAACCCTTGCGATTTTTAAAATTTCGGATAGACTGGAATTAATTCCTTTTAGGAAAATATAAGCTTCTTCTGGATTTAATTGCTCAATAGAAATATTTCTAAAAAAATCAGTATTTGTTACAAAACGTTCTAATTTTTCCAATGCAAATTTTACGATTTGTTCTAATTTATCTTTGTTTACATTTTTATCAAAGAAACCCATTTCTTCCATGCCTTCGACTACTCCGTAGTAATCTTTACTCATAGCAGAAGAGATGATTTTTTTTAAACAAACAGCCGTGATTTCATTGACTTCGCTTACGGCACCGAAGTCGATAAAGCATAGTTTTCCATCAGTGGTATATATTAAATTGCCGGAGTGTGGGTCTGCGTGAAAAAAGCGGTATTGAAATACCATTAGAATATAAGCACGAACTAGTAAATCAAGAGGACGGGATTTTTTTGCATTTCTTTTTAGAACGGATTTGGTTTCTGAAATTTTTACGCCTTCAATAAACTTGGTAACTAAAATTCCTTTTGTAGTATAACCATGATATACCGTTGGAAAAACATAATCAGGCTCATTTGCAAAATAGGAAGCCATTTTCTCGATTGACTTGGCTTCTTCCGATAAGTCCATTTCTCTTGTGATTATGGTTTTGATTTCGCTATGGATTTGTTTATAATCAAATGTAACAAGATAACGATTGATTCGTTTCATTACGAATAATACAGTTCGCAAATCTTTCTCTACTAAGTTTTCAATGCCGGGGTAGAGAACTTTTATAACTACTTTTTCTTCACCGAGTTTTGCTTCGTAAACTTGTGCGGTGGAAGCTGCCGCTAATGGATTCTTTTTTATTTCGGGAAATACGGTCTCGATGTTTTCGCCGGTTTCTTTATAAAAGCGAAGTTTAATTTCCTCAAAGGAATGAGGAGGGATTCTATCCTGCAAATCTTTAAAGGCAGAGATAAAATAATCGGGGAGTAAATGCCCCATATTAGATAAGAATTGACCTAGTTTAATGTAAACGCCGCCGAGATTCAAAAAGAGTTCTTTGCATTCTCTTCCAAGCTCAGTGTAAATTTGTTCTTCTTTAATTTGAACTTTTTCAGCAGATAAAAACCGTTTTCGAATTTTATAATGCCAGAGAAGTGTAATAGAGCGTTTGAATACAAAGCTATATACCAATAAAAATCTAGATAAATATCCCTTATTTCTATAGGAAAAAACTTCAGAGCTAGCCGTATTGTCAATAAATTGATTCATTTTATAAAAGTATTACCAGTCATTCCTATATTCAAAGAAAAGCAAGAATTTCTTTAGATTTTACCGCGATAGATTGATTGGATGGTTGAAAAAATTCGTTCGTTTGCTTCTAAAGAACCCAGAATAGTTTTTGATTCTCCAGAAAGCACACTAACTATTTCAGTATAAATATTAATCCAGGGATTGGAAAATTGTTTTGGAGGCTTTGGAAGACTTGCTGGCAGAAGACTTCTAAACCCTTTGTATAGCTTAGATTTTTTTGTTTCAAAAAATCGATGACCATCGTTACTTAAAATAAAACGAGCATTCTCTGTTTGAATGTCTATTTCAAATTGAAAATAATTCCTTTTTCCACCTGCCTCTAAAAATACAAATACATCATTAGGATATTCTAATATAGCAATTGCTTGCTCTTCGATTTTTGCAAATTCATTTGCTCTATTTAGCTTACTGCTAACTCGAATTGGTTTAGATTCAAGAAGATAATCAATATAATCCACAGCATGAGTTCCATCATGAAGGAGTGGGCCGCCTCCGCCAATAAATGCATTTCCGGGATCGCGAAAAGAAGTTAGAACCGATGCGCGAATGGTTCTAAGCTCACCCGTTTTATTAGATTGAATTTGTTCTTTTACATATTTATAAAGATAGTGATAGCGTCTTTCATGATTTACCCATATTTTTAAATTATGCTTTTTTTGTAAGGAGAGTAGGGATTTTAATTCTTTTAGGTTTATGCATACAGGTTTTTCAATGAGTAGGCTTTTTATTCCAAGTGAAATAGCAAATTTTACATTTTCAAAATGAGCCTCTGAATTACTTGCGATGATGGCAAAATCAAAACTTTCTTTTTTAATATCATCTAAATTAGATTTAACAATCTCTTTTTTTAAATTCCAATCTTTAAAAAAAATGTCAACTGCCTCTTTATCAATATCAAATACAGCTTTTAACTGAAAATGCTTTTTACCAAATGTTGAAAATAATACTCCTGCGTGTGTGCAGGGATGATATCTAAGTTTATCTTTTTCTAAAGTTGAAGCAATTCTTCCAAGTCCGAGTAGGAGAGTTTTAAATTTCAAATTTTCTCACGCTCTAAATAATAGATTGTTTTATTTTCTATTTTTTTTTCTTTTTCAAATTTGGAAATTGGAAATTCTCTTCGAATAAAAACATACTCAGAGCCAATTGGCTTGAATAGGTTTGTTTTACGAAAAGTGCGAATGGCAAATCTACCGTAACCGCCATGATCTGTTGCAAATAAGAATATACCTTTATTGTCTAGAAGTGAATGAATGGACTCGAGAAATGCAAGACTAATTGTTCTATTATGCCAGTGCTTTTTTTTAGGCCAGGGATCAGGAAAGTTAAGAATAATTTTATGAAAACTTTTTTCTTGAAATAGTTCTTTTAAAAACCAATTGAAATTACAGCAGATTAATTTTATATTTTTTAATTTGTATTTCTCGATTTCGCGAATTGTAAAATGAAGTCTATCCCGATTTTTCTCCATTAAGATATAACCTGTTTCTGGATTTTTTCGCGCAAGCTCAATGGCAACTTCTCCCCAGCCAGAGCCAAGCTCTAATACAAATTGCTTTAAGCTATTCTCAAATTGCAGGGCGGGGTTTATGGCAATATTTTTCTCTAATTGAATTAGATACTTGGATTCAAAAGGAAGTCTTGAAGCGATTCCCCAGAGTTTATCAGTTGTTGCTTGATCCAAATTCATTTCGGTAATCCGGTAACTTTTATTTTATTTTTCATTTAATACTTTCTCGAATACATCTCTTGTAGTATTGGCAGAATTTTCCCAACTAAAATAATCTAAATCAATCTTAGGTGCTATATTAGACTTTTCTAATGCAATCATTTCCTTAGCCCAGTCTTCTGGATTTTCTGTTTTTAAATAGGAAATTTTATCTTTTCCAATTTCTCTGAATGTTGGGATATCGGAAACAATGCATTTTCTTTTATGAGCAAGGGCTTCTAGAAGTGGAATTCCAAATCCTTCATAGACAGAAGCGAATAAAAATATCTCACAGTTCTTATAAAGATTATGTAGATCAACATCATTTACATTGTCAAGGAGGATAATATCATTATACTCTTCGATTTCTTTTTTTAGCTCAGTTAAAAAACTTTCTTTCTCCCAGCCAATTTTTCCTGCAATTACCCAATACATGCGGAAATTGGTTGTTAGCTTTCGATAGGCTTTAAATGCTTCTAGCAAAAAGGGATAGTTTTTTCTGGGTTCGATTGTAGAAACAGAAAGTAGATAAGGCTTCTTTATATTTTGAATGAAAATAGAGGGAGTTTTTAAACTAGCACTCACTACCTCTTTTACATCAACTCCAGGGTAGGCTACACCTGTTTTATTTTCAGGATAATTAAAATGTTTTACTAAATCAACCCTTGTTTGCTCGGAAATAGAAAGAATATAGTCTGCCCTGTTTACAGAGTAACCCTGCACAAGTCTTTGTTGAATAGCGGCTAATAGCCTCATAGTCTCAGGATATTTATATAATACTAAATCACAATAAGTCAATACAACTGGAAGCTTTGAAAAAAATAGAGGAGGGATTACTTGCTGTGAGCCCCAGAATATATCTAAATTGAATTGGTTTAAGGATAAGGGCAAACTTATATTAAAATAGGTTGCACCTTTTTTAGAAAGGAAACCTTTGCCCTGATGAAATTCTACATTAGGAAGTTCTAATATTGTCTTATGAGATTCATGAATCGGGAGATGACTGAATAAAACGAATTGGTATTTTTCCTTTTGTGGAAAATGTCGAATTGTTTCTGCAATGAGTCGACCAACACCCGATACACGGGTTGAAAGAGGTCTTGCATCCAGTCCAATTCGATAAATCGTATTACCCTCGGACACCGGCAGCCTGCGTTGGATCTGAATTTCCTCCGGAGGTCTTAATTATATCTTTCACAGTAACAGTTTGATCGTTTGGAATCATGAAGGTAACGCCATTTACTTCGATTTCCAGTTTTGCATTTGATCCGGTTTTAATTTTTGCTTCAAGGGAAATCCTGGTTCCTTTTTTGGCAGGAATTTTCTTTCCACCGTCTGTGATTTCAATTGTTCCGAGTGCTTGAGTGATTAATACTTCGTTCATGCTATCCTACCTTTTAAAGTTGCGCTTGTGGCTGATTCAATTTTTACAGAAATAGTTTGACCAATCATCTCTTCTACAGATTTATTTTCAGGAAGAGGGAATACTACCATTCTACCGCTATCAGTTCTTCCGGAAAGTTCTTTTGCGGATTTGCGAGATCTATCCTCTACTAAAACTTCAAATGTTTTTCCAATTTTTAATTTATTCTGGTAGTCAGAGATTCCAGTTTGTAATTCTACAAGTTCAGTGAGTCTTGCTGATTTTTCCTCTTCTGAGACGTCGTCTTTTAAAAGTCTTTTGGCAACAGTTCCTTCTCTTTCGGAATACTTAAACATAAAAGCCATATCAAATTGAACCCGCTTGACTACGTCGAGTGTATCTAAAAATTCCTCTTTCGTTTCAGTAGGAAATCCAACAATAATATCAGTAGTAATTCCACACTCTGGAACAACAGAGCGAATCTCATCGACTACAGCTAAGAACTCTTCTTTTGAATAAGTTCTCTTCATTGCTTCAAGGACTCTCGTATTTCCAGCTTGCAGTGGCAAATGGATATTAGACGAAAAACGTTTTTCGCTAGCCATGAGTTTTAATAGATGCATGGGAAAATCTTTTGGATGCGGAGAAGTAAAACGGATTCTCTCAATCGTTGTTTCTTTTAAAATAGATTCAATCAAATAAGCAAAGTCTTTTTCGTCTTGTCTGTAGGAATTTACATTTTGACCAAGTAGGGTAACTTGTTTGATGCCTTTATCGACTAGCTTTTTTACTTCTTCGACGATAGACGACACGTCTCGGCTTCTCTCACGCCCGCGCGTATAAGGAACCACACAAAAAGTGCAGAAATTATTACAACCACGCATAATCGTTACAAAAGCTTGAATTCCGTTTATAACCTGTGGTTCAATTTCATCATAAGTTTCAATTTTAGAAAGACGGGTTAGGTTTACTCGCTGTTCACCGCTACGAATTTTTTCGATTAGACTTGGAAGATCGCGGTAATTATCAGGACCAACAACTAAATCAAGCGGCAATTCCTGGTGAAATAAATCATCTCCAAGATTCTGTGCCATGCAACCCAGAACACCAATTACAAGTTTAGGATTTCTCTTTTTTAAATAGCCAAGGTTTTGCAGACGACTATAGATTTTTGCATGGGCGTTTTCTCTTACGGCACAGGTATTTAAAAATATAATATCAGAGGATTCCACGTCTTCCGTGCTCAAGTATTCCGCCTTATTCATCAGGCTTTTTACGATTCCAGAATCATATTCGTTCATCTGGCAGCCATAGGTTTCGATATAAACCTTGCCCAGTCCCTTTGTTGATTCAATTAAATCGGACTCGGTCACTTCTGTTTTTAAAATTGTCTGCATAAGTTTAAAAAATGGAAATACGCTCGTTTGTAAAGCAGATTATTTGGGCGATTCGAAACCGCTTGAATCTTCAAGATTACCACCGATGCACACCGATGACACCGATAAAGGATACGATATTGAAATTATTCCTTTTAAAAAATGTTCCGATTTATATAGTAGGAAAATATAAATTGTTTATTTCTTTAGGAGTGATATGTCTACTTTGTTGAAACAAGAACAGCCAACCTTCGGTAATCTAGCGGGTAATGGCAGAACATTTGAAGTTCCTCCCTTTCAAAGGGATTATAGTTGGGACAAAGAAGAATGGGAAGACCTTTGGCTAGATATTATTGGTATAGAAGAAGAAGGCGACCATTATATGGGATATGTTGTTTTACAAGAGACCAAAGAAAGTAAAAAATTTTTGATTATTGATGGGCAGCAGCGGATAACAACCATTAGTATATTAATCATTGCTGCTGTAAAAGTATTACAAGAATGGGGTGATAAGCAAAGAGCAGAAGATTTAAGAAACCAATATTTGAGTTTTAAAGAGCCAATTTCTCAAATTTATAAAACAAAATTAAAATGGAATCGAAATAATGACTATGTATACAGTCTTCAACTTTTGCAACTTCAAATTCCACAATACACTGCAAGCCTAAAGCCTTCTGAAAAGAGAATCTTTGGAGCTTTTAATTTTTTCTATAAAAAAATAGTAAAACATTTCGAAACTAGCAAATCTACAACGGAGATTACTGCTCTTATAAGTAAGACCATTGATGAAAAATTGTTCTTTACTTCCATTATTGTCGGAGATGATATTGATGCGTATAAAGTTTTTGAAACGTTAAACGCTAGAGGAGTGAAACTATCGACTGCCGATTTATTAAAAAATTATCTATTCTCTAAAGTTTTTGCTAGAGTGGAAGGAGAAGTCGAAAGCCTGGAAAAAAAATGGTATCGAATCAATGATCTTTTGGGTAAAACAGATATTACAAATTATATCAGGCATTTTTGGAATGCAAGGAATTATCCAGCAGAACGAAAGGTAACTCTTTTCAAAACCATTAAACGGAAAATCGAAACCTATGAACTATCTATTGAATTAATTAATTCCTTGGATGAAAGTGCATTCATTTATTCCTCCCTGAATAATCCAGATAGTGAGGTTTGGGTAGGCGAGCAATCTAAGTATATAAATGAAATTAATATTTTAGAGGTTACTCAGTGCTATCCCCTCCTTATGATGGGTAAACAGAAATTTTCAGAGACTGAATTTACAAAACTTCTAAGGGATGTTGTAAACCTTTCCTTTAGATACAACACAATTGGTGGACAAAATCCAAATGAATTAGAGAGAGTATACGGAAGAGCGTCGGTTGCAATCTATAAAGAAGAAATAAAAGATGCTAGAAATTTATTTTTAACTTATCTTAAAGATATTTATATCGAAGATGATAGTTTTAGAAATGATTTTAAGAATAAGCAAATTAATACAAATAAATATAATACCCTCGTAAAATATATCCTATCAAAATTAGAAGTTCAATATGGTGGAGTAGAGCCTATTTTAACAAATAAAAATTTGACTATAGAGCATATTTTACCTGAGAATCCGAACGATGAATGGGCTCTTGAATTTAAGAATGTTGATATCGGAGATTATATATTTAGAATTGGCAACTTAACTTTTTTAGAATCAGGAAAAAACAAAGAAGCAGATAGAAAGTCTTTTGAAGAAAAACAAAAGATTTATTTAACGAGTAACTTCAAGCTAACAAAGGAACAAATAGAATATTCTGTATGGAATGTAACTAGTCTCGCGTCTAGGCAAGCAGATATGGCAAACAAAGCAGCCACAGTTTGGAAAATTAATTATCAGTAGGGAACGGTTTCAAACCGTTCCCTACTTTTCGCTAATCTTGCCAGCGCGGTAGATTAAATATTCCACTTTGTTGTCGGGAAGTAAAGTCTTCTTAGCCTCGCCGTTTAGTTTGCCTTCATACCAGATGGATTCGATAGTACCTTTTTCATTCGTGTTGTTAAGGGTTAATACGCCTTTGCCGTGGGGTTTGCCTGCGTTCATGTCGCCGGAATAGATGTCACCGTTTAGATAGTAAATCTTTCCGACACCGTTTGCCTGGTAGTCTACAATATCTCCTTCGTAGATTTCGCCTGTTTTGTAGGCGAGTTTACCAACACCTGTTTTGCATTCGCCTTCAATGCAGACTGTATTACTAAGTCTAAACGTTGCCCAGAGCATTAGAACGATACTTAAGAGTAGATAGTTTCGGACAATGTTCTCATGAAAAGATTCTCTTGTAATCATCTTTTGTAAAACAAGGATTAGCCCAAGAGAAAATATGGAATTTAAAGAAAAGATTCCAAAAAGCATCCCTATCCAGCGGCTAGTGCCGATTATCCCATAGTAGGGAAGGGATAAACTATGACCGAGAGGTGTATAATTTAGTACGGCAAGAAAACCAAGGACTACGATGTTATAAGAAATAAAAATATAGATTAACTTTTTCATTTTGCTTTAATCCTTTCTGGTTGTCTGACTACACTTAGAATAGAATGATTTACAACTGGAAATGGAATTTTGATTTGCACATCTCCCATTCCACCACTTAGAACATCTTTGCGATTTCCTCTAAAATACAATTCTTCCACAACAAAACTCTGTGATTCAAATTCTCCTGGTTGAAATACTTCGACTGAATCACCAACTTGTATTTTATTTTTAATTTCAAAAGTGGTAAGACCTTCACTGGCGGATTTGACATTACCCGCAAACATTTGGGATTGTAAATAGGAATGTCCGACTTCATAGTTTTGAAATTCTTGTTCGTCTTCGGGAACCTGGTCTTCCATTCCGCGGGTAAGAAATCCAGAAAAATATCTACGCGATGCAACTTTGTCTAATTCGGTAAGCAAATCAGAATTAAACTCTCTTCCTGCTTGTAGATCGTCTAACGCTTTTCGGTAGCTTCTAGCGACTAACGCTACGTAGTATTCATTTTTAGTTCTACCTTCTACTTTAATAGAATCAACACCTGCGTCTCTAATTTCTTTTAAGTATTGAATTGCCCGCATATCTTTTGAATTCATTAGAAAAGTTCCTTCTTCTTCGGATTCAATGATTTCCATGGGTTCATCATTTTGTCTGGGATTGGTGACAAATATTTTATACTGATCCCGACAGGCATTGTTACATGCACCTTGGTTTGCATCTCGATGTGTAAAATAATTACTCATAAGACACCTTCCGCTATGGGCAATACAAACAGCCCCATGGACAAATACTTCTAGCTCCATATCAGGAACCTGGTCACGAATTTCTTTTATTTCCCCAATGCTTACTTCTCTTGAGAGGATAACGCGTGTTGCCCCGATTGACTTCCAAAACTTAACTGCCGCATAATTCATTGTATTGGCTTGAACAGAAATATGAATGTCAATCTCGGGAGCAATTTCTCTTGTCATATAAATTAAACCAGGATCTGCCATGATAAATCCATCTGGCTTTAAGCTTGCCATTTCTTTTAGGTATTTCGGATAACTTCCCAGTTTAGAATTTCTGGGAAATGCATTGATTGTAAAATAGATTTTCTTTTCGCGCGTATGGGCGTAGTCGACTGCTGTCTTTAAATGTTCAAGAGTAAATTCATTTTCACGAGCACGTAGCGAATAACGGGGAACGCCACAATAAGTTGCATCCGCTCCATATAAATAAGCAAGTTCTAATTTTTCAAGATTGCCCGCAGGCATAAGTAATTCAGGTATTTTTTCCACACTTCCAGAATTTAGAGAAAAGCTGTCTAGTCAAGAAAGAGAATTTTTAAGATTACCATGCGAAGGCGCTGGTCGCGAATACTTGGAGCGAAGGGTGGAATGAACACGGATTAAAGATAGAACGTTTATCACGGTCATCTCGAACTCACCATGAGACATGGGGTTTCTCGCAAAGCCGCTAAGACGCAAAGTTTTTTGTTTGAGGTGAGTCTATATCAGTCATTCGGTAAGTAGAGGGGCATAATGAAATTAACCCTTTGTATAAGCTTCCGATAAGATGACTATATATCAAATAGCCCCCACCGTTGGGTTCAAACATAGGTCAGAGATGGGTTCCCCATGCCCCTCTAACCCATCTTTGAAGTATAGGAGAACCCAATCCTCCCTTATGTTATGTATATAGTCTTCTTATACAAAGGTAAAACAAATCCCCTTGCTGGATACTTGTTGTTTAACTCTAGAGAATTATTCCCCTTTTCAAAGGGGATGGCTTTTACGTTGCAATGTCATTTAACACAAAGGCTGTGTATCAATGATAGGATAGGCATGGATTCGACTTTGCTCACCAACCGCGCCGAGGAAATACGACGGTAGGATAGGCATCCCTGCCTCTCCGCAAGAACTTGAGGGATTGTTTGATGGTGGATTCTTATATGTACGTAGACTTATCGTAAGGACTTGATTAATCAAGTCCTTACGATAAGACATGACTGTATACCTATCTTTGATTATGAGTTGAGGGATGGTCTTTGGAGCATCTTAAAAAGTTTAGTTTTTGGAGTTTTAATACAGTGTTTTTGTAGCAAAGCCTCTAGTTATTTATTTTTGTTTGACTAAATATTATAATAATATCTCTTAGAAAAACCTAGGAGTTATTTGATTGGGAAGGAAGACTACAAATTTAGAACACCAAAAACTTGCGATTGAACTCGTAAGTAATATAATTGCTTCTGATAATTATTTATCTGCAAATCAGATAATTGAAGAGTATGCGCAAAATTCTCCAGAAAAAGAAAAAGGAGAGAAGTCCGTTGGACGCAGCATTAAGACAGTTATGGATATTCTAGGAGAGGAAATTATTGAATCTAAAACCGGAAAAGGATATCGATTAAAGAAAAAATACAAAGAAAAATTGTCATGGATGTTACAGCTACTTTCCAAATACTTAATAATCACTGAGCCAGAATCACTCAATTTTGTATTTGAACCTATCACTTTCCAACTTCAGAAAGGTTCGCTATTTAATTTAGTTTTATTACACCAAGCAAGATCAAAACGAAAGGCAATTCAATTTCTTTATACGAAATATGGTGAAACAAAACCAACTGAAAGAAAAATCCATGTTTATTCTATTGTGCTTAGAGATAGAAAACTATTAATTATGGGCAGAGACTGCAAGAGTAAGAGAGAAAAACATTTTTTCTTTACTGAAATGCAAAATATAAAGATACTCGATGAAACTTTTCCCAAGCCTGATTCAAATCTAATAAAAGAATACTACCACGAGAGCATAAGTATTTTTAAGGCAGATAATAAAACTAAAGTCCGTATTCGTTTTTCACCAGAAGCAAAAACCTTTATACATAAAGAATTCTTTCATCAAAATCAAAAAATTGAAGAAGACGAACATGGATTTATTTTAGAATTATTTGCGAGCAATAAAAGAGAAATTTTCAATATAGTCTCACAATTCATGAATTATACTGAGTTACTCGAACCATTAGATTGGAGAAAAGAGTATTCCACTGAACTGGAAAAATTATTAAATCGTCATAAATAGACTGACTAAGATCAGTCAGTGTCCTTAGTTCTTAGCTAAATGATGATATACTTAATACTAAAGTGATACTCTATCGTAAGGACTTGATTAATCAAGTCCTTACGATAGAGTATCGCACACGGTGTAAACGGGTAACAATATAAAAAGGAATACTTTTAGAGGATAATGGAGAGTATGCAGAAAGATAACTACTACAACTATTGGGGAAAGGCGGATAAGGATGATGCTGGCAAAGTCATCTGGCATCCCTTGGCATACCATATGTTGGATGTTGCTGCTGTGGCGGAGAGTTTTATAGCCTGTCGACTACCTGTGGTAAGGTTACTAGCCACAGTGAGACTCCTCCTTGTAAGGACTTGATTAATCAAGTCCTTACAAGGAGGAGTCTCACGCAACTCGTACAAGGTAGAAGTATGAAAAAGGAAAGTCTTAGAAGATAATGGAGAGTATGCAGAAAGATAACATCTTAAAACTATGGGGCAAAGCAGATAAGGATGAAGCCGGCACAGTCATCTGGCATCCTTTGGCTTATCATATGCTGGATGTTGCGGCTGTGGCGGAGGTATGGCTAAAAGAAGATTCAAACCTATTCGATTTATTTTCACAATTAGCAACAATTCCATGTAAATCATTAATTCCAATTCTTGCCCTTTCAACTGCACTGCATGACGTGGGAAAAGCAACTGTAGGCTTTCAAAACAAAATCCCCGATCTTGCAAAGGACTTTGGATTAGAAGATACAAGTGCTCAAAATATAAAGTTTGATCACGGGATTTTTGGTATTCATTGGATCGAGGATATGCGAGAAGAAGAATCCGAATATTCTTATCTATCAAAGAAATATTCGATTTTGAACGATGAATCTTTCTTGTCACTCTGGAAAGCAGCTTGTTGGCATCATGGTAATATAATTAAATATAGTGATTCTGAAAAATACTCAAATGGTTTTAAAGAAAAGAATTCTAAAAAAAATCCCATATTTCAGTTATCTGCTAAATTTCGAAATGAAGTTTTAGAGTTTATAACAGACGCAATTCTTCAAGATAATCCTATTGAGAGTAGTTTACCAACATTATCCCCATCTACAGTAAGACTGTTTGCCGGATTTGTTTCAGTATGTGATTGGATTGGATCAGATAGAAAATACTTTGAATTTAATAGAAATCCGCATACATCTAAAGAATACTATCAATTAGCCAAACTCAATGCAATTAAAGCATTAAAAGACTTAGATATTCTGGCTAAAGTCCCTGATAATTTTTTAAATTTCAAAGATTTATATCCTAAAATAACTACACCAAGACCCGTACAGCAAAAACTACAAGACTTAGAAAAACAAACAAAACCTTACCTACTCATAATCGAAGCACCGACCGGAGAGGGTAAAACTGAATCAGCTTTATTTTCATTTAGCAGAAACATTGATCGAGGATTTTATTTTGGTTTACCGACAAAAGCTTCTGCGAATCAAATCTCCAAACGGATTACTACCTTTTTGAAAGAAAATTTAAAAACTACAGAGAAAGCTATTTTAGCACATGGCACAGCATGGCTGCAGCGAGGAATTGTAGACGATACATCTTATGAAAATAATAATTCATCTATCTTGGAAAAAAAAGCTGAATCTGAATTGAATGACTGGTTCTTTTCTAAGAAAAGAACTTTACTAGCTCACTACGGCGTTGGAACTGTAGACCAAGCAATGTTAGCCGCTTTAAATGTAAAGCATGGTTTTGTTAAATTGTTTGGACTGTCAGGGAAGACATTAATTATTGATGAAGTTCATGCTTATGATTCCTTCATGCTCCCTATTTTAGAAAGATTACTTGCTTGGTGTGGATTTTTAAATACAAATGTAGTTCTGCTTTCTGCAACATTACCGGAATTTATGAAAGAAAAACTTGTTTCAGCTTATCTCGGTAAATCAATAACCACAAAAATTTCATTAGATTATCCGCTCATAACATTAGCGAATAAATCACAACCTATCCAACAAATTGGGAACATGGAAACTAGAAAAAAAGAAAGTATACAAGTTGAATTTGCCACTCATGAAAAGGATGATATAGAGGCAATTGCAAATAATGCGTTGAAACGAATCGAGGAGAGTGGAAATATTCTTTGGATTTGTAATACCATCGCAAAAGCACAGAAAGTTTATGATTATTTTAAAAAATACCAAGAAGCAAATAAAGATGATTTCTACTTAAAACTTTTCCATGCAAGATTTACAGTTTCGGATCGTTTACATGTCGAAGAAGAAATTGAAAATTATTTTGGTACAGAAGAAAAAGCAAAACAAAGACCTAGTACGGGAATTTTAATTTCTACTCAAGTTGCAGAACAAAGCTTAGATATAGATTTTGATTATCTAATTACAGACATAGCACCTATAGATTTGCTTTTACAGAGAATGGGACGTGTCCATCGGCATATTAGAAGTAATCGCTCTAATAATTTTCAAAGCTCTAAGGTATTGTTATTAGTTCCAGAATCAACTATATTAATAAAAGATTTTGCCAGCATGTATGAAAGCTTTACGATTTGTAAAACTATGTTAGCTCTTTCCAAGATTAAAGATCATACAATTCAACTTCCAAATATGTACAGAAGTCTTGTTGAAGATGTATATAATGATTTAATTCCCCATGAACAGGCTATTGAATTAAAACATCTTTCATTCAAAATTGAGAAAAAGGATTGGATTAGTTATCAAGAGAAAGCAAAAGAAAAAAGAGAAAGTTCTTCTTATAAAGGCGTACAAGGTTGTATTCCGAAACCAGAAACAGAATTTGAAAATATTTCAGATTCAACACTACTTTCAGAAGAGGAAAATAGTTATTTTGCGGCAAAGACAAGAGATGGAGATGAAAACTTAGAACTTGTTCCAGTCTATGAATCGGATAACAAGTATTATATTGATGACTTTGAATTAACAGAATTGATTCCAGAGAAACTACCTATAGAAATTTTGAAAAAAATTGCAGAGAATACAATTCCTGTAGGAAGCCCAAAGTCTTTTGTGAAAGAAATAATTAAATCAAAGAGCCTTGGTTTTGAATCAAATCGTATATTAAAGAAGTGGCAAGAGAAGTTAAGTAAGACATCAGTGCTAAGAGATAAGAAGTTGATTTTACTAGATAAAAATCAAGAATCAATAATAAAATTTTCTAGCTCTGAATTCAAAGTTCATTACAGTCAAGAGTTTGGAATGAAGATCCAAATGGGAAATAAGGAGAAATAAATGGGTGTCCCTAAAAAAATAATAACTAAAAACGAAAAACCAAGCAAGAAAGAAAAAAGTGAACCAGAGCACAACTTTAGCTTTAATCTATTAGATAATCCTTGGCTACCTGTTGTTAACCACAAAGGAGAAAAAGAATTTCTATCTGTAAACGAGTTTCTGAACAAAGCTCATGAACTGGAACGGTTTGACTTTCCACTCCCAGGATTAGAGACAGCGGTCATTCGATTTTTCGTAGCACTAGTTCATATTGTAGGTGCTCCAGAAACATTAAAAGATTGGGAAAACTCTTTATTATCCGGTAAATTTGAAAAGAAATTCAGTAAAGAGTTAAATGATAAATACTATAATAAATTTGATTTATTCAGTAAGACAGAACCATTTATGCAAGAAAAACAGCTTGCAAAACTTCAAGAAGCGTCTGATGGAATCGATAGATTAATTAATTTTAATCCCTATGCGACAAACCAAATTCATTGGAATCATTTATTTGTAGATAGTAAAGATCGGATAACAGGCATTTCCCCCTCTTTTGCAATTATTCAAATGCTTCTAGCAAATATGACCATGATGGCAGGAGGTGCTGGATATAAACCAGGTATTAATGGAGTTCCGCCTGTTTATGTTTTGCTAAAGGGAGAGAATCTATTTAAAAGCATTTATTTGAATGTTATAAATAACAAGCTTAGCCAAAATGTATCAGATCAGAATCAACTTAAAGTTAATGAAGAAGGATTTCCTCTAAATAAAAAAGGTGAGCTATCTGCTAAACAAATAGACATTCAAACAGGAATTTTATGGAAGTCAAGAGACTTACTTTTAATACCAACCGTCAATTCAAATATGACAATTTGTAGTTTAAGTGGCAAAGAAACATCAATAGTAATTAACAAAATTTTTTTTAAGCCCCAATCCGTTTCATTAAAAAAAGATTCCTTTTGGTATGACCCTATGATTATTAAAAATGATTTGGGAGCTAAAGGATTAAAGAAATTAACCGTTCAGAATTATGAACTTCCGCCCTGGAAAGAATACCCTTCTCTAATCAATACAAAAGGTCGAGATTACAAAAAGAAAAAAGTTTTTCCTCCATTAATCATTAAACAAATTAGTGAAATCAAAGCAAATAAAAGACCAAAAACTTCGGTATCGATCCTTTCGATTGCAACGGACTATAAAGCAAAGATTTTTCAAATTAATGAAAAACAATATTTTTTCAATTCTGAATTTATAGATGATGAAGAGGCAATTCAAAATATTGAATTACTTGTAACTCTTATCGAAGAATTTGAATACTATTTAAAACTAAGCTTTGTTCTTTGTTTTAAAATACACAAAAACTCGAAACCTCCCAGTTTTCAGTCTGCATATTGGCATGAAATTGGTTCTGAGTTTGAAGAAACGCTGAATGGATTGTCAACTAAAGAAGATTCTAACCTAGTTATAGTCAAATGGCGGGAGATGCTAGTTGAGCATGTGCGCAAAACATTTAATAGCCACACTGAAAAACTCATTACAAATCCAAAAAATTTAAAACAGTATGAAAATGGAAGAAAGTATTTAGAAAGAATGATTTATTCAAAATTACTTTTTCATAAAAAGAATAAGGAGAGCAAATGACAACATTAACAGAAGATAAATATCGAGATACAATTGAGCGAATTTCGAAATTAGACTTGGGGGACTTGGCAATATTGAGAAGGTGTAATAAAAATCCACTTGAGGATACAAAATTATTTTCAGTGCTTGGAAGATTAGGATTTATCAATTCCTATGAAAAATCTTTAATTGCTTGTTTATATGCAGCTTATCATAGAAAAGAGGATAATCCCTATTACTTTGATTCTTTTAATTTCGGAAAAGCTTTTCAAGAAGCGTACAACCCTGAACAAAAGGAAGATAAGGACATCCGATTTAGAGCATTATTAACTGCTAGCGACAAAGAACAATTATCCTATAGATTACGTCAAGCAATCAAATTGATTAAATCCCATAACATTAAAATTGATTTTTCGATTCTGCTGAAAAATTTATACAATTGGGATTCAAATAAACAATGGGTGCAAAGAAAATGGGCAGAAGGTTACTATAAATCTGCCCCTGAATCGAATGCAAATTTACCCGATTCAGAAAATGAATCAGTAACTGATGACTCTGGCGAAGATGATTCAAATGAATAAATAAGGATTTTTTTAAAATTAAAGGAGAATTAAAATGCTAATAGAAATTCACATACTACAAAATCACTCACCTTCCAACTTAAACAGAGATGATACAGGCTCTGTAAAAGACTGTGTTTTCGGAGGCATAACTAGAACTAGAATATCTAGTCAGTGCCTAAAAAGAAGTATCCGCAAATCAAGTTTTTTTGAAGAATCTCTTACAACAAGTTTAGGTGGTAGAACAAAATTTTTGCCGGAAGAAGTAAAGAAAAGATTAATTGAAAAAGGAATTGCAGCGGAAATCGCGCAAATCTGGGCTGAAAAACTTACAACCATTGGAAAAAGTGATAAGAAAAAAACTGATGGTGAAGAAAAATCGAAAGATAAAAAAAAGGAAGTCGATGCCAAGCAAGAAGCATTTCTCGAAACCGCGCAACTAATGTTTTATGGTGAAAGTGAGTTAAACAGAATAATTGATTATATTATAGCCGATAAAACCATTGATATAAAAAAAATAGACAACAAGGGTTTAATCACTATTATCCAAAAAGCATTAAAAGATTTAAAAGCCAAACCTGTAGATGTCGCGTTATTTGGTAGAATGACAACAATGGAAGCTTTTGAAGATGTCAGTGCAGCTTGCCAAGTCGCTCATGCTATATCTGTTAATAAACACTCTGTAGACTTTGACTACTTTACCGCTGTCGATGATTTAAGTAGTATTTACAGAGAAGATTCTGGTTCTGCCCACTTAGGAGAAACTGAATTTACAAGTGCTTGTTTTTACAAATACATTACGATTGACTATGATGCATTTGTGAAATCGATTGGAGAAGATAAAAAACTAGCCCAAGTAGCCATCTCCGCTTTAGTAAATTCTGCTGCGTTATCAAATCCTACAGGCAAACAAAATTCCTTTGCAGCACACAATCCGCCTCATTTTATTGGGATAGAAATTAAAAATAAAAAGATTCCGGTTAATCTTGCAAATGCTTTTATTAAGCCTGTTTCTCCTGATAAATTATCTTTAAACGATAAATCAATTGATGTCTTTGCGAAATATGCAAAGAAAAATAGAGAAGCTTTTTCCTTACCAATGAAAGACCAAGCTCATTTTATTTTTACTGATGAAGAGAAGCTAGGAAATGAATTTTCAGATAAGAGCTTTTTAAAATTATCTGATTTAATCAAGTGGCTCGAAACTCATACCGGAGCATAATATGCGTTATCTGGTATTAAGGTTACAAGCCCCGCTGATGTCATTCGGGGAAGGCGATTACTGGGATGTGCGTGGGACAGGAGCATTTCCAACGAAGAGTGCTATTCTGGGAATTCTTTCTTGTTGTTTAGGATGGTATAAAAATGAGTCAGAGCAAATTATAAATCTCGGAGAATCCATATCAATCTCAGCAAGAGAGGATATTAAATGTTCGATACAAAGAGATTATCATACTATCATGAATACTCTCAAAGCAGATGGGAAATTAAATGATAATGCAGTGCAATCCTACAGGAGCTATTTAATGGATGGGGCTTTTAGTGTGCTTATTAGTTCAAAGTCGGATTCAATTCTAGATCAAATTAAAGCTGCTCTAGAAAATCCTGTATGGGTTCCTTTTCTGGGAAGGAAAGCATGTTCACCTAATTTGCCATTATTTCAAAGTGAAGAGATTAATTCATCTAATGCAAAGAAAGTCTTTGAAGAATTGAAAACTATTCCTGAAATTCTAAAACAATTAGATTGTGATTATGAGCGCAAGTCAAATCAAAGCTTTGCTTGTGTAACAGATGAAAAATTAGAGGGTAATATGAAAAAGACTCTAATACGAGATACAGTCGTAAATCCAAATTTGCGAGTTTTCTCACAAAGAGAAGTTTATAAATTTTATGTTGAGGTAAAACAAAATGTACCTATCCAATCTTGAAATAGATTACAAAAGTAACAAAGCGGCTAACTGGATAACAAATCCTTACAAAATCCATCAGCGTCTCTGGATGGGATTTGAAAAACAAAAAAGTGAAGCTTCAAAACCTGATTTCTTATATCGAGTAGAAGAAGGTTTCAAACAAGCAGGCGAGCCAAAACCAAGAATATTAGTGTTATCTAATGTATCTCCACTCTGGGAAAACGCTTTTAATGGAGAAGAGTTTTTAAAAGGTATACCACAGATTCTAAATTTGAATCTAGATAATTTTATTGAAGAAGAACGTTCTTTTCGATTTTCGCTAAAAGCAAACCCTACAAAAAAGATTAAAGATCATAGATCATTTTTTAAAAAAGAGATCGAAGGAATTAAAGAGGAAGAAGAAATTAAATCAAAACTGGACATTCTTTCCAAATCTTTATCAAAAGAACAATGGGAAAAGATTAAATCAAAACGAGTTGGAATATACAAAGAACCAGACCAAGTTGACTGGCTGAAAAGAAAAGGAGAACAATCCGGCTTCGCCATTGATTCTCTTGTTTTTGATAAAGGAGAAAAAGAAACTCCACAAAAGAAAACAGATGGCAAAGTAATTCATAATATCGACTTATTATCTGTCACCTTCACCGGCATACTCCGAGTAACCAATGCTGAGCAATTTAAGAAAGCATATGTCAATGGAATAGGGCAGGGCAAAGCATTTGGATGTGGGATGCTACTTTTAGCAAAAGTTTAATTAAAGGACTTACACAATGACAGGACACAGGAAAAGTTACCGAAAGGCTAATCATGATTATTCTAGTCCGGGGTTTTACTTTATTACCCTCTTAGTAAAAGATCGTAATCCTGTCTTTGGAAAACTTTTCTTAGATAGGGTAGAACTTTCTGAGTATGGTAAGATTGCTCGTTCTTGTTTACAGTCTCTCGAAGAAAGTTTTTCTTTTATCAAGTTGGATGAGTTTATCATTATGCCAGATCATATACATGCCATCATACAGATACTGGAGCCCCATAGTCCCACGCGACATCATCGTAAGGACTTGATTAATCAAGTCCTTACGATGATGAGCGAGTCATCTGTGGTAGATATCCCTACAACGATGAGCGAGTCTTCTATAGTTAGTAAAGACACGCCCGATAAGTCGTGGATACTCATGACTAGACCCGAGATGCATCTTGGAAAGGTCATACGGCATTATAAAGCCAAGACATCTTTTCTTATCCACAAAGAAGGATTAAAAAACTTTGGTTGGGTATCTAGATACTATGATCATATTATTAGGACAGAGAAATCTTTATACTTCATTCGAAAGTATATCAAAGAAAATCCAATTCGACATTACTATGAAAAGGCGGCTTGATTATGCCAAATAGAGATTTACGTGAGTTACCTAAGTTTGAGGATAATTGGTCTTATCTGTATTTTGAAAAAGGAACTTTAGATCAATATCAAAAATCAGTAGCATTTCATTATGCAGAAAAACTAATTCCAATTCCTGTTGAGACGGTTTCTTTGATTATGCTTGGTCCTGGAACTACTGTCACTCATGAAGCTGTTAAACGAATTTCAGAGAGTAGGTGTCTCGTTGCTTGGACTGGCGAAATGGGAGTTCGATTTTATTCGTCAGGTTATACTGGAACCTATTCAGCAAGAAACTTACTTAAACAAATTGAAATATTCAGCAATCCAAAAGAACACGATAGGGTAGTTCGGCAAATGTATCAAATGAGGTTTCCCGATGTTATCCCCATTCATGCGAGTATCGAAAAGATTCGAGGCATGGAAGGTGCTAGAGTAAGAAAAATCTATGCTGAGTGTTCTTTAAAATACCAAGTAAAATGGGAAGGAAGAAATTATAACCAAGAAAGTTGGAATTATGGAGACCCGATCAATCGTGCCCTCTCTGCGGCTAATTCCTGTTTGTACGGGGTTGTCCATGCTGCGATATTAGCCGCTGGCTTTTCTACTGCTATTGGATTTGTGCATACAGGCAAACAACTTTCTTTTGTCTATGATATTGCTGATTTATATAAAACAGAAACTTCTATTCCAGTTGCATTTGAAGAAACACAAGCAGGAAGCCAAGACATTGAAAGAAGGGTTCGGTTTCGATGTCGAGATATGTTTAGGCAAACCAAAATAATGAAAAGAATTATCCCCGATATAATGGAGCTGCTATATGGTCGTAATCATGTTGGAGAAGGCGAAGATCTCTCAGAGGGGAGAGATGTCGCGATTAACGCTTGAAGTAAAAGCCGGAGTTTTCGTTGGCACTTTTAATGCTCGTGTCAGAGATAAACTTTGGGAGCGTATTACTAAAGAATGGAACGTAAATGCTATTATGCTCTACCAGACTAACAACGAGCAAGGGTATGGAATACGTTCTCATGGTGACCCAGATAAAGAGGTCATTGACTTTGACGGTATAATGCTTTTAACTAAACCAAGGCGCTTAAAGGATAATTCTGAAAACTTAGTAGGAGAGGATAATGGCTAATACAGAAGATTTAAAGAATCGAATACAAGAAGAGATAAAGAAAATTTTCGAGGAAGATAATTATCCTAAAATAGACTTATCCGAGCAAGAAAAGAATAATCTTAAAGAACTTGTTTTATGCAACATTGAACCAGACTTTTGTTTTTTAATTAAGGATACTTTGTATATTGGAGAAATAACTGTATCAGGTTTTTTACATCGGAAATCTCATCTCGGACTCAATAAAAAAGTAACGGAAGCTTTTTCAAAATTTTCCTTGATACAGCGCAGGTTTAAAGATTATCAGAATTACTTTTCATTTAGTAGTTTACGTTGTTTATTTATTACACCCAAAATTGAAGAGAAAAATGCATTTGATTATTTAGGCTGGCGAAAGGATTTATTTAAAATGTCTGTTATGGCACATTACCAAGTTGATATTAATAATAAATTAAAAGACGAAATAGAAGCCATTCTTGAGAAATCAAAAGATGAACAAAAGAATGAATCCAATCTATAGTAACCACATTCCTGAAGTTTAGTTTAGGCTTATAAAAATGAAGGTTAATTTCTCAGCACTTAAGTATACCAAGCACGAATCATTCCAATCTATTTATCAGCTATAAAAAAAATCTTATATTTCAAATTATCTTGCAATTTTTCAATAAATCACTTAACATGCTTTTAGCCTATTCTCCACACACGTGGAGTTGAACCGGAACATCTACTTCATAAGTGGTAGGCATTAACCTATTCTCCACACACGTGGAGTTGAACCGTCAGCCGCTTCTTGCTCACTAAGACCTTTAGACTATTCTCCACACACGTGGAGTTGAACCGGCAAGGCTCGCAGCGTGAACGACGAATACCCTCTATTCTCCACACACGTGGAGTTGAACCGAACACGCTTCCCTACTTTCCGCCTTTTGATGCCTATTCTCCACACACGTGGAGTTGAACCGTTTGTAGGCTTGCTCTGCTCTCATATCGTAGTCTATTCTCCACACACGTGGAGTTGAACCGCGCTCTCGTAACTAATCCAGATGAAAAATCTTCTATTCTCCACACACGTGGAGTTGAACCGTTGAACACCTTGAGCAAATTTTTGCATACCTTCTATTCTCCACACACGTGGAGTTGAACCGGGAATTTTTTGATTGACGCTTAAAATATATACCTATTCTCCACACACGTGGAGTTGAACCGATGGCTGAGAACAGCAAAATAGAGTGGTGTGACTATTCTCCACACACGTGGAGTTGAACCGCCAGTATTTGCCGCTCTGCATTTCCTACTAGACTATTCTCCACACACGTGGAGTTGAACCGATTTTTTTCTTGGCTCTGGCTTTACTGGATTGCTATTCTCCACACACGTGGAGTTGAACCGTATCTTTTTTGCTCTGTAGAAGTAGAGCGAGGCTATTCTCCACACACGTGGAGTTGAACCGAGATAATTGTTTGCTAGTTGGAGCAAGACCTTCTATTCTCCACACACGTGGAGTTGAACCGGCTACTGTAATTGGTAAAGGCAAGCAGCTAATCTATTCTCCACACACGTGGAGTTGAACCGGCAAGCAGCTAATAGATAACGTTCTACATACACTATTCTCCACACACGTGGAGTTGAACCGGAATGAGAAACCGTGAAGGAACCAGCGACATTCTATTCTCCACACACGTGGAGTTGAACCGCTTCCCACTCTCTCGGATTTGGTCAGCTCCTACTATTCTCCACACACGTGGAGTTGAACCGTAACGTTGTATATACTCCGCTTCACTTAATTCCTATTCTCCACACACGTGGAGTTGAACCGATGCCTACAACAGAAGAGGTAAGAGAATTTTTCTATTCTCCACACACGTGGAGTTGAACCGATTAGATTCAATTCTGTCAATCATGCACGAAACTATTCTCCACACACGTGGAGTTGAACCGCTGAGGAAGCATACGAGAAGGCTTTGAGAGAGCTATTCTCCACACACGTGGAGTTGAACCGCCATTAGATGTATATCTCATTATGAGACTGGACTATTCTCCACACACGTGGAGTTGAACCGAGCAAGGCAAGATAGAGCCTATCAAAGTAAATCTATTCTCCACACACGTGGAGTTGAACCGCCAGTCATCTTGCCAGCGGTAGACTCTGATGACTATTCTCCACACACGTGGAGTTGAACCGAAAATTTCTTGAAGCAACTTGGGGAGCAAATACTATTCTCCACACACGTGGAGTTGAACCGCAAGTAGATGACATGGGTAAAGAGTGGACTTCCTATTCTCCACACACGTGGAGTTGAACCGAATCGTCACTTGGTCCAAATACATGTTGTCTACTATTCTCCACACACGTGGAGTTGAACCGTCAACTTGGCGACTCGTCTCTATCTACTGCCCCTATTCTCCACACACGTGGAGTTGAACCGCGAGTGAGTTAAAGCCATGTCCTTTCTGTGGACTATTCTCCACACACGTGGAGTTGAACCGGGAATAGGCTTTGTAGCCAGATTAGGAATTGGCTATTCTCCACACACGTGGAGTTGAACCGAAGGAAGCAATGAAACCTTTGGCGGTGCTGGTCTATTCTCCACACACGTGGAGTTGAACCGGGTAAACAGCTAATAGATAACGTTCTACATACCTATTCTCCACACACGTGGAGTTGAACCGACAGGCACGCAGATACTTTTTCAGAATATCTGCTATTCTCCACACACGTGGAGTTGAACCGATCAGGGAATTGACTATCTACTCAGCTATCGACTATTCTCCACACACGTGGAGTTGAACCGTTATTCGTTATTCTTGCCCCGCCCTTGTTCTACTATTCTCCACACACGTGGAGTTGAACCGTACATCTAAATTCTTAAGCTCAGACTTGCGAACTATTCTCCACACACGTGGAGTTGAACCGTTTTGTATAGCACCTGGCAACCTGCAGACCATCTATTCTCCACACACGTGGAGTTGAACCGAAAAACAGAAAAGACGGTAAAGGACAATTAGACTATTCTCCACACACGTGGAGTTGAACCGTTTCAATAGGTGAAATTTCATTGTTTGAAAATCTATTCTCCACACACGTGGAGTTGAACCGCCAAAGAGCTAGGAATTGAATTCGAAGAGGATCTATTCTCCACACACGTGGAGTTGAACCGTATTGCTACAAGCCCCCCAAAGAGGCTCTTTCCTATTCTCCACACACGTGGAGTTGAACCGTTTTCAAACTGGTCTACTGACAAGTCATACATCTATTCTCCACACACGTGGAGTTGAACCGAGAGTAACCGCTTGGATTGTGGTGTATTGGATCTATTCTCCACACACGTGGAGTTGAACCGTAAACAAATCGAGCAACTCTTACAAGGGTTTTCTATTCTCCACACACGTGGAGTTGAACCGATGATGGAGATTAAACATGCCTGTTGAGAATACTATTCTCCACACACGTGGAGTTGAACCGAGGAGCTTTTTGGCTACCGCTTGTAATCGTACTATTCTCCACACACGTGGAGTTGAACCGATAAAAAAATAGCCCCTTGCGAGGCTTAGTTACTATTCTCCACACACGTGGAGTTGAACCGTCACTTTGCCGATGCACCACCAACAAATAAAACTATTCTCCACACACGTGGAGTTGAACCGTGTAGGATGAACTTTTTGA
>Ga0075163_10002097_pt1 | contig 26927 bp, 22 predicted proteins | sample JI1023141ADNA_FD_71478 | JGI IMG/M metagenome (GOLD analysis project Ga0075163, IMG submission 71478) | Wastewater effluent complex algal communities from Wisconsin, to seasonally profile nutrient transformation and Carbon sequestration -... | ecosystem: Engineered > WWTP > Effluent > Algae...
TCGGAGTAAAAGTCACCGTGGAGCTGCTGGCGCTTCCAGGTGATCTGCGTGGCGGCTTGGAGCGAGGTCGCACAGACAAGCGCGAGGGAGAGAAGGCGTTTCATGATTGGTAGGCTACGAACGCTACCAGACGCCCTTGCTGTCTGACAAGTTTTTGGAGAAATCAGCCCCAACGGCGATGCCATGGCCCAGAAATGGAAAGGCCGCCCATCGCGGGCGGCCTTTCAGAAAACGAGGTTTGGATTGAGAAGACTGAGATTAGCGGGTGGCGGCAGCAGCAGCAGCACGGGCGGCGACAGCAGTGCTGTGCGCCTGGGCGAGGCCATCGAGCCCCCGGTAGGTCTTGCCGACCTTGGCGCAAAGGCCACGGCTCACAAGATTCTGCAGCTTCTCGTACGAACGCAGTCGCAGCATCTCCTCACCACCACTGACCGCATTTTTCAATTTCAGATTTTCGTAAACGAGGCCGAAGAGGGCATTGAACTCGTGGGTCTTACCTCGGGAAAGCACATTCACCAGCTCATCAGTAACATGGTCGGGAACTCTACGAGAGAAGCGCGTCTTACGTGTCGGTGTGGTAGCCATAGGACGAGCAGTTTACCACGCCTGCCCTCGGTAGGCTAAGATTTTGTGCTCCGTGGAAACTTTTTGTTCTTTTCTCTGGCACCGCTGAAAGAGTTAATTCAGGGGCTGCGTCTTGGCGCAATTCGCCCTCTCGGAGGCTAGGTATGCACAATGCATAGCCACGAATTCTAGTCGTTCTAATCGCCAAAAGTGCCGACGACCCGTGGCAGGCCGCCATCGGCCTTCAAAAGGAAGATTTCGGCGCTGGCAGCATATGGATTGCTGTCATACCGCTCACGGAGATCCACCGTGAACTCAGCAAGGGCGGCGGGTTTGGCAGGGAAGAGATAGAGCGAATTCCGATCAGGCAGCAGCGCCCACACTTCCCCGCCGAAGGTTTTTTGAAAAAAAGTGCCCAGCGACGGTGCAATGAGCAGGGAGGCGATCAGCGGGCTCTCACCGCGATAGACCGCATAGCGCAGTCGGCCGGCATCGTCCTTCACATAGTCGGGCGTTAGAGTGGCCAGTCGCTGATCGGCGACTGCGCGAGCGCGCTCAAGGAAGGTGTCCACGCTGATACCGAGCTTTGAAAACTCTTCTGCCGTGTAGGTCTTCACGCCGGGAGACTCGGTCACTTCGTGGGCTGGCGAGATAACCGTGCTCTTGGCGTCAGGCAGGAAGCGCGACCTGTCTGTGCGCATCACCTTGGGTTCCGGGAGCATGACAAAGGTCTCACGTTTCACCGGCGCACTCGCGAGCGGCTTTGCCGGTTCCATAGCAGCGCGGGGCTTCTTCGCCTGGGCAAAAGTCTGCACACCCGCGCAGGTCAGTAGCGAGAGGGAACAAATGAGAACTCGATTCCACAACATGCGCGCACTCTGATCGCGCATCGCTGGCGCATCAAGCCCGGCCAAAACCTTTCGCTTGCACCGCAGGGCTTCGTTTGCCTTCGTCACGCATGATCGCCTTCGTCCGCGGCAAGCTCGCCGAGTCTCTCCCCAATCAGGTCACCATTGACGTCAACGGTGTCGGCTATCACGCCTTCATCCCGCTCTCGACCTTCGACCGTCTGCCGCAGCCGGGCGACGAGGTGCGACTGCTGACTCACTACCACGTCACGGATCGCGACCACACGCTCTTTGGATTCCTCACAAGCGAGGAGCGCGATCTCTTCCGTCTGCTGATTGATCGAGTGTCGGGCATCGGCCCTAAGTTGGCGCTAGCCGTGCTCAGCGGAATGCCGGTGACCGACTTCAAGGATGCCGTCATCCGCAGCGATGTGGCCGCGCTGTCGCGCATGAAGGGCGTGGGCAAGAAGACCGCCGAGCGCATCGTGCTGGAACTGCAGGACAAGGTCGGGGTCGTCGAGACTTGGCAGGCCGCGCGGTCGGCGAAGGCCGATCATGACCCTTCACGTCAGGCGCAGACCGACGCCGTGCTGGCACTCATCGCCCTCGGATTCAAGCAGGTCGAGGCGCAAAAGGCGATCACCGAGCTGGTGAAGCATCCCGGCTTTGACCCGGCCAGCGTCACGCCAGACAAGCTGATCCGTGACTCGCTGCGCGTGCTAAATTTCTGATCCACCGTCCGCCACGGCTGATGGCGAAACTTTTTCGTTACCGCCTGGAGGTGGTCTGCGTTCAACTCCGCGTGTGCAGCGTGCCCATTCCAAATCCAACCGCCCGTGATGCAAGACACCTTCGACGTGCAGGCCTGCATCGCGCTCGTACGCTCCGGCGATCCGCCGGCTGCGGAGGCGCTGATCGCGCACCTGCATCCGCTCGTGCGGCGACTGGTGCGGAACCACCTGCCGCGCCGCGAGAGCGAGGAGGATCTGACGCAGGACGTTTTCATCAAGATCTTCCAGCGGCTGGAGGCCTACGAGCAGCGCGTGGGCGTGCCGTTCGAGCATTGGGTATCGCGCCTGACGGTGCGAACCTGTCTAGATGCGCTGCGCGCCGAGCGGTCACGCCCGGAGTGGCGGATGGCCGACCTCAGCGAAGGAGAAACAGAGTGGATGGACTTCCTCACAAGCAAGCAGGCCGAGGTACCGTCGGAACATGCGGGGGATGCGAAGGCCATCGTCACGCGACTCCTCGCGCTGCTTCCGCCGAGCGACCGACTCGTACTTACGCTTCTGGACCTGGAGCAGCGTTCGACTCTCGAAATCAGCCAGCTCACGGGCTGGACTCGCGCCATGGTGAAAATGCGAGCCATGCGCGCCAGACTGAAGCTGCGCCAGATCGCGCGCAGGCAAATGAGAAGTGAGTTTTCCGAATCATGAACGACTTCAATCAACGCTGGCAAACACTGGCCCGGCAAGCCGACGGCCTCTTCGATGAAGAGTTGCCGGAGCTGCCTTTCGGCTTTGCCGCCCGAATCATGGCCCGCAGACGCGACAGCGCCTCCGAGTCGTGGGAAGACCTCGTCAGCGTGCTCGGCATGCGCGCCATTCTTGCGACGGCGGTCGTGTGCATCGCGACGGCTGGGTTGGCCTTTTCCGATTGGTATGAGTTCCGTATCGAGCGGCCCGTCGTCGAGCGCACCTTCACCAGCGATCTGTCATGGCCATGATCCGCAGCCGCCGCACCAAGGTTGTGCTCCTCCTCTCGCTGCTCGTCATGGTCAGCGTCGCGGTCGGCTTCTTTATCGGCATCGTTCTCTCCTCCATCATCAGCAAGAAGAAGGAAGATCCCGCCTTCTGGAAGCAAGCGGCCACAAAGCACTTGGAGAAACTCCATCCCACCGACGAGCAGCGGAAGAAATTCGAAGTCCGCACCGATAGCGCGGTTCAGGAACTCGCTACTCTGCAAAAGGAAGGAATCACCCGCATCTGGGACGTGATCAACCGCGCCGTCGCCGATATCGACAAAGAACTCACCCCGGAGCAGCGCGAAATTTTCGAGAAGATCAAACCCAAGGACGAGGCAGCGAAGAAGAAATAGCCCTGGGGTAGCCGTCTCACCGCAGGGGAGGGGGTGAACCGAGCAGCCAGCAAGATCGGGCGGCTGATCGCGATTTACTCCTCCTCCATTCCTATGCATTTGCGTCCGATCCTTTCGCTGCTGTCGCTGCTCGCTGTGAGCGCGGGACTTTCAGCCGAACTCAAAACACCCAAAGCCGAAGACATCGCCGGGAACGAGGCGGTGAAGAAAATCATGGAGACACGGCCCGGTCGTGGCGTGATGCGCGATGACACACCGCCAACTCCTCCCGCCGAGGCGGTGAAGAAATTTCAGACGCGGCCCGATGTCGCCATTGATCTCATGGCGGGCGAGCCGGACGTGGCACAGCCGTTGTACATCAGTTGGGACTCGCGCGGTCGCCTGTGGGTGATGCAGTATCTTCAGTATCAATTTCCCGCCGGCCTGAAGATCGTGAGCTACGACCAGCATCTGCGCGCCAAGTTCGACAAGGTGCCCGAGCCGCCACCACACGGCGCAAAGGGTGCGGACAAGGTGACGGTCTTTGAGGACACGGATGGCGATGGATTCTTCGACACGCACAAGGACGTGATCACCGGACTGAACATCGCGTCGGCATGCTTGAAGGGCGCGGGAGGAATCTGGGTTTTGAATCCCCCGTACCTTCTCTTTTACCCCGACGCCAACGATGACGATGTGCCCGACGGCGATCCCGAGGTCGCGTTGAAGGGCTTTGGACTCGAAGACACCCACTCCGTCGCGAGCAGTCTGCAATGGGGCCCCGACGGCTGGCTCTACGGCGCGAATGGCAGCACGACCACCGGCAACGTCAGCAGCGCCGCGACAAAGAATGTGAAGTGGGAGGGCCAGTGCATCTGGCGCTACAACCCGCGCTCCAAGGTTTTTGAAATCTACGCCGAGGGTGGTGGCAACACGTTCAGCCTCGACATCGACAGCAAGGGCCGCGTCTTCTCCGGCACCAATGCGGGCAATCGTGGGATGCACTACGAGCAGGGCAGCTACGGCGTGAAGGGCTGGGGCAAGCACGGCCCACTCACGAATCCGTATGCGTTTGGCTACTTTGAGCACATGGCGCATGAGGGCGACACGCGCCGCTTCTCGCAGGCCTATGCGATCTATGAGGGCGGACTGCTCGGCTCGGCCTACGAAGGGAAAATAATCTCGCCCAACTCGCTGCTGAACCTCGTCTATGTCAGCGAGCGCATCCCGGTCGGCTCCGACTTCCGCACGAAGGATGAGGCGAATCTCGTCACCACACCCGATCGCTGGTTCCGGCCCGTCTGCGCCGGCGTCGGCCCCGACGGCGGCTTCTACATGGGCGACTGGTACGACACGCGGCTCAGCCACGTCAGCCCCATCGACGACTGGGACAAATCCAACGGCCGCATCTATCGCGTTCGTCCGGCGAGCGGAGCACCGAAGCTGAAGCCGTTCGATCTGCACAAAGCGAGTGGCGATGAACTGATCGCGCTCTTGTCGCACCAAAATGAGTGGTTCCGCAAACAAGCCGCGAATGAAATGGCCTGGCGCGGAATGACGGAGCTGCTGCCGCGACTCATCGCGATGGCCAAGAACCAGGACGAACAACGAGCGTTGGAGGCGCTTTGGGCCGCCGACATGCTTGATGGCATCACGGACGACCTCGCCGCCGAGCTGTTGTCGCACAAAGATGTCTATGTCCGTCGTTGGGCCGTGCGCGTCATCGGTGACAAAGGAAAAGCGTGGGAGAAGTCAGCCGTCGAGCTTGCTTCATTTGCGAAGAGCGAGACGAATCACGAAATCCGCGCCCAGCTCGCCGCGAGCTCGAAGCGTCTGCCTGCGAAGACCGCAATGCCGATCCTGCGCGGCCTGCTCGACTACTTCGACAAAGAAAAGGACGACCATCTGCCGCTTCTCATCTGGTGGGCGATGGAGAACAAGGCTGAGAAAGCTCGGGACGACGTGCTCGACTTCTTCACCGACAAAGACGTGTGGAGTCACAAAATCACGCGCGCCACGCTCGCGACGAACCTCGCCAAACGCTACGCGCTCGCCGGTGGCGAGACGAATCTGCAAAGCTGCGCGAAGCTCGTCGGCCTCGCGCCCGATGATGAGACGCGCGGTTTGGTCATCGCAGGCATTGCATCCGCTTTTGAAGGCGCCGAGATGCCGAAGCTGCCTGACACGCTCGCCATGGCGCTGAACGATTACCTGAAGAAGCAGTCCGGTGGTGATCTCGCGCTCTCGCTACGCACCGGTGATGCGGCGGCACTCAAGGAAGCACTCAAGATTCTAGCCGATCCGAAAGCGCCGAGCGTGAAGCGCATCTCCATTGCGAAGGTTTTGAGCGAGCTGGGCAAGAAAGAAGCTGTCGCGCCAATCGTGGGCATTCTCGGAAAGGAAGCAGGCAACGAGGGCCTGAAGCGCGCCGTGCTTCAGGCTGCGGCCAAGTTTGACGACAAACGCATCGCCGAGGCACTGCTCACCGGTTGGGAAGGCCGCATCGCCGGTGATCCAGCCTTGCGCGAGACGGCTCTGCGAGTGCTCGCTGGTCGCAAGGAGTGGGCGCAGATCACGATGAACTTTGTCGATGAATGGAAGGTACCAGTGAAGCATTTCTCCATCGACGTCGTGCGTCAGCTCAGCCTGCACAACGATCCACGCATCAATGAGAGCATCGAGAAGCATTGGAAGGGCTTGCTCATGGTCGCGCCGACGGCGGACAAGCTGAAGGAATTCGCCCGCATCAAGGAACTCCTCAAGGTGGGCGGTGGCGATGAGGCCAAGGGGAAACTGCACTTCACCACGCGCTGCGCCATCTGCCACAAGCTCTTCGGCGAGGGCAAGGACATCGCGCCCGAACTCACGCCCTACGACCGCGGCAACATTGATTTTTGGCTCAATGCCACGCTCACTCCCAGCATCGAGATCCGCGAGGGTTTCGGCGCTTACGTCGTGAAACTGAAGAACGGCCAGCTCCTCACCGGCCTGATGGCCGGACAGGACGGGAAGGGCATCACGATCAAAGACATCGCCGGGAATCTCACGCCCGTGAAGCAGGCTGACATCGAGAAGCTCGACGCCTCGCCCGTCTCGATCATGCCTGAAGGTTTGCTGCTCGGGCTTAGCGATGCGGACCTGCGAGACTTTTTTGCTTACCTGATGAAGCAGTAATACTCCACGCCCGCACTTCGCGAGGGCGATCGCTGGCCTAGTGCTGCGGCTGCCCGCCTAAGGCAGCGGGCCGCAGCCGATGGGCACTCCATCCGGTGTAATTGTCTTAAGAAACAAAAACTGCCGATGGCTTGACAAGCCATGATATATCAAGGAAACATGGCCCATCGTGAAGCACAGAATATACTTGTTGGACGATCACCCAGTCGTGATCGAAGGTCTTAAGCAAATCATCAGCAGCCAGTCAGATATGGAGGTCGTCGGCAGTTGCGACGAGGTCAATCTGGCGCTGGAGCAGATTGGCAAGCTGAAGCCTGACGTTGTCATCATGGACATCACGCTGAAGGATCGCAACGGCGTGGATCTCATCAAGAAAGTGCGAGAGCTATACCCGAAGTCGCTGGTCTTCGTTTACTCCATGCACGACGAGAACGTCTATGCCGAGCGTTGCCTTCGTGCCGGCGCGATGGGGTATCTGATGAAGGGCGAGTCTGCCGCACGACTCCTCCAGGGTCTCCGTCAGGTGATCACTGGCTCATTCTTCTTCAGTGCCACGCTATTGGGCAGCATCGTAACTGGCGGCACTCCGCGCGAGGGATCGCGTGGCGAGCCCGGCCGCATGTTGAGCGATAGGCAGCTTGAGGTGTTTGAGATGGTCGGACGTGGTCTCGGATCACACCAGATCGCCGAGCGCCTGGAGTTGAGCGCCAAGACCGTCGATGCTCACAAGGCAAACATTCGCCAAAAACTGAGTCTCGCTTCTGCGCGTGAGCTTCTCATGGAAGCCGTGCGCTGGGTCGAGAAATAAGACTGGATCACTTTTCAACCAACCAAGAACCAACCTACGCCCTGCCTTGTAATGAGGCAGGGCGTTTTTTTGTCCGGCATGAAGCGATCAGCTCCCAGAGATCCAGATGGCCCACCTTCGCGCAACAATCCACTTTTCAATCGCCGACATCCCTGCGAATAGGGGGCGGGTTATGAAAGTCAGTGTTTTTGGATTGGGCTATGTCGGTGCGGTCACGGCGGGATGTCTGGCCGAGGCGGGGCATGTGATCGTGGGAGTGGATGTGCAGCCGTCCAAGGTAGCGGCGTTCAATTCCGGCGTTTCGCCCATTGTCGAGCCCGAGTTGGAGACGCTGCTCCGGACCGCCACTCGGGAGGGTCGGCTCTCTGCCACAACCCAAGCCGCCGAGGCGGTGGCGGCATCAGACGTCTCGATCATCTGCGTGGGCACGCCATCCGAGCCATCGGGCAGGTTGAATCTCGACTATGTTAAAAAAGTGACCCATCAGATCTCGGACGCGATCCGCGCCGCGAACAAAGAGCACGTCATCATCTTCCGGAGCACGATGCTACCCGGCAGCACCCGCAGCCTCGTGGTCGATTACCTCGCTGACCTGGAGTCCAGCGGCCTAGTGCGGGTGTTCTACTGTCCGGAGTTCTTGCGCGAGGGCACGGCAGTGGCGGATTTTCGCGACCCATCCCTCACTGTGATCGGCACAAGCAACGGTGAAGCACCAACGAGCGCCGAGGCGGCCGATCTCCTCGGCGGCAATCCCGTCGTGCTGAAGTGGGAAGGCGCTGAGTCGATCAAGTATGCGTGCAATTACTTCCACGCGCTGAAGGTCGGCTTTGCCAATGAGATCGGCCGACTGTGCAAGCACATCGGCGAGGATGGCGCGCGCGTGATGGAAGTCGTGTGCCAGGACACGCGGTTGAACATCTCGTCGTACTACATGCGGCCAGGCAATCCCTTTGGCGGCTCCTGCCTGCCAAAGGACGTCAGCGCGCTGGCGTCACTTGCGCGCCGCGACGGGGTGCCGCTCCCGCTGCTGGACAGCACGCTCGAGTCCAACCAAGCGCACCTAGATCTCCTCGTGCGACTCATCGCGGCAAAGGACAAGCGCAAGATCGGACTGCTCGGGCTGGCCTTCAAGGCCGACACAGACGACCTGCGCGGCAGCCCCATGGTAGCATTGGCCGAGACGCTGCTCGGCCGGGGCTACGAGCTGCGCATCTTTGATCCGCAGTTGAACCTCTCGCGCCTGATCGGATCGAACGAGCAGGAGATCAAGCGCCGCATGCCGCACCTCTCGTCTCTGCTGGCAGACAGTGCGCCGGATGTCGTGAGTGGGAGCGAGGTGATCGTCGCATCACAAAAATGTGCGTCGATCGACGAACTCAGGACGGTAGCGCGTGCCGATCAGTCGGTGATCGACGTCAATGGCTGGCGCGCTTTGGAAAGCCTGCCGTGGAGCTACGAGGGACTCTGCTGGTAATCTCACACACGCGCCGTTCACCGCGCATCCGCCACGCGCGCTAGCTGGCTGGACCGTGGCAGCGCGATGAGCGTGTCGTCGGCCAGAAGAACGTAGGTGTGATCTTGGGACAACCGACCGCTGAGCCTGTCGCGTGCCGCTGCCCTGTCACAGAACTCAGGCGCTGAAAGCCCACCGCGCTTTTCCTTTGCGGCGCGGCCCTCCCAATGATCACCCTTCGGCACCATCAGCACATTGCCGAGCCCTGTGCGATACGATCCAGGGGGAGCCGTCGGCGTTTGTGCAACCACCGCCTTTGGCTTTGCGGGCGCGGTAACGATTGCGCGCCGGATGGTTTCCTTCGGTTGAGTTTCGGTCTTCGCAGGGATGCGCGCGGGAGGCGGGCTTTCAGCCACCACCGGTTCCGAGGCGGTCTTGACCAGATAAACGCGACCGTCGCCACCGGGTGTGTAGCGGAATCCCGCAGGGATCAGCGCGCGTTGCCGGTCGGCCCGTGTGAGCGACTCACAAAAGGCGTTTTGTTGGCCGGACGAACCCTTGGCCGCGCGATTGGTCAGGCTGTGCCAGCGCGTTCCCTCAAACACCATCACGATGTCACTTCGAGTGGACTTGAACGACTTCCGGAACCGCTCAGGAATGCTGGGGTCCACCTCGCGCTTCCCGAAGAAGGAAATCCCACCCAAGAACGGACCGTCCGATGCCGTGCTGGACGAAGTGGAGAGGAACAGACCGGCTATGAAGGCAAACCGGAAGAGGATCGGAATATTTTGGCCAGCCATGGCGACCATTATATATTTTCCAGACCAAGTATGCCAGTTATTTGTTCTCCAACTTCAAGCAATGAGCTTGAAACGTGGCGGAGGCTGCGGTCCAAGAATATCGCTCCACCACTTCTACCCGCGCTGCACTGGCCAGACGCTGGCGGACAGCGGGTGATCGGATTAAATCCACGCACCGCTGGGCAAAGGTTTCCGGGTCATCTGCCAACATTAGGTGCGTGTCATGAACAAACGGCAGGCCCTCAGCACCCACCGTCGTGGACAAGACTGGCGTGCCGGCCGCCATCGCTTCGAGAATTTTGATCCGCGTGCCTCCGCCTGATAAGAGCGGCACGATCATCGCCGCCGCATCACGGAGCCAAGGTCGGACGTCATCCACCGTGCCCGTGACCTCGATTGATGGATCAGCCTGTGCCAGCGCATGAATCTCGGTGCCCGGACGGCGACCGATGATGCGCAATTGCACCTCAGGAACGTTCTTCTTCACCGAAGGATACACCTTCTCCACAAACCACCGCACGCCCTCGATGTTCGGCATCCAATCCATCGAGCCGAGAAAGGCCAGTCGCGGTGCCACCATCGCCTCCAACGCAGGCGGCTTGAAAAACTCCGTGTCCACACCAGGCGGCACGTCACCGATGACATTCGTCAAACCGTACTCCTCACGGGCAAAACGACTGTCCTCGCTGGAGACGGTGATGATGCCATCGAAGAGTCGGCTGAGGCTTTGCTCCGATCGCCACATTCGGCGGAATTGGTTTTGAAGAAACGCCCGCCCGGCCCAGCGACCATGATTGGCCGCCATCCTGCGCCAAATCTGCGACTCCATGTTGTGCTGGAACAAAACCGTCGGCGTGCGCCACTCGTGATTTTCAAAGTGCAGCGCCGGCGCGAGGAAATCACAGACGATCAGATCGAAGCGGCCCGATGCGTCCAGCTCGATCAGCCGCGCGCGCATGTCGGCGGAGTAGTGCTTCGAGAGCGCGAATGGCTGGCTCGACAGCAGGTTCAAAGCGAGCTGGAGGAAAAAGCGCGGTGACTTTCGTGCGGGCTCCGATTTGGTGACCCAAATCTTCTCGCGCGCATACGCATCCGCCGCCTCATCATGATGCAAGGCCACGCCTGCGGGTTGCAAGCCGAGATAGGTGACCTCGTGCCATCGGTTCAACTCACGCAGCATGCTCAGCGTCCGAATCTTGCCGCCCGTGTCGGCGGGGAGCAGCGCGCCAGCCTTCACCCACAAGATTTTCCACGGAGGCGGTTTCATGGTTTCCCCTCCCCGACTACGGGCGTTTGAAACAAGGACACAGTTCCTGGCATCGTAGCGCCTTGTCGGCTAGCGGTGATTGTTGTCGCGGCAGACAGAGCGCTACACCATTCCTTGATCTGGAGATGATGCTTCTGCAGGTAAGAATCGGGCACGCTGACATCCTCGACGATCCAGCCGATCCGATCACTCTGAAGCGCGGCGGTGAACTCTTCGCGATTGGCGAATGCCGCCTGGTAGTCGCGCCCGCTCCAATCGCTGGAGGCCATGAACTTGCTGGCGCGCACGATGGACCACGGCGACGCGCATCGGTCAGGAATTCGAAACGCCATCTCCGCCACCAAAGCGCCCTCGCCTCGCGCATCCGAGCTGATCAGCACCTTGCCGCCGGGCGCTCGGGCGGTGATTTCCTCTGCCATTGCAGCAATACCGGAAGCGACCTTCGGTTCCACGCCGCCAAGCAGGATCAGCGAGGCCATCGCGCCCAAACCAACACAAGCGCCCGCAGCCATCCGGTGGTGCCACACTGCGCGCAGCAAGCTGAATGCGAACGCCGCAGCGATGAGGAGCAAGGGTGCGAGCGGCAGGAGATACCGGGAGCTGAACCCAGTGGGCGATACCAGATACAAGCTTGCCAGTGAGACGCCAAAACAGCCTAGCACGACAGCATTCGTGTTGGCGTGACCGCTGCGCTTCCAGAGTTTCGGCACCGACACGATCACCGGAATCGTGGCAGCGACGAGAATGATCGGCCCGAACGTTTGCACCGCCGCGCTCGCGTAAAACTTCAGCGCCTCAGGAAAGTACTCGGCAGTGGATTGTCCGCTCATCCCTTCCTGCGTGATCTTCATGGTGAACAGAGTCCACGGGAGAGCCGTGAGCGCGACTGGCACGGGCGCGAGCCACAGACGCCAGTTCAAACACAGACGCCACCGGCCCAGCGCGAGGATGGACAGCGGCGGCACAAGCGCCAGCGCAACTGCCGAGGCCTTGGTCAGGATTGCTGCCGCTGCGAGCACGCCGAATAGCAATGCGCTGGGCGCAGCCGGTTTGTCCAGAAACGAAGCGAACGCTGCAACGGCGAGCAGGCACAACGAGGCCAGCAACAAGTCGGACATCACCAGCATCGACAACTTCTGCGTGATGGGAAGCAGGACGACCCAAAGGCCGACGATCGACGCCGACACTCTCGCCAACCCGCAACGACACGCCATCACCGCAGTCACCGCTCCGAGCACGCCGGACAGGAGTCCGATGAAGAGCATCAGCGCGTGCTTCGTGGGGCATGGGAGCAACCATGCACCGGACAGGAGATAAAAACCCGGCGGGTAGTGTCCAAGCGCCACTTTGGGAAAGTGATCGTAGTAGTCACGCGCAAAGTGGAGGGGATGCTCGCCCTTGATCAGGCCGTGGGCGAGGTAGTCGCGCAGCATGAGACTGGTGACGACGTGAGCGGGCTCATCGGGGTCCGCGCCGATGTCGGCGCTGAAGGCCGCGTTCTGAAACTGCAACGCAGCGGATACGCCCCACAAGAACAAGGCACAGAGTACTGCATTTCTCATTCCGTAACGCGGCGGCTCTGGCGTTGCACTTTTCTCCCCTGATGATGATGACATGACGACTGTCCCGTTTGACCGGGGCGCATTCTTCGGGCAAAAGGGCGGATGACGCAAATGGTGTGAGCCAGCCGCGCCAAACACCGCACGAACTCCCACCGATGAAGGATATTGTTGAGAACCGCAGACGACTGAGCCTAGGCAACAAGCTCAAGATCGGGATGCTCGTGCTCAAGGAAAACGGCATCATCTGGTGCTGCTGCCTCGCGGCCTACTACGGTGCCAGCACCGTCGCGGATCGTGTCTTCAAGCTCATGGATGACATCCGCCGGCGCACCGGCATCCCTGGCATGAACAGCCGCGCGCTGAACAAGGCCATCTGGGAGGCATGGGACTGGGGTGGCGGCGGCGATGAATGGACGCCATCCGACGAATGGAAGGCCTCGGTCATGAAATCCGTGCTGCAAAAATTCATCCCCGAAGGCCGTCGAGTGCTGGAGATCGGCCCCGGCGGAGGCCGCTGGACGGGGGAGCTAATCAAGCGCAGCAGCGCCTTCACAGCCGTGGATATTTCCGAGAGCTGCATCGAGCTGTGCCGCGAGAAATTTGGCGCTGACGCTCGAGCCCGTTTCATGGTCGGCACGGGATCAGACCTGAGCGGCGTGCCTGACGGCAGCGTCGATGCGATCTGGAGCTTCGACGTCTTCGTCCACATCAATCAGGCCGAAGTGGAATCGTATGCGGATGAGTTTCGGCGCATCATGACGCCCGGCGCCATCGGCGTGATCCATCACGGCAGCGTCGGCGGCACGCTCGGCGGATGGCGCAGCAACATCACCCACGATGCCATGCTCAAGCTGCTGAAGGACCGTGGATTTGAGATCGTCGATTCCTTCCTCGAGTGGCAGGACGGCGGCACCACGCACCAAGCGGGGCTCTACAAGGATGTGATCACCGTTTTCCGGCGGGCAAATGGCTGACGCGTGATTTCCCAGCCGCGCCCCAGCTACCATCCGGCGTCGAGTCCGCGCTCCAGCAGGCACATCCGAAACTTGCCCCCCATGTGGGCGGGATGCGTGAGCGTCTGAAACTGACGGAGCAGCGCTGCTGTCTCAGGCGACGGCGCGCGTCCCTCCAGGCTACGCAGCCAAGGAGCCGCGACCCGTGTGAGAAACCGCCCCTGATCCAGGCTGCCGCTCGTGGTGAAATGCGGCACCGCCTCTTCGATGAGACGTGTGAAATTGATGTGCGCCGTGAGGTCACATCGTCCGAGGTCTCGCAGCACATCACCGTCCATCTGATGCTCACGATAGCGGCGCAAGGTGCCATCCATGCGCTCGCTGGAGTAGTACTCCGTGTCATCAAGCCCGTAGTCGGCGATGAGCACTGCTCCGCGAAAGGCGGTCGCAGCCACCTGCCGCATCCACTCGAGCGAGGCCGGATGAATCTCCGTTGTATATCCGGGCGGCAGCTCGCGCGGCAGCCGGGCGGTTTCCATTTTCAAGCGCTCGTCCGTCAGCGGCACATCGCGCCAAACGAGCCCGACGCCGTCGGCGGCGAGACCCACCGCCTGCTCGCACCACTCGGTTCCCGTCCAGCGGACCCGATGCACCGTGAAGGCGTCGAGCAACTCGTTGGTCATGAAGAAGACATGCCGTGGCCCGCCAGACAGCTCGGTCAGATCGGAAGCCCAAGTCAGCCGCGCACCCAAGCTCGTGGTCAATCGTGTAGCCTGAGCGGCGCGGTATTTGTCATTCGCCTCGACGATGCAAAAGCACGCTGAACCGGCGAGCGGGCTGTTCATCGCCTCCAGCCCCCGCATCACATCCTCCATCAACTGACCGTCGTGCGCCCCTTGCTCGATGACCGTGAAATCCCCGGGTTCACCGAGCGCGCGCCAGATTCTCTCGGCCAAGCCCGCGAGCAGCCGACCGTACAGCGGCCCGACTGTCACAGCCGTGAAAAAGTCGCCCCCGCGCCCAATCCGACGCGGCCCTCCGCCATAATAACCGTGCTCGGGATGATAAAGCGCCAAGGACATCACCTCCGCCCACGTCAGTGTCCCGGACGGTGACGCGGCGATGCGATCATGCGTGAGTTGTTGAATGGCGCTGGGCTGCATGAGCTTGAATATCAACTGGCACAAGGGCTGTAAGGGGCTACCATAGCCGTCCAAATCTTCCAAGCCACCAGCGATGTGGGGTGACAAATCCAAAATCCAAGAGCAAAGCAGTTGGCGCGGTCCCCCGGGCTGGAAGATGCCGTTTTACAAGCGGACATGGTTCAGCGTGTTGCTCGTACTAATGATCCTGCTCGCCGTCGGAGGCTTTGCCGGGTTCATGTTCCTGGTGCAGCCGTTGCGGGAGAAGGCTGAGACCTTTGATCTCAAACTGATGCGGAACCTGGAGTCCGCCAGCATCATCTACGACCGCAATGGCGGCGAGATGTCCCGGATCTACATGCAGAACCGCACGCCGGTCTCGATCAGTGAAGTGCCGACTTCCTTGATCGACGCACTGACGGCGCAGGAGGACTCGCGTTTCTTCCAGCACAAGGGCGTGGATTTCTTGGGCATCTTCCGCGCGGTGTACTTGAACTTCAAGGCGGGTGGCGTCACGCAGGGTGCCAGCACCATCACGCAGCAGCTCGCGCGACAGAGCTTCAATCTGCTTGAGCGCAAAATCAGCCGGAAGATTCTCGAGGCATTCCTAGCTTGGCGCATCGAGCAGCACTTCTCCAAGACAGAGATTCTGGAGCTGTACCTGAACAAGATCTACTTCGGCGCTGGTTACCACGGCATCCAAGCCGCCTCGCAGGGCTACTTCGGGAAAAATGTCAAAGACCTCACCGTCGAGGAATCCGCCACGCTTTGCGGGTTGATCAAGAGTCCCAATCGTCTCTCTCCGACCCGGCACCCGGAGGCGTCCATTGAGTCGCGAAACATGGTCTTGGGCCGCATGCTCTCGGAAGGACACATCACCGCCGACGAACACGCCGTGCTCGTGAAGAAGCCCATGATCACCATGCCGCAGACGGCCAACTCGCAGCTCACCTATGTCTATGAAGAGGTGCGCCAGGAAGTGATGCGGCTCGTGGGTGAAGGAAGGGCTGGCGTTGGCGGCTTCCAGATCTACACCACGATCGACCCCGCCCTGCAGAAGGCCGCCGAGGAGTCGATTCAGAAACGCCTGACCCAAGTGGAGACGCAGCCGCAGTTCCAGCATCAGACGTTTGCGCAGTTCAAGACCATCCTGAACGACTTCAAGAGCAAGCTCGCCTCCGGCGCGATCAATCCCACCACCCCGCCTCCTCTGCCCGAGTATCTCCAGGGTGCGGCCATCGCCATGGACAACAAGGACGGCAGCATCCTCGCCATGGTGGGCGGTCGCGACTTCCTCGACAGCCGGTTCAATCGCGCCCGAGGCTCGTCCCGGCCGGCCACACGACCCGTCGGCACGGCTTTTCTTCCGTTTGTTTACGCGGCGGCGTTCAGCCGACCCGAGTTCTTCCCCGGCAGCCAGCTCGAGGATGCGCCAATCGATAACAAGCGCGTGATGATCGGCGGCTTCACCGGGATCCTCGGCGAGTGGGGCACTGAGGCGGCGGAGTCCAAATGGACCATGGCCAGCATCAGTGCGCGTGAGTCATTGGTGAACTCCCGCAACGCCACCACCGTCCGTCTCGGCGAAAAAGTCGGCGTGCCCGCCCTCAAGGAATTTGCGGTCAAGGCTGGCATCAAGTCGCCACTGAAGGACTATCCCTCCAGCTACCTCGGAGCCAGTGAGGCAAACCTCGACGAGATGTGCCTCGCCTATTCCATCTTCCCGAACAAAGGAGAGCGCCCCAAGGAAATGCATCTCATCCACCGCATCACGGATGCCGCAGACAAGGTCGTCTTCCAAGTCAGTGAGGACGAGGAAAGCACGGTACAGGTCGCCGACCCCATAGCCGCCTACCAGACGCACTCGTGCCTCGTCGAGGCGCTGCATCGCGGCACGGGCAGCCCGGCCGTCAGTGAGTTTGGCCTCGGCCAGTTCCTCGCAGGCGGAAAAACAGGCACTCATTACGAGTTCAAGGATCTGTGGTTCTTCGGCTACACCTCATCGGTCACCTGCGGTGTCTGGGTCGGCTTCGACAAACAGAAGCCCATCTACGAGGGTGCCTTCTCCAACCGCATCGCCCTGCCCGTGTGGACTGACATCATCAATGCTAGCCAGAAAGACCATCCGGCTGGAGACATCAGCCCACCCGAGAGCGCGGACCGCATCGAGCTCTGTCAGAAGAGCGGCATGAGAGCCACCGACTTCTGCTACGAGAAGATCAAGGATGCCAACGGTGAGATCAAATCCGTCCGCCACACCTACTACGAGTATCTGCGGCCCGGCACCGTCTTTGACAGCTACTGCACCGTCCACACCGGCGATGGTCTGCCGCCCGACATCAACACACTCTCGGGCTTCTCCTCGCCCGACTCAATGATGGCGGCCCATCCCGAGTCCAGCAAGTTTTCGCACGTCGAGGCCGTGCGGATGAAGGGGCTCACCGTGCTGGGCATCGACCCCTACGGAGCAATACAACCCGTGCTCCGTGCGCAGCCGCTGGCCCCCGAAGGCACCACGGTCAAGAGGCCTGAGGTCGTCGATCCCGACCCCGTTGAGGACGGCTCCGCCATCCTCAAGCTCGCGCCGCCACCGAAGCTCAAGATCGAGTGAACGCATGCGCCATCCGCGCCGTTACACCTCTGATGCTCCGTGATCTTTTCATTCCCCAAGGCTGGCCCAAGTCCGTGCAGATGTTCTTCGGCATCGCATTGGAAAACTGGCTGCGCTACGCCCTCTTCGCTGGGTTCGCATGGCTACTCGCCTATGTGATCTTCAAGAAGCGCTGGTGGCGGCGGAAGATCATCCAGCGTGATCCAGCCGCAGGCGAAGTCCGCCGCGAGATCATGTGGTCGGCCATGACGGCTCTGATTTACGGGCTCGTCGGCACCGTCACCATTCTTTATGGCAAGCAATTGGGCTGGCAGGTGTACGGCAAGATCGCCAAGCATGGCTGGGGGTGGTTCGTCGCGAGCATTTTCATCGCGGTGGTGGTGCACGACACCTGGTTCTACTGGACGCACCGGCTCATGCACCACCGGCGTTTGTTTCGATGGTTTCATCGCGTGCATCATCAGAGCACGAATCCGAGTCCATGGGCGTCATACTCCTTTGCCCCGCCCGAGGCTGCGGTGCAGGCGGCCATCTTCCCGATCCTCACCTTCATCATGCCCATGCACCCCCTGGCATTTCTCATCTTCATGGTCTGGCAGATCACTTTCAATGTGCTGGGTCACACGGGTTTCGAGTACAGCCCGCGTTGGTTGATGAACTCGCGGATCTTCAAATTCATGAACACGCCCACCAATCACATCCAGCACCACGAGAAAATGCGCGGCAACTACGGCCTCTACTTCAACATCTGGGACCGACTCATGGGCACGAATCACAAGGACTACGAGGCCCGTTTCCACGAAGTCACCACTCGATCATGAAACACCTCCTCGTAACCCTCTTCCTCGCCGCATCGCTGCATGCCGCAGACTTCCAAGGCTGGTCCACTGAAAGCCCGCGTGCCGAGATCAAGCCTGCATTTTCAAACGGAGCCGATGGCAGCCTCATCATCACGCATGATCAGCGTGAGGGGCTCGATGGCTGGTTTCAGAACAGCTTCGAGATCAAGGGCGGCGCGTGGCAGCGCTTTGAGGTGAAGCGGAAAATCAGCGGCGTGAGCAATCCACGCCAAAGCTGCCTCGTGCGCATTTCCTGGCAGGACAAGGGTGGCAAAATGGTGCGGATCGACGAACGGCCCACAAACTCCGATCCCAACCTGCCCATGCCGAGTGCCGAGCCGGAGTATCCGACCGATGGCCCGACAGATGCTCAAGGCTGGACCACCGTGGGCGGCATTTACAAAAGCCCATCCAAAGCTACGCGTGCCGTCGTCGAGCTGCATCTGCAATGGGCACCGAATGGCTGCGTCGAGTGGCGCGATGCGGAGTTTGCGCAGACCGAGGCACCGCAGGCTCGCAAGGTGCGACTGGCGACGGCGCACTACAAACCGCAGGGCAAATCACTGCGGCAGAACTGCGAGGAGTTTGCCCCACTCATCGCCGATGCCGAACGGCAGAAGGCGGATCTCGTCGTGCTCGGCGAAACCGTGCCGACCGCAAACGTGAAAGCAAAACCCGACGAGCTCGCCGAGCCCATCCCAGGGCCGACGACCGAGTATTTCGGCTCGCTCGCTAAGCAGCACCATGTTCACGTCGTGCTCAGTCTTTACGAGCGCGACGCGCACCTCATCTACAACACTGCGGTGCTTCTCGGGCCCGATGGCGCATTGATCGGCAAGTATCGCAAGGTCTCGCTGCCGCCCGGCGAGGCCGCGAAAGGCATCGCACCCGGCAAAGAATACCCCGTTTATGACACTGCCATCGGCAAAGTCGGCATGATGGTGTGCTACGACGGCTTTTTCCCCGAAGTCGCCCGCGAGCTGACGAAGAACGGCGCGGAGATCATCGCGTGGCCGGTCTGGGGCTGCAATCCGAAGCTCGCTGCGGCCCGTGCGTCTGAAAACCATGTCTATGTCATCAGCAGCACCTTCATGGAGCACGATTCCGGCTGGATGATCTCCGCCGTCTATGATCACAACGGCGATCCCCTCGCCAGCACGCCCAAGTGGGGCACCGTGGCAGTGGCAGAAGTCACTCTCAATCAGCCCTACCTCGGCGACTTCCGCAGCATGGTCCCGCGTCATCGCCCGCCTGTGGCTGGCGAGAAGGCGAAGTGAGTGGATTTACTGCTTCTCCAGAACGCCCGCAGTAGGGTCGATCGACGAGTTCTCCGACAGCTGCTCCGAGATGCTTGCGAGAAGCCTCTCCAGCTCCTGCTCGCGTGGCACTATATCACTCGTCACGACCTTCTGGTTCAGCCGGTAGATGAAGAATATGAGCAGGCATGTGATGACACCCAGGCACATGCCTTGCTGCAGGCTGTCCGCGTTCACCGCAATCGAGACAAGCGGTGGAACCGTCAGCGGGAGCAAATACCACCACAGCACGTTTCGAAGCAGCCAAGTCTGATGCCTCGTCTGGCGTAGCGATTGCTCCACGAAGGTCCGGAGGTCTTCCCATTGCGATGGGCGGTGCCGCCGCTGGCGTAGCCGGTCCACGAGCAGGTAAAGTCCAACACCCGCAGCCGCCACGGCCAGCAGGTGGTATGTCCAGTCAGGCCCACGGAGGGCAAAGTAGAGCGCGGCAAACACTGCCGCCGCGACTTCACGAAAATCACGCCAGAAGCTCTTCGTCTCAATCGAGCGGTGATTTCGGCGAACTTCCTGGAGAAGCAGGCTGGCGTCCACCTTGGGCTGTGGGCGTGAATCCTGCTGCTGCAAGTGTTGTTGGAGTTGCTCAAAGTTCATGGTCATTTCCTTTCAGATTCTCAGCCAGTTGTTTGCGGACGCGGTGCAGTCGCACCCCGACATGGTTTTCCAAGATGCCGAGCACCTCGCCCATCTCGCGATAGCTCAGCCCGTCGAGATGCATGAGTGCCAGCGAGGCCTCCAGCTTTGGTAGATCGCGGATCGCCCGGTAAAGTTGTTCGATCAACTCGTCCACGGCGGGCGAGCTATTGGGCGGAGCAGGTTCATGGGCCACGAAGTTCGAAAACGCCTCATGCTTCACGCGGCGACGCTGCTCCTTGCGCTGCCACACCATCGCGGTGTTGAAGGCTAGGCGGTAAAGCCAGGTCGTGTCCTTCGAGTCCCCTCGGAAACCAGGCAGAGAGATCCAAGCCTGCAGCAAAGTCTCCTGAAGCAGATCCTCTTGGTCCTCAGAAGTGGGGGCAAACGACTTCACCACCCGCCGCAGCAGCCCTTGGTGATCGCTCAGCCAGCGGCGAAAGATGGATTCTTGTTCGTGAGGGGTCATGCCATGAAACGTGTTGCTGGAAGATGAGTGTCACGCCCTCGCGCTTCCTTACACAAAATCCAACTGGCCAGAACAAAGAGGCCAAAAAGAAAGGCTTCGCCGCGTTATCCACGTCCGACATGAAACTCGCCCCACTCCTCATTGCCGCATTCGCCACATCCATCTCCGCCGCCGACTGGCCTGCATGGCGCGGACCCACTGGCGATGGCCATGCGGCTCTCGGCCAAAAACTGCCGGTGAAATGGAGCGAGAGTGAAAACCTTGTCTGGAAGGCCACCGTGCGCGGTCGCGGGCATGGTTCTCCGATCGTCGTGGGCGATCAAGTGCTGCTCGCCACAGCCGATGTGGAGACGGAGCAGCAGCTCGTGCTCTGCTTTGATCGTGCGACGGGCAAATCACGCTGGGAGGCCGTGGTGCATCGCGGAAACCTGAACACGAAGGGCCACAAAATCTCGTCTCAGGCCTCGTCGGATGTCGTGAGTGATGGCGAGCGGCTGTTTGTGAACTTCTTGAACAACGGCGCCATTTTCACCACCGCGCTCGATTTGAGCGGCAAGCAGCTCTGGCAGCGTCGCGTGTGCGATTTTCAGGTGCACCAGGGATTTGGCTCCTCGCCGGTCATTCATGAAAACATCGTGCTCGTCTCCGCCGATCATCGCGGTGGCGGCAAGATGACCGGCCTCAACAAACTCACCGGCGAGATTGTGTGGCAGCAGGATCGCTCGCCGGTGGCGAACTACGCCACGCCGGGCATCGTGAATGCTGCGGGCAAAACACAGGCCGTGCTCGCGGGCTGTAACAAGGTGGAGAGCTTCGATCCGCTTACCGGCAAGAAATTCTGGAGCATCGACGGCAGCACGGAAGAGACCGTCGTGACCGCTGTGACCGATGGCAGCCGAGTCTTCCTCGGGGGTGGTTATCCGAAGAACCACACCATGGCCCTCGAAGCCGACGGCAGCGGCAAGATCGCGTGGGAGAACGTCACGAAGACCTATGTGCCCTCCATGCTCGTCAAAAACGGCTACGTTTTCGCCGTGGGCGATGCCGGACGCGCCGTCTGCTGGAAGTCTGCGACTGGCGAAGAGCTATGGAATGAGAAAGTGGACCGCGAGTTCTACGGTTCGCCGGTCATGGCCGACTCTCGCATCTACGTCACAAGCAAAAGCGGTGTCACCTCCGTCTTCGAAGCCACGTCGCAGAAGTTCACTCTTCTTGGCCAAAACCAGCTCGGCGACGAATGCTTCAGCACTCCCGCCATCTGCGGCAACCGCATCTACCTCCGCTCCGCCACGGCCAGCCCCACGCGGCAGGAGTATCTATGGTGCGTCGGTGAATGATCCAAGCTCGCTCAAACGAGGGAACCCCTCTTCCCCGAGAAGCACGGGTCGCCCGATCGTTGGATCAACTGGCAACCCTGCTGCAAGGGGAGGTGCTGTACATGCGACTCGCCCTTTCGTTTTCTCCTCGCTTTCGTTGCAGAAGGGAGGACTGACCTGATCGTCTGCACCGTGGTCATCGGCCACGACCGGCTGGGGGGGCGGAGCGGACTGGGGCTGCCGGCATCACAGGAGGACGTGGGGCTGCATGGGAGGGAACAAACGAGGCATTCAGTGCCGGCACTCCGTTGGTGTAGGCTGACGTTCCCGAATAGTTCCCGCTATATGGAACGTGATGTGCGGTCCGACCGGGACCGGCGGGGATCGAATGATACGCGGTCACGGTAGGACGGCAGCGGCCTTCGGCGAATTCCGCGCTCGATATCCTGGGTCCTCCCCCCGTGATACCGACTTGGCGCTTCACTTTGTAGAATGCCCGGCCGCCGTAGCTCGGTGAAGGAATGCGATCTGTGTACCAGCCGTAGCCGCCTCCGAGGCCCCAGACGACGGGGTGGCTCAGTCCGTAGTTTGAGGCCGCCGACTGCTGGCTCGCGGCCAGCGCATATTGCGCCTGGACCACGTTTGCCTGAGCGGCGGCGGTGAAAGCAGTGGCCTGGGCCTTTGCGACTTCTTTATCGCGTTCGATCATGGCCAGACGCTCACGCTCGCGGCGCGCTGCGAGGTCCTTTTCATACGTTTCGAGCTTCTTCGAATCGAAACCAAGGCTCTGGCGGACGTCGCTCGGCAAGTCTGAGAACAAAACCTTTCCCGCGCCAGCCGAGTGGCGGAAAAGGACACCGTCGGGATTCACCTCGGCGATGAGCACGCCCCGGTAAGTCTTTCCGGAAAGCGTGGTGAGTGACGTGATGTTGTCGCCGACGTCAGCAAAGCTGGCTGCTGTTGCGAGAACTGAGAAAACAAGAACGAGTTGGGTTTTCATATCGAGTTGGGATTTGAGATGTCCTCACCTTGGCGACAAGCCCCCTTTTCTGTCCACAACTGCGATTGGCGATGATTTGACTCGTTTTACTGATTATATGAATCGACTCCAAACTGTTTTGGTTAGCCTGAAAATTAGCGATCCATCCCTCACTGCATTGGCAATTCCAACGTCTTTTTCTGCTGCCCGCGCAGAACCGTTACCGCCACCTTTTCACCCGGAAAGTGCTTCTCAAGAAGGTGGTCGATCAACTGGCACTCGGTCATAGTCTTGGCGATGCCATCGATCTCGATGATGACATCCTCCTTCTGAAAGCCAGCCTTTTTGGCGGCGGCGTGCATCCCGTACTGGCCGACGTTGAGGACGCGCAGTGCGAGCGCATCGGAGCCGAGTCCGACTTTTGCGCGGTCTGCGTCAGGCAGGTTCTCGATGCGCAGTCCCCCCAGCGCCATGCCGCGCATGGGCCAGATACTGGCGCGCAGAGTCACGTCGGATTTGCGACGCCAGCCTTCGGGCAACTCCATCCGCAGCGTCTTGGTTGCACCTCCGCGCTTCAGCTCTAGCGAGACGGAAGCCGATGAAGGCGCGCGATGCAGCGCCCAGCTCACGTCGGCAATCGAGATGAGCGGCTCCCCATTGATCGAGACAATCTCGTCATCAGCCTGAATCCCCGCAGTCGCAGCGGGAGACGATGCAGCCACGGCGGTGACTCGCGCGATCTCCTCGGAAGCTAGAGTCAGGCCAATGGTCTCTGGCTCGGGCCAGGGATGCAACCACTGCTCGGGCATCGGCTCGCGCTTGCCCCGATACCAGGTCTGATACGCGGAGCCGACCATGTGGCAGTGAACGCAGCTTCCGACCACCTTGCCTTCCCAGTCGAGTTCAGGTTTGTACTTCGCCGCGAGCGACGGGATTTCGGTCGGTGTCTTGAAAGGCGTCGGTGCGCCCTGCTTGGTAGTCAGAGACGCCCTGTTTCCCGGATAGCCCTTGTGAATTTCGAGAGCGGCGGCCAGAGCCTTGTGGTAGCCAGCGGTCGCATTCTCCTGCGAGTTCTTTTGGTGCTTCCACGATCCGTAGCGACCGTAGATCGTGCCGTCGCCGTTGAAGAACATCGTGGTGAACGACAGGTCGTAGTCGAACTGGAAAATCGCCAGATCGAGCGCATTGGCATTGATCAGCCGCACGCAGACGAACTGATCGAGCAGCTTTGCCAGCTCCTTTTCCTCCAGCAAAACCTGCGCGTCGATGCCCATGCACGCCAGGCAAGGCACGCAACGCAACACGACGAGGAGCGGTTTGCCAGTGCGCTTCGCTTCTTCAAAGCCGCGCTGGAAGTTGTCGTAGATCCAGCGGTCATCGTGCTCGAGTTTGGCACGGTCGCTGCGGACCGCTCCTTCGCGATCCTTCACCGACTCGGCGTGCAGTTGGGAGGTTCCAAAAATGGCGATTGAGAATAAAGCGAGTGCTTTCATGGCACCGTTTTGCCAGAAACACCCGCCGCAGGCAAGACAAGAACGTGCGCGTTACAACAACTTCTCCAGCGCAGCAGGATCGGTCACCGGAGCCTGGCAGGTGAAGTTCTCGCAAACGTAGGCCGCAGGTTTGCCGTTGAGCGGACCCATGTTGCGCAGGGCCTCGTTGTGCTTGCCGAGATACTGCTGCGCCTCGCCGCCATCGGCGTGAAGAATGATCGCGTGCGGCAGAAGTCGGCGATGCACCGCCTTTGCCAGTGAGGCAAATTCTGCGCTCGTCTTGTCGCCAGCGAGCACGATCTGCTGCTTGCCTTTGTGGAAAAACTCCAGCGCCATCACCATCGCGGGCACGGCGGTGGTGCTCTTCTCCAGCGTGGCACCGAAGAGGCGGAAAATCGTCTCCGCCTGCGTGCGCCATTCCTCGCGACCGAGCGCGGCGTTCAAGCGCGCGAGATTCAGCGCGGCCATCGAGTTGGGCGAGGGCTCGGCACCATCGTAGTCCTCCTTGATGCGGAGCACCGAGTTCGGCATGTCGGTGTGGACCGTGTAGTAGCCGCCGTGTTCCTTGTCGAGGAAGAGCGAGTCCATCTCGACCTGCAATTGCTCGGCCCAGCGCAGCCATTTCACGTCGAAGCCCGCTTGATAGAGATCAATCAGGCCGTGAATGAGGAACGCATAGTCCATCGCAAATGCCTTCGCGCTCGTGCCACCATCGCGCCAGCTACGCATGAGACCGGTGCCAGGCTTCTCGCAAAGCTTGTCGTGCAGGAACTGCGCCGCTTGCTCGGCCAGCTCGATGTTTCCCTTCTCGCCGAGCGCAGCTCCCGAGCGCGCGAGGCCCGAGATCATGAGGCCGTTCCACGCGGTGATGATCTTGTCATCGAGATGCGGATGTTGGCGCTTCGCACGCGCATCGAAGAGCGTCTTCCGGCCCTTCTCCAAAATCGCCTCCACCTGCTCCGGCGTGAGCTTGAAGTACTCCGCCGTCTTCTTCACCGACATCGCGCGGAAGAGCGTGTTCAGCCCCTTCAGCTCACCGTGCGGATCACTCTCAGGCCGTGCGTTTCCATCGCGCCGCGCGCCGTAGGCGTAGCGGAAAATATTGCCCTCCTCCTTGCCGAGCAGCTCGTCGATCTCCGCCGCCTTCCACACATAGAACCAGCCCTCGCTCTTCTTCGTCCGCGTATCGTCGATGTAGCTGTCCGCGTCCTCGGCGGAAAAGAACCCGCCCTCCGGGTGCCGCATGTCCCGCTTCGCATACGCCACGATCTCGCGCGCGATGTCGGCCAGGAAAACCGAGTTCGTGAGCTGATGCCCTTCCGTGTAGGCCGTCATGAGCTGCGCCTGATCGTAGAGCATCTTCTCGTAATGCGGGATATGCCAGTAGCCGTCGACCGAGTAGCGGTGAAACCCACCGCCGATGTGATCCCTCATGCCGCCGTGCGCCATGCTGCGCAACGTCTTCACCGCCATCTCCAGCGCCCAGCTCGACTCGCTCTCGTTCTTCGTGCGGAAGTCGAGATGAATGCGGAAGAGCACACCGAGAGTCGTGGGCCGTGGAAACTTCGGCGCACTGCCAAAGCCACCTTCGTGATAGTCGAACGATCCCGACAGTTCGTCGTACGCCTTTTGTAATACCGCCTCGATCTTAGTCTCCTGCGGCGATGCCTCCGCATCCAGATGCTCCTGGAGTTTTTGCACCGCGTTCGAGGCGCGCTCCAGCACGCCCTTGCGATCCTCCGTCCACACCTTCGATAGCTCCGTGAGCAGCGTCTTGAATCCCACGCGGCCCTGTGCGTTCTCCGGCGGATAATAAGTGCCGCCGTAAAACGGCTTCAGCTCCGGCGTCAGGAACACGCTCATCGGCCAGCCGCCGTGACCGCTCGCAGCCTGCACATAGGTCATGTAGGTCAGATCGACATCCGGCCGCTCCTCGCGGTCCACCTTCACCGGCACAAACTTGTCATTGATCAGCGCCGCGATCTCCTCGTTCTCGAACGACTCATGCTCCATCACATGGCACCAGTGGCACGTTGAGTAGCCCGACGAGAGAAAGATCGGCTTGTCTTCCTTCCGAGCCTTCTCAAACGCCACTTCGCCCCACGGCAGCCAGTTCACTGGATTGTGCGCGTGCTGCAGCAGGTAGGGCGACTTTTCCTTCGCCAGTGCGTTGGTGTGCTTCGGGGGTTGGACGGCTTCACTCATTGTAAACTTAACGTGGGACGTTTGGCAGTGGTTGCAAGCCGCCGGACAGTCGAGAAACAGATCGCACTCCGTGCCGTTGCCGGTCACAATGCCGAGATGGACGTCAGCGAGAATTTTGCCGCCCAGTTCAATCTCTGCGAGGGTTGCCTCTGGCTCGGGATCGCGGGGATCATTGCGTGGAGGCTGCGCAGGCGAGTTGGCTCCGCCAAGATGGATTGGCTGCTCCCGCCGACGTTCGTGGTGTTCGGCATCTCGGACTTCATTGAGGCGCGGACGGGGGCCTTTTGGGTGCCGTGGTGGCTGCTCGTCGTGAAGACGGCGTGCGTTGTGGTGTTCCTCGCGGTCGGGATTCACCATCGGCGGGAGCGGGTCCGGCTCAACGCGGTTGCGCAACAACGGGAGTCGAATCCCAAGGACTGACG
>Ga0075163_10002098_pt1 | contig 26916 bp, 23 predicted proteins | sample JI1023141ADNA_FD_71478 | JGI IMG/M metagenome (GOLD analysis project Ga0075163, IMG submission 71478) | Wastewater effluent complex algal communities from Wisconsin, to seasonally profile nutrient transformation and Carbon sequestration -... | ecosystem: Engineered > WWTP > Effluent > Algae...
GGCGTCTCGGTCGGGGCCTCGACGATCAACCTGGTCGTCGCCCGCATCCTCCTCGCCGCCGGCCGACGCCACCGCTCGATCGCCCTCGAGGCCGACGGCCATCACCTCATGACCGACGTCTGGACCTCGGCCGGCGTCGTGGTCGGGGTGGCGGCGGTCGCGCTCACCGGCTGGCAACGCCTCGATCCGCTGATCGCGCTGGCGGTCGCCGCCAACATCGTGTGGACCGGCGTGCGGATCGTCCGGACCTCGGCCCTCGGCCTCCTCGATCGGGCCTGGCCCGCGCCCGAGCTGGCTGCGCTCGGCCAGGTCCTGGCCAGCTACGCGGCCCCGGTGCAGATCCACGCGGTGCGGACCCGGCAGTCCGGGCGGCGCCGCTTCGTGTCGATGCACGTCGTGGTGCCCGGCGACTGGACCATCGCGCGCGGCCACGCCCTGGTCGAGGAGCTCGAGCGCGCGATCGCCGCCGTGGTGCCGGGCGCGATCGCCTTCACCCACCTCGAGCCCCTCGAGGATCCGGCGTCGTTCGCGGACACCGCGCTCGATCGCCGCTGACCGCGCGCCGGTTTGTGCCCGGCCCGCCGTCGGCGGTAGAGTGCGCCGTGGTCCCCGGACTCGAGCAGCATTGGTTCATCGCGCGCGACGGCGCGCGGATCGGCTACCAGGTGCGGGCGGGGCGGGGCGCCGACGCGCCGGCGGTGCTCCTGGCCAACGGCCTCGGCGGGACCTTCGAGGCCTATCGCCACGTCTTCGCGGCGCTGCCCGACTACCGCGTCGTGTGCTGGGACTACCGCGGCTTGTTCTCGTCGGCGCCGCCGCCCGATCCGACCGCGCTGACCGTGGCCCACCAGGTCGGCGACGCGATCGAGCTGTGCGATCGCCTGGGCATCGACCGCGCGGTCGTGATCGGCTGGTCGATGGGCGTCCAGGTCGGCCTCGAGCTCTTGCGGGCCCACGCTCACCGGGTCGCCGGTCTCCTCGCGATCAACGGCACCAGCGGCCGCCCGTTCCGGACGCTGTTCGGGCTAGAGTTCATCGAGAAGGTGATCCCGACCTTGCTGAAGATCATGCGGGGCCAGGCCGCGCTGGTCGGCAAGGCCGCCGATAAGGTCGCCGGCTCCGACGCCTTGATCGCGGCGATGCAGCGCTTCGGGCTGGTGTCGAAGACGCTCGACGTCGCCGCGTTTCGCGACGTCGCCGCCGGGTTCCGCACCCTCGACTGGCGGATCTACGGCGACCTGCTCGAGCGCCTGAACCAGCACGACGCCACCGACGTGCTGTCGACGATCGCGGTGCCGACGGCGATCGTCACCGGCGACAAGGACGTGCTGACGCCGCCGGCCACCGCCGAGGCCCTGGCCCGCGCGATCGTCGGCGCCCGCTTGCGGGTGATCCCCGGCGGCACCCACTACACGCCGGTCGAGTATCCGGCGATCATCAAGGACGAGCTGTACCGGCTGCTTGCCCGCGTCCCCGGCTGGCAGCTAGGCCCCGCGACCGAGTAGACTGGCGCCCGCCGATGCCTGCTTGCCCGTCCTGTGGCGCCGAGTACACCGAGGCCGACGTCAAGTGCGGGACCTGCGGCGCCAACGTGTCGTCGACCGGGGTCAACCGGTTGATCGGCACCACCGTGCTCGGCCAGTACCGCATCGTCGACGTCCTCGGCCAGGGCGGGATGAGCGTGGTCTACCGCGGCAAGCACAGCCTGACCGAGCAGGACGTCGCGCTCAAGGTCTTGCCGCCCGAGCTGGCCGCCTACAGCCAGGTCAAGTCGCGGTTCCTCGAGGAGGCCAAGGCCCTGGCCCAGCTCGACCACCCGAACATCGTGCACCTCTACAACTTCGGCCAGGAGAACGGCAGCTTCGTCCTGGCCATGCAGTTCGTGCACGGCCAGACCTGGGAGAAGCTGATCCTCGACAGCGAGGGCCAGGACTGGCCGACCGCGACCCGGATCGCGGTCGACGTGCTGCGCGGCCTCGAGTTCGCCCACGGCCGCGGCGTCGTCCATCGCGACATGAAGCCGTCGAACGTCCTGGTCCGCGACGACGACGGCACCGCGACCGTGATGGACTTCGGGATCGCCAAGATGACGACCTCGACGCGGTTGACCGCGACCGGCCAGACCATGGGCACGGTCCGCTACATGTCGCCCGAGCAGGTGCGAGGCCAGGAGGTCGACGCCCGCTCCGACATCTACTCGGTGGGCGCGACCCTGTACGAGGCCTTGGTCGGCGACACGCCGTTCGACGGCAACACCCACTTCGAGATCATGAGCAAGCACCTGACCGAGCAGCCGCAGCCCCTGGCGGCCCGCGGGGTCCGGGTGCCGGCGGTGCTCGAGGCCGCGGTCATGCGGTCCCTGGCCAAGAAGGTCGACGATCGCTTCGCCACCGCCCGCGACTTCCGCAAGGAGCTCGAGGAGGCGCTCAAGGACGCCAACGACGGCTTCGCCGAGACCCAGCGCCTGGCCCGCGACACCGTCGCGCGCGCCCGCAGCGGAGTGGTGGCCAGCGACCCTGCGGTGGTCGTGCCGCCGCCGGTGACCGCGCCGGCGACGCCGGCGGTGAAGGCCGCGGCCGCTGCCGGCTCCGGGCAGGGCACCGGGTTGGCCGACGAGCTCGAGCCCGAGGCCCGTCGCCCGATCGAGCGCCGCCTGCGCTGGCTGTGGATCGGCTCGGGGCTCCTGGTCCTGGCCGCCGGGGCCGCGGTGCTGTGGCGGATCCGTCGCGCCGACCCGGCCGCACCGGCGACGGCGGCGCCCCCGGGCCCGCCGACCTTGACCTTGCCGAACCTGGTCTGGAAGGCCGAGGCGCCGCCGTCCGACGGCCTCGGGCAGGTGCGGGTCGTGTCGTCGTCGCGCTGGCGGGCCGACGACGTCGTGGCGGCCGGGCGCAAGGTGCGCGCGGCGCTGGCGCCGATCCTCGCGGCGCGTGGCCTGGCCGGTCCGCCGCGCGAGCCGGCGGTCGCCCTGGTGGTCGTGCCCCAGGAGGTCCTGTGCTCCCCCGGCGTGCTCGATTCTCAGGTCGGCGATTGCGCCGCCCTGGGCAGCTACTACCGCCTGCGCGAGAAGACCCTCCTCGTGGTCGACACCGAGGACCGCGCCGCCCTCGAGGCGCGCCTGGCCGAGGGCCTGGGGGAGGTGGCCTGCCTGTACAACGAGATCACGCCGTGCTTCGTGCCCGAGCTGCAGGCCGCGTTGGCCGGCAAGTGACCGGAGCGATTGACACCGCGATCGCCCGGCTCCGATAATCTCGCCGAGGCTGGAGGACCCATGTCCCGGAACGTCATCGGCGCCGCCGTCGCGGTCGCCATCGCGGCGCTGACCGCCGTCATGTATATGGTCGCCACGGGCAGCCTCGGCAAGCCCCTCGAACGTCAGGCCAAGGCGCTGATCAAGCGGGCGCCCGAACAGGCCAACAACAACGCGACCCTGGTCGCCCTCGACACCTCGAACAAGGTCGAGGTGCTGGCCAAGTCGCCGGGGGTGTTGACCGCGCTGCGCACCACCATGCCCGACGAGCGGTCGCGGGCCGCCAACCTGGCCTTCCAGGAGTTCCGGGCCACCCGCGAGCGCGACGGCATGGCGCCCGACCTCTTGGCCCTGGTCGATCCGACCGGCTCGATCGTGGCGATGGACGGGGTGTCGGCCCCGGTCGCCGGCGAGTTCAAGAAGGACGACAAGGTGGCGTGGCGCGGCCTCGCCCTGGCGCTGGCCCAGCCGACCCTCCTGGCCGAGGTCTGGAACTACCCGGGCAAGGGCGTCATGCGGGTCGGCCTGGGTACGGTGGTCGACGATCAGGCCCTCGGCCCCGACGGCAAGCCCAAGATCCTCGGCGCGGTGGTCCTGGCCTACGCGGTCACCGCCAAGGCCGCCCGCGAGCAGAGCAACGTGCTCGGGACCCACATCGCGTACTTCGACGCCGGCCAGGTGTTCGCCACCAGCTTCCGCCGCGCCGACGACAGCGAGGACTCGGCGATGCAGGCGGCCCTGGTGCCGATCCTGTCGCAGGGCGAGCTGGTCGCGACCGCCCTGGCCAAGGGCCGGGCCGGCAAGTTCGTCGAGACCACCGTGCGCGGCAAGCGCTACCTGGTGTCGGCGGTGCGCCTGCCGCGGGTATCGGTGCTCGCGCCTCTGCCGGCCGACTACCCCGGCCAGACCGCCGGCCTCCTGGTCCTGACCGAGGCCGATCCCGGCGCGACCGAGCACGGCAGCGCCGGCATGCTGATCCTGGTCCTCGGCGTGGTCGCCGGCGTCCTGGCGATCGGCGGCATCTTGCTCGCGACCCAGCGGATCATCCACCAGGTCGACGAGGTCGAGCTGGGCGTGGCCGAGATCATCAACGGCAACCTCGAGCGGACCTTCCGTCCGGTCGGCGACGAGCTCGACGGCCTGGCCAACGGCCTGAACGTCATGCTGGCCCGCCTGCTCGGTCGCCCCGAGCCGGGCGACGAGGCCTACGACGACGACGGCAACCCGGTGGTCTCGGGGCGGGTCGAGATCGACGAGGGCGAGGCCCGGCCGGCCGCCGATCCCGATCTCGCGGCCCTGGCCCAGGAGGCCGAGCCCGACTACTACAAGCGGGTCTACACCGAGTACACCGCGGCCCGGCGCGCCGCCGGCACCCCCGACGAGGTCAGCTTCGAGGGCTTCATCGCCAAGCTGCGCGTCAACGAGGGTCGGCTGAAGGCCCAGTTCCAGTGCAAGGCGGTGCGGTTCCGGGTCGTCGCCAAGGACGGCAAGGTCTCGCTCAAGCCCGTGCCGATCGTCTGATGCGGGTCGCGACCGGCCTCGACGTGCTCCTGGCCGCCGAGCCCAGCTCCGGGGCGCGGTCGCTCCGCGGGCGGCGGGTCGGGCTGATCGCCAACCCGACCACCGTCGACGCCGAGCTGCGCCATGCCGCCGATCTGCTGGCGGCGCGCTCCGACGTGCGCCTGACCGCGCTGTTCGGCCCCGAGCACGGCGTGCGCGGCGACGCGCAGGACATGATCGGCGTCGACGGCGATCGCGATCCGCGCACCGGGGTGCCGGTCTACAGCCTGTACGGCCACGACCTCGCCTCGCTGAGCCCGACCCCGGAGATGCTCGACCAGGTCGACGTCGTCGTGTTCGACGTCGCCGACGTCGGCAGCCGCTACTACACGTTCGTGTGGACGATGGTGCTGGCGATGCGGGCGTGCGCCGCGGCCGGCAAGGCCATGGTGGTCCTCGATCGGCCGAACCCGATCGGCGGCGTCGCGATCGAGGGCGGCGCGATCGCGCCCGGCTTCACCTCCTTCGTCGGCCTGGTGTCGTGCCCCAACCGCCACGGCCTGACCGCCGGTGAGATCGCGCGCTGGCGGGCCGCCGAGGAGCGCCTCGACCTCGACCTCACCGTGGTGCCGATGGCCGGCTGGCATCGCGGCATGCACTTCGGCGACACCGGCCTGCCGTGGGTGATGCCGTCGCCCAACATGCCGACCTGCGACACCGCGCTGGTCTATCCCGGCATGTGTCTGGTCGAGGGCACCGAGCTCTCCGAGGGCCGTGGCACCACGCGGCCCTTCGAGCTGGCCGGCGCGCCGTATCTCGACGCCGACCGCCTGGTCGCCGCCCTCGAGGCCGAGCAGCTCCCCGGGGTGCGGTTCCGCCCGGTGGTCTTCCGCCCGACGTTCCACAAGCACGCCGGGCGACCGTGCGGCGGCGTGCAGCAGCACGTCACTGACGCCCGCGCGTACCGGCCCTACGCGACCGGGGTCGCGTTCCTGCGCGCGGCCTGGCAGGTCGCCGACGGCGCCGCCCGCTGGCGGACCAAGGCCTACGAGTTCGTCGACGACGTGCCGGCGATCGACCTGCTGACCGGCGACGCTCGGGTCCGCACGATGATCGAGGGCGGCGCGACCTTGCCCGAGCTGACGGCGACCTGGGCCGAGGCCGAGGCGGCCTTCGCCGACGAGCGCGCGCCGCATCTGCTGTATCCGGACGCGCCGTGACGGTGGTTGGCCTCTTCGGCGGCAGCTTCAACCCGCCCCACGTCGCCCACGCCCTGCTCGGGCTCTACGTCCTCGAGACCACCGCGATCGACGCGCTGTGGCTGGTGCCGACCTACCGCCACGCCTTCGGCAAGGACCTGGCGAGCTACGACGATCGCGTCGCGATGAGCGAGCGGCTGGCGACGGCGCTCGGGCCGCGGGCCTCGGTGTCGCGCGTCGAGGAGGAGGTCGCGCGGGCCCGGGGCGGCGAGAGCCGGACCTTGTACACACTCGAGCATCTCGCGGTGACCCGGCCCGAGCTCCAGTTCCGGCTGGTGATCGGCGCCGACATCCTCGGCGAGACCGCGGCCTGGTTGGGCTGGGACGAGGTGTGTCGGCGGGCGCCGCCGATCGTGGTCGGGCGGGGCGGGGTGACGCCGCCACCGGGCGCGACCGTGACCGAGCTGGCCATGCCGATCGTGTCATCGACCGAGGTCCGGCGCCGGTTGGCCGCGCGACAGGAGGTCGCCGACCTGTTGCCGGCCGCGGTTTTTCGCTATATCGACGAGCGAGGACTGTACCGATGACGGCCCGCGCTCCCAACACGTTCATCGTCGGTGCCGGCGCGGTCGCGACCGCGCTGGCCGGCGGCCTGCGCCAGGCCGGCGTCCCGGTCCTCGGGCTGTGGGCCCGCCGCCCCGAGGCGTCTCGCGCCGCGGCGGCCGCGGCGGGCGTCGCCGGGTTCTCGCCGGCGCCGCCCGACCTGCTCCTCGAGGCCGAGGTGGTGATCGTCGCCGTCAAGGACGACGCGATCGGCGAGGTCGCGGCTCGGCTGTGCGCGACCGGCCTGGTCGGCGAGCGCCACGTCCTGGTCCACTGCGCTGGCGCCACCGCGGCCGCCGACGCCTTCGCGGCGGTGGCGGGCAAGGTCGGCGGGCTGGGCACGCTGCATCCGCTGCGCGCGATCCCGACCGGCGCCGAGCTGGCCCGGCAGCGCGGCGGCTGGAAGGGCACGGTCTTCGGCGTCGAGGGCGACGGCCGCGGGCGCGCGGCCGCCGACGCCCTGGTCCGCAGCCTGGGCGGCACCGCCCTGTCGCTCGACGCGGCGACGATGGCGCCGTACCACGCGGCGGCCGCGATCGCGTCGAACTTCGCGGTCGCGGTCCTCGACGCGGCGGTGGCGACGCTGGCCGCCGCCGGGCTCGATCGCGACGCCGCGCTGGCGGCCCTGGCCCCGCTGGCCCAGGGCGCGATCGCCAACGCCGCCAGCCGTGGGCTGGCCGACGGGCTGACCGGACCGATCCGGCGCGGCGACGCCGGCACCGTGGCCCGGCACCTGGCCGCGGTCGCGGGCGATCCCGAGCTGGCGGCGCTCTACCGCGTGCTGGGCCGACGCACGCTGGCGCTGGCGCGCCCCGGGCTCAGCGCCGAGGCGGCCGCGGCCCTCGACGCGCTCCTGGTCGGGTGAGCGCGGTCGCTTGGTGCTGGTCGCGGATGAACAATTGCGGGTAGCATCCGTCCCAACTCGGCCGCCCGCCCGCGGCCCCTGCCCGAGGAGTCCCATGCGCCGTACGTTCCTGCCGCTCGTCGCCATGCTCAGCTTGGCTCTGTCGTTCCTCGGCGCGTCGGCCCAGGCCGGCGGAGGCCCGGAGAAGGTCTTCGCGGGAAAGATCCTCACCAGCGACAAGAAGTACCCGTCGTACGCCAAGAGCCCGGCGGCCTACGTCGCCACGCTCAAGAAGCAGAGCAAGGTCAACTTCTTCGAGGACAAGGCCAAGCAGACCTGGAAGATCTACTTCGCCGCCTTCTTCAAGAAGGGCCTCACCGACATCGAGGTCGCGGTCAAGCTCTACGATGTCGGCCAGCGCCAGAAGGTGCTCCTGGCTAGCTTCGAGCAGTTCGTCGATCAGCGCGGCCAGAAGGCCCTGCTTTCGCACTTCACCCTCGAGCGCAAGCACGTCGGCGTCAACAAGCACCTGCTCATGGTGATCGAGGTCAGCGGCCGGCCGGTGGCGTCGGGCAAGTTCAAGATCCTCGGCGAGGAGGAGCGCCTGAGCGGCAAGGTCGACTTCACCGACGAGGACACCAAGCGCACCGAGGACGACGAGTAGCGCGATTCCCCGGTCGGCGGCTTGATCTCGGCCGGCCGGTGGCTACGCTCCGGCGCACGCGGCCACTCGGCCGGGGGATCCATGCGCCCACACCATCTCGTCCTCGGCGGCCTCGCGGTCGCCGTCCTCACCAGCTCCGCGCTGGCCCAGCCGCGGCCGCGGCCCGGCAAGCTCGACGTCGCCAAGGCCACCGCCGCGGTCGGGGGTGGTGACGTCGCCGCCGCGGTCGCCGCGGCGACCGCGCTAGGCGCTGCCAAGGAGGCGGCCCCGCGCGAGGCGCTCCTCGACGCGCTCGCCACCGGGGTCCACCCCGACGTCGCGATCGCCGGCCTGACCGCCCTGGGCGCGGCCGGGGCCAAGGACGCCCTCGAGGTGGTGCCGATCTACCAGCGCCACCGCAACCCGGCGGTGCGGGCGGCCGCCGTGAAGCTCTACATCGGCCTGTCGGGCGACGTCGCCGCGATCGCCGGTGGGTTGACCTCGTTCGACGCGCAGGTCCGGGCGGTCGCCGCCGACGCCGCTGGCGATCGCGGGCTGACCGCGACCGTGCCGGCGCTCCTGGTCTTGCTCGACAAGGGCGAGGTCCCGGCGGCCCGGGCCCTGGGCAAGCTCGGCGACGAGCTGTTGTTCCGCAGCGTCGCCGAGCACTTCGGGGTCGCGCCCGATCAGGCGGTCGCGCTCGCCCTCGGCGGCATGCTCGCCAAGCCGAGCTTTGGTCCCGAGCCGGCCCGGGTCGACCTGGTCCGCATGTTGTCGAAGCTGTCCGGCGTCGAGGCCCTCGACGCGCTCGAGGCCTACGTCAAGGCCACGCCGGCCAACCCGCCGCGGCAGTCGCGGCGCGAGGCCGAGGCGGTCTTGACCGCTCGCCAAGCAGGAGATCGCTAGTGTCCACCATCCGCTGGTTCGCGCTCCTGGTCGGCGTCGCCCTGTGCGGCGCTTGTGGCCCCACGATCGTCCACGGGCTGTCGTCGGACGACAACAACCCGACGCGCCTGGCCGCCGCCCTGGCCACCCGCACCGAGGCCACCGCCGCGGCGCCGGCCAACCGCCTGGGCAAGCCGCTGGTCTTCGCGGTGGTCGGCGGCACGCCCAAGAAGCTGGTCGCCTACGATCTCGGCGCCGGCGCGCCGCTGTGGTCGGTCGACGCCGACGTCAGCTCGCGGGTCTCGGTCGGTGGCGAGGTGCTGGTGACCCGAGAGGGCGCCGCCCTCGCGATCCGCCGGGTCGCCGACGGCGGGGTCCGGGCCCAGATCCCGGTGGTCGGTGAGCTGGTCGGCGCCACCACCGACGGCGAGCGGGTCCTGGTCGTCACCCAGGGCGAGGCCAAGGGCAAGCCGGTGTGGACCCTGGCGGCCTACAACCTCGACGGCGGCGCGCTGTGGCAGAACAACTGGCCCGGCGCCCTGGGCGCGCCGGCCGCGCACCGCGGGCTGGTCTTGGCGCCGTTTCTCAAGCAGTGGCTGACGCTCCTCGACGCCAAGACCGGCGCCCAGCTCACCCGCATCCGCGGTCTCGACGACGAGATCAGCATGCTCCGGGTCACCGGCGAGGCCGCGTTCTTCGGCGCGATGACCGGCGCGACGCGCCTCGACGAGCGGGCCGCCACCGGCAGCCGGGCCGGCTCGACCTACGGCACCGTGACCCTGCCGCCGGCGCTGGCCAGCGCGACCTTCGGCCGCGATCACTTCGATCCGATCCAGGCGTCGTACAGCGCCTTCGACCGCCGGCGCGTCTTGTGGCGCGCGGCCCCGACCGGCGAGGGCTGGCGCTTCGACGGCGAGCTGATCGCCGTCCACTTCTTCCGCTTCGTCTTCGGGCTGACCACGACCGGCGAGCTGCGCTGGGCCTACAGCCACCCGCGGGTCGAGCTGGTCGCCAGCGACCACGCCGGCGCCGCGATCGTCGGCGTGGCCGCCGACGGCACCGTGGTCGCCCTCGATCCCCAGACCGGCGCGGTCCGGGCCTCGGGCAAGCTCGAGGTCGGCGGCCCGGTCCTGGGCGCGACGATCGACTGCGACGGCTGGACGCCGCCGCCGTCGACCACCACGCCGTCGACGGTGACCGCCCTCGCCACCATCGCCCGCGATCGCGACGCTCGGTTCGAGCCGATCAAGGCCTACGCGGTGGCGTCGATGGCCAAGCTCGAGGGCGCCGAGGTCAGCCGCGATCTGATCGCGCTGATCGTCGACCCGCGCACCCCGACCGCGCTCCACGACGTGGTCACCGACCTGCTGATCAAGCGGCGCGATCCGCTCGGCCTGCCGGCGATGCTCGAGACCTTGTCGGTCAAGGCCGACTTCGTCGCCGGGACCCAGCCGGTCGGCATCGTCGAGGTGGCCCGGGCGCTGGCCGCCCTGGCCGGGACCGCGCTGTCGGCTGACGATCAGGCCAAGGCCCTGGCGGTCCTCGAGGCGCAGGCCTTCGATCCGGTCCACGGCGCGCCGGCGCGCCTCGAGCTGGTGCGGGCGCTCATCGCGATCGGCGCCGGGCGCGAGCGCCCGATCCTGGCCCGCGAGCTGATGGCGTACCGCGCCGATCCCGGCTTCGCCGCCGAGACCGACCTGGTGACCGCGATGCTGGCGGCGCTGGCCGCCGGCAGCGAGCAGGATCGCGAGACGGTCCGGATGATCGCGGTCGACGTGCGCACCACGCCCGCGATCGCGGCGCTGGCCCAGGCCGCGCTCACCGCGAAGTGACCGTCGGCGGTGCGGTTGACACCGTCCGAGCGACCGGTCACGCTCTCGACGTGACGGTGCGTCGCTTCCGGATCGTCGTGTGTCGCGGCCCGGACTGCGGCGACCGCCGCGGCTCGGCGGTGGTCCACGCCGCCCTGGTCGACGCGGTCCACGCGGCCGGGGTCAGCGACCGCTGCGAGTTCGACTGGCAGTGCTGCTTCGGCCGCTGCTCCCAGGGCCCCAACGTCCTGGTCCGCGAGATCACCGGCGCGCCGCCACCGCGGGTCGGGCTGGCCGATCTCCCGCCGCGGCTCGGCGGCGCCGCGCGCCAGGCGACCGCGCTGTACAATCGCGTCACCCCGGCCCACGCCGCCGAGCTCGTCGCCGGGCACGTCGTCGGCGGCGCCGTGGTCCGCCACCTGATCGAGACCGTCCCGCTCCGCCCGACGGAGCCGCGCCCGTCATCGCCGCGGCCCGATCCCACCGTCCCCGAGGTCGTCCGTGAAGAAGTCAAAGTCCCGTAGCTCGCTTGGTCCTTCCTCTGACGTCGGGATGGCCTCCGCCGTCGGGCTGGCCGCCGCTCTGGGCGGGCTGGTCGCCGCCGCCGGGCTGGTCGCCGGATGTAAGGGCGGCACCACCGTCAAGGACAACCCGGAGACCGCGGCCAAGCTGACCGCGTGCACCGACAAGGCGGCCGAGAAGGACAAGCTGCTCGCCGACTACCAGGCCGAGATCGCGCGCCTGAAGATGGACGCCTCGGGCGGCAACGAGTACGTCTTCACGATCGAGGGCGAGAGCCTGGTGGTGAAGTCCAAGCCGCTCAGTGGCGGTGGCGCGCCGCCGGTCGACGACAAGGTCGCGGCCGAGCTGTCGCAGAAGTTCATCGACGCGGTCCGCCGGTCGCGCGGCAGCATCCAGAAGTGCTACGAGCAGGCGCTCAAGAAGAACAGCTCGCTCCAGGCCCGCACGATCTCGCTGCAGGTCTCAGCGCGCTACGGCGGCGACGGCACGGTCGGGCGCGCCAGCTTCCGCCCCGACTCCCTGGGCAGCGCCTTCGATAGCTGCATGCAGGGGGTGTCCAAGACCTGGAAGCTCCCGACCACCGCCGCCGGCATGACGTTCCAGAGCACGGTCACGCTGTCGCCGTCGTGATCGCCGGTCCGAGACGCGGTACAACCGACGGGTCCCGCGGGCTCGCGACCCTATGACCCAGAAACGGCCGATCCGCGATCTCGAACGCCAGCTCCAGCGCGAGCCCGACAACCTGGCGCTGCGGTTGACCTTGGCCGCCGGCTACCGCGAGGCCCGCCGCGACGTCGAGGCCCTGGCGCTGTACCGATCGGTGGCGCTGGCCTACGCGGAACAGGGGCGCGCCACCCAGGCCGCGGCGGTGTGCCGATCGGCGCTCGAGGTCGCGCCCGAGGACGGCCAGCTCTTCTCGCTCTTGCGCCACCTCGAGCGCGCCGGCTCGACGACCCAGCCGCCGCCGACCGCGCCGCCGAGCGTCCCGGCGGAGGCCGCGCCCCCGCCGCCGGCCCCGCCGCCGGCCCTGCCGCGCCTCACCACCATCGAGCCGCCGATGCGGCCGGCCGCCACCCGGTTGACCGCGCCGGCGCGCGAGGACAATCCGATGCTGGCCACGGTCAAGCGGGTCCCGCCGCCGCCGCCGGCTGCGCGCTCGGCGCCGACCCCGGCGCCGCTGCCGCGGCCCAGCGTGCCCGACCTCGACACCCCGCTGCCACCGCCGCTGCCGCTCCACGACGCGGCCCGCGACAGCGTGGTCGAGATGCCGGCGCCCCTCGACGAGCCCGACACGATCATCCCGCTCACCCACGTGCGGCCGGGGCCCGGCGAGCGGCCGTCGTCGGCCGACTTCGCGGCCGAGATGGTGACCCGGCGCCGCCCCAAGCTGACCGCGCGCGATCTCGAGCTGCTCGACCTCGAGGCCCTCGACCAGAGCGGCGAGGGCAGCGGCCTGTCCTCGACCCTCGACGACGACGAGCCGACCACGCCGCCGCGCGGCGCCAGCGAGTTCGCCAACCCGAGTCCGACCTTCGAGCGCTCCTTCGATCACACCCTGGCCCAGCTCGATCCGCTGGGTGGGCCCCTCGACGGTCCGCTCGGGGTGTTCGCGATCCTGCCGCCCGAGGCCGCCCAGGTGCTGGCCGAGCGCGCGGTGGTCAAGCCCTACGAGCCCGACGAGGTCGTGATCCGCGAAGGCGACCTCGGCGACGCCTGCTACGTCGTCGTCCGCGGCGAGGTCGCGGTCCGCAAGCACACGTCCGACGGCGAGGTCGAGCTGGCCCGCCTCGGCGACGGCGCGCTGTTCGGCGAGTTCGCGTTGCTCGCCGATCGCCGTCGCCACGCCACCGTGGTCGCGGTGACCGAGGCCGAGATCTACGAGATCCCACGCGCGCTCCTGCGCGAGCTGGCGGCGGCCTTCCCTGAGGTCGGGCCGGCCCTCGAGGGCTTCTATCGCGAGCGCCTGCTGGCCAACCTGCTGCTCACGACGCCGCTGTTCGCGCTGGTGCCGCCGGATCAGCGGCCGGCGCTCCTGGCCCGCTTTCAGCCGCAACGGATCGAGTCCGGCGCGGCGATCATCCGGCAGGGCGAGCGCGCCGGTGGTCTGTACCTGATCGTCTTGGGCGCGGTCGAGGTGGTGCGCGATCTGGGCACCCGCGGCGCCACCGTCCTGGCCGCCCTCGGCGAGGGCGCGTACTTCGGCGAGATGTCGCTCCTGTCGGGCGACGTCGCCTCGGCCAGCGTGGTCGCGGTCGGGCCGTGTGAGCTCGCGGTGCTGTCGCCGCGCGAGTTCTACGACGTGGTCGCGGGCAACCCGGTCCTGTGGACGGCGATGCGCGGCGCCGCCGAGGCCCGTCGCCTGGCCAACGCCCAGATCCTGGCCGGTCGCACCGGCGTGGTGTGACCCGACCTTTGGTACAGTCGAACGCGATGCACCTGGGGGCCGCGCCGTGATCCGCTGGCTGCGCATCGCGGCCAAGGCGACCGCGACCCTGGCCTTCATCGCGATCGGCGTCGTGGTCGGCCTGTTCCTGGTCGCCAACGGCACCTGGATCACCGTCGACGTCCCGCCGTGGATGGCGTCGTGGGCGCCCGAGCCGCGCCTGCAGGTGTGGCTGCCGGCGCTGATCGCGGGCTGGCTGGTGGCGTCGCTCCTCCTGGCGGCGCTCCTGGTGTGGAGCATGTACTACGTGTGGCGGCGGCGGCAGTACGAGGCCCTGGTGGCCCGGCTCGAGCGCGAGCTCGCCCGGCTGCGCAACCTGCCGCTGACCGAGCCGTCGCCCCTCGAGGATCTGCCGGAGACGCCCAACGCCGGCACCGCCCGCGTCCTGGCCGACATCGACCGCGCGGTCGCCACCGACGACGACGCTGACGAGGCCCGGTAGTGGCGGCGCTCCTGATCCTGTGCCTGGTCCTGGGCGCGCTGGCGGTGGGCGTCTTGCTCGGCCGTTACTACGTCCCCGACGATCGCGCGCTCAAGCGGCGGGCTCGCCACGGCGCCCACTACTTGAAGGCCCTGACCCACCACATCGCCCGCGATCACGACACCGTGATCGACGAGCTGCGCCGCGTCGTCGATGACAACGTCGACGACAGCGAGCCGTACTTCGCCCTGGCCGCGCTGTTTCGCGGCCGCGGCGAGCACGAGCGCGCGATCCGGGTCCACCAGGCGTTGGCGGTGCGCGACGGCGCGACCGCGCGGCTGCGCCAGCGCGCGCTCTACGAGCTCGGCCTCGACTTCCGTGCCGCCGGGATGCCGCGGCGCGCGGTCAAGGCCCTCGAGCAGGTGCTCGCCGACGACGCCGGCCACGAGGGTGCGGTGCGCGCGCTGTGTGGCCTGTACGAGGAGCAGGGGCGGTTCGCCGAGGCCGCGGGGGCCTGGGCCCGGCTCGGCAAGCTGCGCGGGGAGCCGCCGCCGCGCCGCCATCACCACCTCCTGTGCGCCGCCGCCCAGCAGGCGATCGCGGCGGGTGATCTCGACAGCGCCAAGCAGCTCCTGAAGGACGCCAAGGCCGGTGGCGAGACCGCGCACTTCGCGGCCTGCGCCGCCGAGCTGGCCGCCGCGCGCGGCAACCCGCGCGGCGCCCGCGAACGGCTGTGTCAGGCCCTGGTCGCGGCGCCGGCCCTCGCGCCGTACCTGGTGCCCGGGCTGGTCGCGGCGGAGCGTCAGCTCGCGGCGTCGGGCGCGCCGGCCCTGGCGGCGGGCGACCTGCCGACGGCGGCTGCGTCCGCCGCGACGGCCCCGACCAGCGCGACCGCGACCGCGATCGCTGCGACGTCGGAGGCGACCGCCTCGCCAGCCGTCGCTGGACTGCCGGCCGGCGACGAGCTCGACGACGGCCCCGCCGAGGTCGCTCCGATCGCGCCCGCCGATCGGGCCGCCGCCGCGACCCTGGCCGAGCTCGCGACCCGCACCGGTTCGGCCCACGTCGCGCTGGCCGCGGCCGCCGCCGCCGAGACCCCGGCGGCGCGCGCGGCGCTCCTCGCCACCATCGCCGCCGATGAGCCCGGCTACCTGCCGGCTCGCCTCGCCGCCGCCCGCGCCGCCCTGGCCAGCGACGACCCCGCCGCGCACCGCGCCGAGCTGGCCGCGCTCACCGCGGCGATGGCCTGGGCCGAGGGCGCGAGCTGGCGGTGCCAGCACTGCGGCGCGCGCGCCGCGAGCTTCGCGTGGCGCTGCCCCGGCTGTCGGCGCTGGGCGACGATCGTCCCCGAGATCGGTCGCGATCGCACGGCTCCGATCGGGCCGGCGCCGCGCGAGCGCCGGGCCGAGCGCCGGGGCCAGGCGCTCCTCGGCGAGCGCGCCGATCGGGGCCTGCCCGAGGGCGCGGTCGAGCACGGCCTGAGCCGGGCCGAGCTGTCGGCGCGCGCGACGCGGCGGTCGCTCCTGGGGCGCGTCGGCGGTTGGATCTCCGGGGCCTGGTCGGGTGTGCGCGGCAAAGATCGGTCGTAGACTGCCGCGCCATGGCCACCGAACCGCCGCTGCCCGCCGATCCGAACCAGACCGGCCCGGTCGCCGCCCCCGGGCGGGACCTGTTCGGGCCTGGCGGGCCGGTGCGGCGGGTGCTCCGTCGCTGGGGCTTTCCGGCCTTCGTCGTCATCATGATCTACTTCGGGCGGCGGGTGCTCTTGCCGTTCGTGTTCGCGGCCCTGGTCGCGTACATCCTGGCGCCGGTCGTGCGGTGGATGGCCGAGCGCAAGGACGGCACGCGGCGGATGCCGCGCGGCCTGGCGATCATCATCTGCTACATCGTCTTCATCAGCGCGGTGGTCGGGTTCTTCGTCGTGTTCGTGCCGCGGCTGTCGAAGGACGCCGCCCGCATCGGCAAGGAGGCCCCGGCGCTCTACGACAAGGCCAACACGCAGTGGATCCCGGAGCTGGCCCGCACCCTCGAGAAGCGCTTCCCGTCGCTCAAGGTCAAGCCGCCGGCCCCGGTCACCGAGCAGGTCGCCGGCGACGTGCCGCTGCCGCCCGGCAGCGTCCTCACGCTGGTGCCGCTGCCCGACGGCACCTTCGCGGCGCAGCTCCCGCCGACCGGCATCCTGATCAAGAGCGAGCCCGGCGGTGGCTACCGGGTCTTGCCGGCCGAGCAGCCGCCGGAGCCGATGTCCCTCGAGGAGAAGCTCCGCGGCTACCTGCAGAAGGGCGTCTCGGGCTTGCAGTCGCAGATGGACGACCTGATGCGCTTTGGCCAGGCGGTGGTCGGTGGCCTCATCAAGGGCGTCTTCACCTTCTTCCTCGTGCTCATGATCGGCGCCTTCATCCTGATCGACATGGAGAAGGTCCACGCCTTCCTGCGCAGCCTGTTCCCGCCCAACGTCCGCGATGACTACGACGTGATCATCGCCGGCATCGATCGCGGCCTGTCGGGCGTGATCCGCGGCCAGCTCTTGATCTGTCTCATCAACGGCATCCTGACCTACATCGGGCTCCTGATCTTCGACGTGAAGTACTCGCTCATCTTGGCCTTCGTCGCCGCCGCGATGAGCCTCATCCCGATCTTCGGCTCGATCCTGTCGACCATCCCGATCGTCCTGGCGGCGCTGGTGTCGGGCGACTCCGGGCTCGACGTGGCGCGCGGCATCGCGATGGTGGCGTGGATCGTCGGCATCCACTTCATCGAGGCCAACTTCCTCAACCCGAAGATCATCGGCACCGCCGCCAAGATCCACCCGGTCCTGGTGATCTTCTCGCTGATCCTGGGCGAGAAGAGCTACGGCCTGATCGGCGCGCTGTTCGCGGTGCCGGTGCTGTCGATGATCTCGGTGGTCTTCCTGTTCTTCTACAAGAAGGCGTGGAAGGACCGCCCGGCCACCGGCGCCATCCCGACCTTGCCCAAGGCCTGACGTCGCGGCGCGGCGCCGGCGCCCCCGGCCCGGCGCGGTTGAACCGGCCGCGGCCGCCCCGCATACTCGCGGCGTGCGCCTCTCGCTCGCCGTCGCGTCGCTGTGTGGAGCCGTCGGGCTGGCCGCGGCTCAGCCGATCGATCCCTACGCCCCGACGGCGCCGAGCCCCCCGGCGCGCGACGTCGAGCTCGACACCGCGGTCGCCGCCGGCCTGGTGGCGCGCGCCGAGGCCCTGGTCGCGAGCGGCGACGACGGCAACGCCCGGATCCTCGCCACCGAGGCCCTGGCCCGCGAGCCCGCGGCGCCGGTCGCCGACCGGGCCCGCGCGCTCCTGGCCGCCATCGACGCGCGCCTGATCAAGGCCCTGCCGCCGACCGTGCCCCCGCCGACGCCGCGGCCCGCGGTCCCGCCGGCCGCCGTCCCGGTCCGCCCCGAGCCCGACGACGATCCCCCGGTCCTCGACGAGCTGCCGGCCCGGCCTCGGGGCGCGCTGGCCCTCGGCTTCTACGGCGCGCTGGGCGGCGCCGCCCTCGGCCTGGGCCTGTCCGACGACGACGGCGACGGCGAGCCCGAGGCCCTGGGCGCGGTGGCCGGCGGCGCGGTCGGCGGCGCGCTGGCCTACGGCCTGGCCCGGCTGCGCGGCTACGACGCCGCGGCCGCCCATCAGCTCGGCAGCGGCCTCCTGTGGGGCGGCGTGGCCGGCGCGCTGTTCGCCGACGTGGTCAGCGGGCTCGAGGACACCACCGCCACCGACCTGGCGATCGGCGCCGGCGCCGGCGCGGTCGGCGGCGCGATCATCGGCCTGGGCCTGCGCCACGACGATCTCACGGTCGGCGACGCCGCGGTCATCGACGTCAGCGCGGCGCTCGGCACGGTGGTCGGCCTCCAGCTCGGCGCGGCGATGCAGCCGCCCGAGACCGAGGCCTACACCCTGAACGCCAGCCTCGGCGCGATCGCCGGCTATGGCGTCGGCCACTGGTTGGCCCGACGCCTCGACGTCAGCGCCGGTCGCGCGGCCAAGGTCGGGGCCCTCGGGGCGATCGGCGCCGGCGCGCCCTGGCTCCTGTGGATGGCGGTGGCCGACGACGCCTCCGACGACGACGAGCAGGCCTTCGCCTGGCTGTCGATGGCGGGCCTGGCCGGCGGGCTCTACCTCGGCACGCGCTGGACCCGCGACGACGTCGGCGCCGGCCCCGACGACGCGCCGCCGGCCCTGGTGCGGCGCTCGAGCCGCGGCGGATGGACGCTCGGGGGCCCGACCTTGACGCCGACGCGCGGGCGCGGCCGGGGCGCGGTGGCGCCGCTCGTCGCCGGCGCCTGGTGACCGCCCCGCCGGTTGCCCGGCGTCGACCGCGTCGCCGAGGCCGCGATCGTGTACAACCCACGGTGCGTGGATCCGCACTTCCTCCCGATCGTCGTCTGCCCGCGCTGCCAGCGGGCCGGCGGGATGTCCGGCACCAAGGCGCTGCGCTGTAGCTGCGGCTTCGCCCTCGAGCCGACCGACGGCTACGTCGATCTGCTGGGCGCGACCGGGCAGGGCGAGCCGACCCAGACCACCTCCGAGCAGCGCCTGATGGAGAGCCCGGTGGTGGCCCGACTCTACGAGCGCGTGTGGCGGCCGACCTTCGTCCGGGTCCTGGCCGGGCGCGGCGCCGGCGCGGCGGTCGGCGGGTTCGCCGGCGAGTTCTTCATCCACAAGGGCGCCCTCGCCCTCGAGGGCGCGAGCGCGCCGCTGCTCGATCTGTCGTGTGGCCCGGGGCTGTTCACCCGGGCCCTGGCCGCGGCGGCGCCGGGCGCGCTGGTGGTCGGCCTCGACATCTCGCGGGCCATGCTCGAGGTCGCGGCCGGGCGATCGCGCGGCTACGCCAACGTGGTCCTGGTCCGCGGCGACGCCCACCGCCTGCCGTTCGCCGACGGCAGCTTCGCCGGGGTCAACAACGCCGGCGCGCTCCACGCCTACGACGACGCCGAGCAGGCGCTCCATGAGGTCCGGCGGGTGCTGCGGCCGGGCGGGATCTTCGTCGGCTCGACGTTCGCGCAGGCGCCGACCCTGGTCGGTCGCGTCACCGCGCGCCTGGCCGGCATCCGCCGCTACGATCCCGGCGAGCTGCGGGCGCAGCTCTCGCGCCTGGGCTTCGCCGAGTACGAAGAGCTACGGCTGGGCGGGGCGTTCGTGTTCCGCGCCCGCCGACCGTGACCGCGCCGGCTCACAGGGTGAGCGCGACCTGATAGACGCCATTGCCCGAGGTCACGGTGCCCGTGACCTGGGTGCTGCCCGGCATGCGCTCGGTGCCGGCGCCGGCCGCCTGCAGGTTGCCGGTCATGGTCAAGTTGAGGACGATCTCGCCGTCGACGCCGCCGTTGACGGCATAGAAGCCGTTCAGGGAGCCGGTGAAGGTCCCGGACGGGATATCGCGGAGCTGAAGCTGCAGCGCGGGCTGCAGCTCCGGGGTGCTCGCGGTGTCGTAGACGATCGAGATGGTCTCGTCGTCCTCGCCCACCGGGAACGGGCCGTCGTCGTACGAGAGCATGAAGACCCGCAGCCGCATGCCCTTGTTGGTCGAGGCGCCCTGATCGACCTGGCCGTTGATGGTCAACGTGCCCGCGGCGTCACCGGGCGCGGTCTGGGGATCGATGTTGGCGCTCGACGCGGTGTTGAACCCGGCAAACCCGAGCGTCAGGCACTTGCCGATCGAGGTGTCGAGGCCGAGGTAGGCCCGGCGGGCCTCCTCGTCGGAGTCGATGCCCTCCTCGCTACAGGCGATGAGCGACAGGGCGACGATGGACCAGGCGATGCGCGGGAGCATGTCCGGTGGTCGCGCCGCGCGGCTGCGCCGTCGCAGAAATCGTGCGGACCGTGGCGCGACCGTGGAGTGGCTCACGGTTCGCGGCCGCGACCCGAGGGGCTGGACGGGTCCCCGCGGCGGGCCGTAGGGTTGCGCCGTGGCCCCGATCACCGCCGGTGAGCGCGACTGGTGGCGGGTCCGGGTCGGGCGCCTGGCGCCGCTGACCGCCCGCGAGCTGGCGGCCGTCGTGCCCCACCTCGCGGTCCGGCGCCTGGCCGCCGGCGAGCGCTACCTCACCGCCGGCGCCCCGGCCGCGGCGGTCGGGCTGGTCCGCCTCGGGCTCCTGCGCGAGGCCTTCGTCCTGGCCGACGGTCGCGAGCGCACGCGGGCCTTCGCGGTCCCGGGGGACTTCGCCGGTTCGCTGTCGGATCTGCTGCGCGGTGGACCGGCCCGGTGCGACGTGATCGCGTGCGCCCCGAGCCGGATCGTGACCGTGCCGTGGGCGGTGATCGAGCGCGCGGTCGCCGATCACGCGGGCTGGCAGGCGGCGCTGGCCGCGACCACACGCGAGCTGTATCTGCTCAAGGCCGAGCGCGAGTACGAGCTCCTCGCCCTCGACGCCGCCGCTCGCTACGCCCGGTTCCGCGAGCGGCTCGGTCACGTCGAGTCCCGGGTCGCCCAGCGCCACGTCGCCTCGTATCTCGGCATCACGCCCGAGCACCTGTCGCGGCTGCGGCGTCGGCTCGGCCTGGGGCGCGCGCGGCCCGGGTGAGCACCGCGATCGCGCCGACGAAGCCGGCCATGAACCCGCCCCAGCGCGCGACGCCGACCGCGGCCTCGGCGGCCGGCCAGGCGAAGGCCAGCGCGCCGGCCAGCGGCAGCGGCAGCCCCAGGCTCCACGCGAAGGCGCGCTCGACGGGATCGCGGCGCGGCAGGGCCACCGCGACCAGGACCAGCGCGGCGTAGCTGGCGTGGAACTTCACCTGCGAGATCACGTGTTGTAGCGCCAGCGCCGCGCTGTCGATCGGCAGGCCGTGCTCGGCCAGGCGCGCCAGCGCCGCCAGGTGGTGATCCTCGACGGCGTCGAGGGCCGCGACCGTCAGCATCGCCCCGACCCCGAGGCGCACCAGCGGCTCGTCGGCGACGCCCAGCGCCCGCGGCAGGAGCATGAACACGACGGCGTAGGCGATCAGGAACAGCGCGTCGAGCCCGAGGATCGCGCGCAGCGCCGGGGCCGCGTCGGCGATCGCGACCGCGTAGTCGGGGCGCACGACCTCGAAGGCCTCTTGCGACACGCCGGTGGCGGCGGTGATCGCGACCATGGCGGACAGGATCGCGATCGCGACCCCAGCGGCGACGCGCGCGAGGTGATTAGCGGCCAGCGGCGTGAGCATGGGGCCACGATGGCGCCGCCGCCGCCGCTGCGCCTTGATGTAGATCAAGGCGCAGGACGATCGCGCGTCTGCTAGATTGCGCGCGCGATGTCGAAGCCCAAGCTCAGAGTCGGTGTCCTCGGCGCGACCGGCATGGTCGGTCAGCGCTTCGTTGCCCTCTTGGCCGATCACCCGTGGTTCGAGCTGGCCGCGGTCGCCGCCAGCCCGGCCTCGGCCGGCAAGACCTACGCCGACGCGGTCGCCGGGCGGTGGGCGTTGTCGACGCCGCCGCCGGCGGCGGCCGCCGCGCTGATCGTGGCCGACGCCAGCGAGGTCGCGGCGGTGGCGGCCGGCGTCGACTTCGTGTTCTGCGCCGTCGACATGCCCAAGGACGCGACCGCCCGCCTCGAGGACGACTACGCGCGGGCCGAGACCCCGGTGGTGTCGAACAACTCGGCCCATCGCTGGACGCCCGACGTGCCGGTGATCATCCCCGAGATCAACGACGACCACGCCCAGGTGATCGAGGCCCAGCGCCGGCGCCTCGGGGTCAAGCGCGGCTTCGTCACCGCCAAGCCCAACTGCTCGATCCAGAGCTACGTGCCGGCGATCCACCCGCTCAAGGCCTTCGGGCCCAACCGCATCGCGGTGTGCACGTACCAGGCGATCTCGGGCGCCGGCAAGACCTTCGCGTCGTGGCCGGAGATGGTCGACAACGTCATCCCGTACATCAAGGGTGAGGAGGAGAAGAGCGAGCAAGAGCCGCGCAAGATCTGGGGCCAGGTGGTCGACGGCGCGATCGTCACCGCGGCCAGCCCGACCATCACCGCCCAGTGCATCCGGGTCCCGGTCAGCGATGGCCATATGGCCGCGGTCTTCGTCGGGTTCGACCGCAAGCCCAGCCGCGACGAGATCCTCGCGGCCTGGCGCGACTACGCCGGCCGGCCGCAGCGCTTGGCCCTGCCGAGCGCGCCGGCGCCGTTCCTGCGTTACCTCGAGGACGACGATCGACCGCAGACCCGCCTCGATCGCGACGCCGGCGACGGCCAGGCCGTGACGATCGGCCGGCTGCGCCCCGACGCGCTCTTCGACTGGCGGTTCGTCGCGCTGTCGCACAACACCGTGCGCGGCGCCGCCGGCGGCGCGGTCCTGACCGCCGAGCTCTTGACCGCCGACGGCTGGCTGGCCGCCAAGTAGCCGCGGACCGTCAGCGCGATGTCGTCCGATCCGGTGCGCACGACGGTCGACAGCCTGCTCCGGGCGGTCGCGCGCACCGACTCGTTCGCGCCGCCGCGATCCGCCGGGCCGCCGCGCGTGATCGGCGAGCAGTTCGAGCTCGAGGTCGAGCTGGGCCGCGGCGGGATGGGCGTGGTCTACCGGGCCCACGATCGCCGGCTCGATCGCGCGGTCGCGATCAAGCTGATGCACCCCGAGCGGTGGGCCCACGTCCCGCGCGCCGAGCTGGCCGCGGTGTTCGAGCGCGAGGCCCGGGCCACGGCGCGCCTCAACCACCCGGCGATCGTGACCCTGCACCAGACCGGCGAGCACGACGGCGCGCCGTACCTGGTGCTCGAGCTCCTCGACGGCGCCAGCCTGGGCGCGCTCGTCCGTCGCCCCCTCGAGCTCGACGAGGCGCTGGCGATCATGATCCAGGTGGCGGACGCGATCGCCTACGCCCACGGCCAGGGCGTCTTGCACCGCGATCTCAAGCCGCACAACATCTTCCTCGGCGACGGAGGCCGGGCCTGGGTCCTCGACTTCGGGCTGGCGGCGCTGGGCGAGGTCGGCGCGATGCCGTCGGGCGCGCCGAGCTCGCGGGCTGGGACCCCGGCCTACATGGCACCTGAGCAGCGCGCCGGCGAACCACAAGACGAGCGCACCGACGTCTGGGCCCTCGGGCTCCTCCTGTACCAGCTCGTCACCGCGTACGAACCGCCGCCGCTGTCGACGCCCGCGGCGCTGACCAGCGATCCCTGGTTGCGCGATCTGGCGCGGCTGCCGAGCGGGGTCGCGGCCCTGGTCGCGGCGGCGGTCGCGTGGGCGCCCGCGGAGCGATTGCCCAGCGCCGCCGCGTTCGCGGCCCGGCTGCGGGCGCTCGTCGCCGCGCCTGGGGCGGTCGCTCGGTCGCCCCGCCATCGACGCTGGCGCCGTGGCCTGATCGTCGTCGGCGCGGCGCTCGCGCTGGCCGGCGCGGTCGTCGTCGGCGCGGTCGTGGCTCGGCCGCGTCGCGGGCCGGCGGTGGCCGCGGTGGTGTCGCCGGTCGCGTTCACGGTCGCGCTGCCGCGTGGCGCCGACGATCCTCCACCGGACAACCAGGTGGTCGCGGTCGCCCCCGACGGCGCGACGGTGGCCTTCCTCGGCCGGCCCGGCGAGGGCCCCGGCGCCACCCAGATCTACCTGCGCCGCCTCGACGCCGAGGCGCTGACCGCGTTGCCCGGCACCACCGACGCCGAGGGCCTGGCCTTCTCGCCCGACGGCCAGTGGTTGGCCTACACCCGGGACGCGACGCTGTGGAAGCAGTCGCTGGGAGGCGGCGCGCCGATCGCCCTGGCCGGGGTGTCGGCCGGGACCCGCGGCTTGACCTGGCTGCCCGACGGCCGGGTGGTGGTCGCGCCGAGCTGGTTCGGCGGCCTGAGCATCGTGCCGGCCGAGGGCGGCGCGCCGCGCCCGCTGACCACCCTCGGGCCCGACGAGAAGAGCCATCGCTTCCCGCACGCGCTACCCGACGGCCGCACCGTCCTGTTCGTCACCGGCACCGCCGCGCTCGGGAGCTTCGACGACGCGGCGATCGAGGCGGTCGACGTCGCGACCGGGGCCCGTCGGCGCATCACGACCGGTGGTGGTCCGCGGTTCGTGCCCCCGGCGACCCTGCTCGTGCCGCGGGCCGGCCAGCTCGTCGCGCTGCCGTTCGATCCGCGCGCGTTGGCCATCACCGGTCCGGGCGTGGTGGTCGCGGAGCCGGTCTTGACCGCGTCGACGACCGGCGCCGGGATGTTCGACGTCGCCGCCGGGACCTTGGCCCACGTCGTCGGGAGCCCTGAGGCCTTCGTCGCTGGCCTGACGCGGTTCACCGCGGACGGCACCGCGGCGCCGGTGCCGGGCCCGGCGATGGCGGTCTCCGCGGTGCGGGTCAGCCGCGACGGCCAGAGCGCGCTGGTCCGGATCGACGGCGCCAACGCCGCGCTGTGGCGCTACGACCTCGAGCGCGGCACCCAGACCCGCCTGACCAAGCGCTGGGACTACGACCACGCGGTCATGGCCGACGACGGCGGCGCGTACGCCGTGGTCGCGCGCGGCGCCACCGTCAAGATCGCCCGCCTGGCGCTCGACGGCACCGAGGCGGCGACCGCGCTGTACCAGGGCCCGAACCCGGCCAACCTCGAGCTGTCGCGCGACGGCCGCTACCTGGTGTTCGACGATCGCGATCCGACCACCGGCCTGGCCGACCTGTACGTGCTCGAGCTGCCCGCCGGCGGTCCGGCCCGCCGCTACCTCGCCAACCCGAGCGAGCACGAGACCGCGCCCGCGCTGTCGCCGGATGGCCGCTGGCTGGCCTACGTCTCGAGCGACTCCGGGCAGAACCAGGTCTTCGTCCAGGCCTTCCCCGACCCCGGCCCGCGGGTCCAGGTGTCGACCAGCGGGGGCGAGTGGCCGCGCTGGACCGCGGACGGTCGCGCGCTGGTGTATCGCGTCGGCGACCGCCTGTGGCGCGCGCCGATCGAGCTGACCGGCGCCACGCCGGTGGTGGCGACGCCGAGGAGCTGGTTGACCCTGTCGACGCCGCGCGACGCGGCCCGGCGGACCTTCGACCTCCTGCCCGACGGCGGGGTCCTCGCGGTCGCGGTGCCGACCGCGTCCGCGGCCAGCCTGCGGGTCGTCCGCGGCTGGCGGCCCTGAGCGGGACGGCGCGTCCGCCCTACGGCGCGATCGGCACGCACACCTGGCGGGGCTCGCCGGTGCCGGCTCGCGGTCGGCTCACGCACGCCAGGTCGGCGCCGCAGGTCGACGACTGTTCGTCGCGCTCACAGGTCCGCGCGCACTGGCCACCCGGGCCGAGGGAGGGGTCGACCACGCACGTGGTCTCGGCCTCGCCCGGCCGATCGGGACACAGCCGCTGGCAGGCCTGGGTGCACACGCCGGCGGCGCAGGTCAGCCCGGCGGCGCAGTCGTCGCCGGACAGACAGCGATCGCCGATCCACCCCGGCGAGCCCGGGACGCACACGTCGAGCGCGACCGCCGGCTGGCCGAAGCGCGGTCGTCGGCTCGCGACCAGGTGATCGTACGGTCGACAGTCCTGGTTGATCGGGCCGTGGCGCGGCACGCACAGGCCCTGGCCGGGCGCGGTCGGGTCGACCACGCAGGCCGATCTCGGCTGGCCCGGCCGATCGGGACAGGTGCCGGTGCAGCGCCGGGTGCAGAACCCGCGGCGCGACCACGGGTTGGCCTGACAGATCGCGTCGGTGAAGCCGCAGTCGTGGTCCTCGGCGCACTCGGCGCCGAACCACGAGGTCTTCGGCTGGAAGCGGACGCCATCGAAGCTGCGATCGAGCTCGCGCTGAACGTGGACCGGCACGGTCGGCGCGGCGCGGATGAGCGCGTAGAGCTCGAGCAGGTCGGCGGCCTCCATGCGGATGCAGCCGTGGGACACGAAGCCCTGGCGCAGCCGGCCGCCCGACGGCGATCGGTAGCCGTCGACCGGGCCGTGGATCGCGTACGACCCCGACCAGCGCAGGTACGGCAGGCCGGCGAACACCGGCAGGCGACGGCCGGTGTCCGGGTCGGTCCACCACACCTTGCACGGCGTCAGGTCGCGCCGTCGGATCGCGAAGTCATCGCGGTCATACGCGACCACCGGATACATCGAGCGCGACTCGCCGAGGAGCATCGAGTCGGGATCGGTCTCGATCGTACCGACCCCGATCGGATACACGGCCTGGAACCCGGTCGCCGGATCGTCGAGCCGCAAGGTCAGGCCGTCGATCGAGATCGTGATCTCGGGCCGGACCAGCGGCGTTCGGTCCGGGATCGGCTTGCAGTCGAGGGCGGCGCCCCAGCCTCCATCGGCCTTGGCGTCGTCGGCGTCGAGCTCACCGAGGGGCAACTCCGCGGGAGACTCGAGATCATCGTCGGCGCCCGCGCACGCGACCACGGCCATCATCAACATCCACCTGCACCACATGCCCAGGGCTTCAGCAAGCCCGGGGCCAGCGCCGGTCCACCGCGGTCCGCGTGGTTGCGCGTCGTCGAGGTGGCGTCCGGGCTAGCCAGGCCACCCGGACGACCAGGACGGCAGGGCCGAGGGCGGCTCGGCGTCCGTCGTCCCCCGCTGCACGGTCGGCCACAGCGCGATGCCGCAGGTGGTGTGACCGAGCCGATCGGCGATCGCCACGGTGCGCACGACGCGGAAGCCGGCCAGGACGTCGTGGCGGATCAGGATCGACTCGAAGCTGTCGAGATCGCGGTGGAGCCCGGCTTCGTCCTCGGCGAAGACCGCGACCACCAGCGCGGCGTCGCGGATCGCGGGCTCGGCCGCGAGCTTCTGCAGATCGGCGACCAGGTGGCGCTGCCACTGGCCGCGATACCGGCCGTCGCGGCCGCCGCCCGGGCGTCGCCGGCGCGCGACCTTGAGTTCGAGCCACAGCGCCTGCTCGGG
>Ga0075163_10002100_pt1 | contig 26903 bp, 19 predicted proteins | sample JI1023141ADNA_FD_71478 | JGI IMG/M metagenome (GOLD analysis project Ga0075163, IMG submission 71478) | Wastewater effluent complex algal communities from Wisconsin, to seasonally profile nutrient transformation and Carbon sequestration -... | ecosystem: Engineered > WWTP > Effluent > Algae...
TGAAGGAAGCAGCCGTGAGCCAGGCGCGCGAGTATGCGGTGCATGGGGGGCTCCGCGCTATGCGCTATGGCGGAGCCGTCGTCTTCCTTCAATTTCCGCGTGAGCTTTGCCAAGCGATGCGCAGACGCGGGCGACGAAGAAGAACACACTGTGGGCGTAATCTCACACCGCGGTTGCTTTACCGAGTTCCCCTTTCCTTAATATTCGTATCTCGTCCGCAGCGCTCGGCGCCCCTTTCGTTTTGCTGAAACCCTAAACCTCACTCCCCGGATTGGCTTTTTCACCTCCCATGAAATTCACACGACGGCATTTTTTGAAAACCTCGGCGGTGGCTTTGGGCATGCCCACGATCATCCCTTCCTCGGCGTTGGGCTTGGACGGCAAAGTCGCGCCGAGTAATCGCATCGTGGTCGGCGGTATCGGCATCGGCCCGCGCGGGCGTGAGGTGCTCAAACACTTCCTCAGCCAGGCGGACGTGCAGTTTGTCGTGATCGCCGATGTGCAGGAGACGCGGCGCGAAGTCGTGCGCGTGATGGCGAACCGGCAATACAACAACCAGGACTGCGCCAAGACCCGCGACATGTATGAAGTGCTCGCGCGGCCCGATATCGACGCGGTGTTGATCGCCACGGGTGACCGTTGGCACGCGTTGTTGAGCATGCTCGCCGCGAAGGCGGGCAAGGACATCTACTGCGAAAAGCCGTGCAGCATGACGGTGCGCGAGAGTCAGGAATTGGCGGATACGACGAACCGCTACGGACGGGTTTTCCAGTCGGGCACGCAGCGCCGCAACGTCGACAATTTCCAGTTCGCCGCAGAGCTGGCCCGCAGCGGTAAACTCGGCAAGATTCACACGGTCCACGCGGGCATTCTCCCGCTGCAGGAGAGCCACAAATGGCTGGCCGCGGAAACGGAGCCGGCCCGTGAACTCGTCGATTGGGACCGCTGGCTCGGCCCGGCACCGTGGCGTCCCTTCAACAAGGACTACATCAACGGACGTTGGCGCGGCTACTATGATTTCCATGGCGGTGCGGCGTTGCCGGAGTGGGGCGCGCACACGGTCGATCTTTGCCAATGGGGCGCGAGCGCGGACCACACCACGCCGATCTCCTACGAAGCCGACGGGCAGACCATCTACGGGAAATACGCCAATGGCGTGAAACTCGTCATGCGCCTCTCCGGCTTCAAAGGCGAAGGCAGTTGGGTCGTCCCGGGAACCTGCCCGGTGCGCTTCGAAGGCGACGAGGGTTGGGTCGAGGCGGCGGACACCGGCAAGATCGCCGTTTCGTCACCGAAACTTTTGGCCGGTGGTGCGCCGAAGGAAATGCACGGCACCGATCCGTCGAAGCACGTCCGTGATTTCCTCAACTGCGTGAAATCGCGCGGGAAGCCGGCCTGTAATGCCGACGTGACGCGTCGCGGCCACATCATCTCCCATGTCGCTTCGATTGGCTGGAGACTCGGCCGCAAGGTGGAGTTTGATCCCGTCACCGAGACGTTTGTGAACGACGCCGATGCCAACCGCATGTGCAGCCGGGCGCGCCGCGCGCCGTGGCACGCCTGAAACCAAGTCCAGACGTAATCCCATGAAACTTATACGTTCTCTCATTCCGGCTCTGTTGGTGGCGGCATTGGCAGGTCCCGTCGTGGCGGCGGTGGTCTCCGAATCGGCCGCGCTGGCCGTGCTCGCATCCGATGCCGGGCTCAAGGAAAAAGCCCGCGCGTGTCAGGAACTCGGCGACTTCGGTGGACCGAAGTCGGTGGCGCCGCTCGCGGCGCTCTTGAACACGGAGCATCTCGCGGATTACGCCCGCAGCGGACTCGAAGGTATCAAAGATCCTTCGGCCGGAGCGGCGCTGCGCAAGGCGCTGCCGACGCTCGAAGGCCGCTATCTGGCGGGTGTCGTGAATTCGCTCGGGGTGCGTCGCGATACGGCGGCCGTCTCCGAACTGCAAAAATTGGCGCTCGATCCGAAACGCGGAGTGGCCGAAGAGGCGATCGCGTCGCTCGGGATGATCGCCAATCGCGACGCGACCAAGACGCTGCAGAAAGTGCTGAGCTCAGGTCCGGCGGAACTGCGGGTGCCCGCGGCCCACGCTGCGATCATGGCGTCCGCACTGGTGGCGAAAGAGGGCAACGCGTCCGTGGCCCGCGAGCTGTTGGAGTCGGTGGCGAAGGCGCTGCCGAAGAGCCATCTCGCGAAAGTGGCGCAGGAGCAGATCGCCGCGCTGAAGAAGAAGCCGGGCAAGTAAGGGAGTGGAGAAGCTCGCGCGACGTTTCGCGCGAGCTACTTTTTCTCGCCGCGGATTTCGAGGTTCCGGAATTTGCCGAGATCGTCGAAGGAGCCGAGGCCGATCCAGCCGTGGGCGAGGGTTTTGTCCTGCGCGGTGAGAACGGGCTTCTCCATGTCGTCGAAATAAATCGCGATGCTGCCGCTGGCGGCATCGTGGACGAGTTTGAGGCGGTGCCACCGATCGGGCTGCCAAGGCGTGCCCGCCGTGCGCGTGGCGGTGATGGCTTTGCGATCGGCGTGATCCACGACGTGGATTTGGTGATGCACGCCATCGGCCTTCTCGCCGAGGTGGGCGTAGTAGAAACGCGTGTCGTCCTGGCGGGCGAAGGCGAGGCAGAGGTCGTTGTTGCCCGCGTCGAATTTCGTGAGCTGCGCCTCGACCGTTAGCGTGAAGGATTTCCAGTCGGCGGTTTTGAGCCACGCGAGGTTGAACGGGCTTCGGACGGTGGGCTTGAACGTCTGTTGGCGTTGGAGGGTGAGGACGGAGCGGCCGTCGACTTTCGTCCAAGTCCACGCGCCGGGATCGGCGAAGGTCCACGCGTCGGGCGTGTCGAGTGGGCGGGCGGGCTCGGCGGCGAGCAACGCGGAGGCGGAGAAGAGGAAGGCGGCGAGGAGTTTCATAGCAGAGGGTGAGGGTGAAATTATTTCAGCACGGAGTCGAACAGCCGGTAGGCGGTCTCGCGCTGAGCGTCGGGGAAGTCGTGTTCGCTGTCGGGGTGGGCGACGGTGAGGCGCTCGGCGGCGTTGTGCAGCACGTAGACTGCGCGGGCGGCGGCGACGCAGCGGTCGACGGATTGCCACTGGAAATTGGAATCGCGGAGCGGGGCGTTGACGAAAACGGGACGCGGGGCGAGGGCGCCGAGGAGTTCGTGGAAGTCGTAGGGAATGTCGGCGAGGCGGCCGGCGTAGTTCAGGAGGCGTGGCATGTAGCGCTCCTGGCACCAGCCTTTTTCCGGGGCCCACACGGCGGGTTTGCCGCCGTAGTAATCGAGATAGGAATCGAAACCGCTGCTGGAGACGATGGCGGAAATGCGCGGTTCGAAGACGGCGGTGTAGATCGCGTTGTGGCCGCCGAGGGAATGGCCGATGGCACCAAAGCCGGCGGTGCGTTTGACGAAGGGGAGTGTCTCGAGGAGGTCGAGGGCGCGCGTGTTGTCCCAGATGGCTTTCATGGTGCCACTCGCGTAGCCGAGGCCTTTGAGGTCGGGCGCGTAGGTGGCGAGATGCGGGTAGGCGGGGGCGATGGTGACGAAACCGCGCGCGGCGAGTTCGCTGGCATAGGCGCGGTTGGGTTTCTTGCTGAGACCGACGACGGTGCCCATGCCGAGGGCGGCGTCGGTGGGATGGAGGCAGAGGACGGCGGGAAACGTGCGCGCGCGCGTCGGGTCGGAAGGCGCGTCGGAGGCGGAGGCGAGGGCGGCTTTGGGGATGCAGAGGTAGGCGGGAGTGCGGCTGCCGGGCTCGGATTGGTAGGTGATGCGGCGGATGACGTAGGTGTCGCGGTCGAGTTCTTCCTCGATGCGCACGTCGAGCGGGACGCGTTTGGGCGAGGTCGCGCCGGGGAAGGCGCCCATGACGGTCTCCATGCTGCGGACGATTTCGGCGCGGCGTTGCTGCCAATCGGCAGGCTTGCGCACGGGGAGAGTGGCGCCGGTGGCGCTCGCGGGGTCGCGGCGGACGAGGAGGTTTTCGCGTGGGAGGCGGGCCGGCTCGGCGGCAGATGAGAGGGACGAGATGCTGAGGGCGGCGAGGGCGAGGAGCGGAAAAGGGCGACGCGGTAAAGGGGGCATGGGCATCGACGCTACGGATCGTTACACGGCGCTTACAAGCATCCGCACGAACTGCATCGGGCTGTATTTTTCCGCAACGGATGGGAAGCGCTGTCGGAGGGAACCCCGATTTTGCGCTTTGACCTCCGGCGGTTCGGAGCTGTCATCGCGGCGCTTTCTTCCCCATGAAAAAATCGATTTTTGGGATCGGTCTGATCGCGGTCGCGGGGCTCCTGGTGGGTTGTGGCCGCAGTGAAAAATCGTCGGCGGGCGCGGAATCGAAACCGGTGCCGGTGGCGCCAGCGAAGCCTGTGGTGAAGGCCGGTGATGAGGCGCATCCGATCCCGCTCGAGCGGGCAATCGCAGAGGGGATTTGTGGCATCCGGGGTGTTTCCACGATGGCGTTCAACTCGCGGTTCGTGGATTTTTCGCTCAGCGCAAAGGTGGAGACCAAACCGTGGATACGAATCGAAGCGGGTTGGATGCTGCGCGCGAAGAGCGGCGCGGGTGCGTGGGTTACGGCGTTGCCGGTGGTGGTGCAGTTGGCGCGGACCGGCGCGTCGGTCCACGTGCCGGCGGCCGAAATCACGCGTTCAGCGCGCGTGCCAGACGAGTTTGACGCCACGCGTGTCGCGTCCAACGAGGTTTTGGCGGCGGTGCTGCGCGCAGCCGACGTGGCGCAACCCGTGCCGTCGTGGAACGTGGTGCAGGCGGCGGTGACGATCTTGACGCATGACACGGAGTTGCGGCCGCTGCGGGCCGAGAAATATAGTGCGCCGCAGCACAACCGTGGTGGCGCGACGATCGTCGGCACCGGATCCTACGTGGTGCCGCGCGCTGAAACTCTCGAACAGGCCGGGGAGCTCCTGCGGGCGGCAGGCGTGGAGACGGGGCGGTTCAAGGTATTTGGTCAAATGGAGGCCGCCTACGCGAAGGCGCTGGCAGACTGGACCGCGCGTCGGGCTGACCTCCAGGCGCTGCAGGAACTAGGTTTTTTCCGGACGCGCCCCGAAGCGTTTGAGATCCTGAGCGGAGTGTGGGCCAGCCGGCCGATAGACAAGAAGTTCTACCGCGAAACGGCGGTGCGGATCTTGGGCGACGGGCTGGTGGATTACAGCAGCCGGCCATTTGTGGTCGACGCGCCGATTCGCGCGGCATTGCAGGGTGCGGCGACGCTCGAAACGGATGCGGCGATCCGACGCGATATTACCGCGCATTTGGAGCGGGCGGAAAAAGCCGGGAAACTATGAGCGGAGAATTTCCCTGTCGGCGTGCCGCGCCGCAGCGTGCGTGAGCACGGCTGCGGGGAGGCACGTGTCGCAGAGCGTCAGAACGCTTTGCCGTCGGCCTTCGTGCCGCAGACGCTGACTTCGAGGCCGAGTTCGGCGGCGAGGGCGGCTTTGGCGTAGAGGGCGAGGTCGGCTTCCTTCGCGCTGTTCGCGTAGGCAACTTGGATGTGGTTCGCCTTGTGGCGGGCCATCATTTGGTCACGCGAGACGCCGTAGGTGACGGCGTGCATGATCGGCCATTGCACCGTGGTTTCTTTCCAACGACGTTCGGTCTCGGCTTGCGGGAGCGTGATGACCTTGGCGCGGCCGAGGTCCATCTTGAGTTTGCCGGCTTCGACGAAGATACGGCTCCAGACGATTTCGCCGGGCTTCGCGATACCGCGGACGGTGCCGCCGCCGAGGCGGAAATACATCGGGGGCTGGCGCAGCGAGTCGGTGCCCTTGTAGCCATCGATGTGGTGCGCGGGCGGAGCGCTGCCGGAGATGAGGAAGACCCAGACGTATTCGGAGGTCGTGCCGCTGGCGTCGGTGGCGCCCCAACGCAAATCGTGGAGCGTGTTTTCGACGGGTTGGCCGAGAGCGGCGTGGACGCGGTTGGTAAAGAGGCCGTCGAGGCCGGCACACTCGTCGACTTCGTTGAAGTGCGTGAGCGGTTGCCCGGCGCGGATGACCTCGCCGGCGGCGTTCTTGACGGGCGGGCGGTCGCTGTTGTTGAGGATGCCTTCAACGAGGTCGCTCGCGGGGAGCAGGTCCTTGAGGCCCTGCTGGTATTGGATGCCGATGGACTCGCAGCCAAACTCGTCGGCGATGCGGAGGGCCGCGACGTAGGTTTTGCACTGCCAGAGGACCTGCGCCTCGGTGAGCTCGGTTTTGTCGTCGGTGCCGAGATGGAACTTCATGCCCTTGGCGAGCAGCCATTGGTAAATGGCTTTGGCCTCGTCGTCAGAGACCTGAGTCGCGCCATAGTAGAGCGCGGACTGCGAGAGGCGCTCTTTGTAGACGCCGGTTTTGAAGAGGAGTTCGTCGGGGATGATGGCGTTATACATGCCCATGCAGCCTTCGTCGAAGATGCCCATGATGGATTTCCGGCGGCGGAGATCGTCGGCGATTTTTTTGGCGAGCGCGCGGGCCTTGGGCGGGACGGTGGCCTTGGCGAGCGGTTTGACGTGGGCGGTCTTGTGCTTGGCGACGCCGGTGGAGAGCCAGGATTGCAGGCCGGTGAGAAAATACGCGTCGGTGAAATCTTCGCTCCAGAGCGTGGAATATTTCACGCCGGCCTTGGTGAGCGAGCCATTGAGATTCAACATGCCGACGAGGCCGGGCCAGGTGCCGGACCAGTTGGCCACAGTGAGGATCGGGGCTTGGTGCGAGATGAGGCCCGCGAGGAGGTGGTGGGAATATTGCCAGACGGCTTCTGCGACGATGAGGGGAGTCTTGGGGTCGAGGCCCGCGAAGACCTCCATGCCTTCTTTCTGCGAACTGATAAAACCGTGCTTTTGCGCGGCTTTGTAGGGATGGGCGCGGACGAGTTTATAGCCGAGTTTCGCGACGGCGGCGGCGAGGGTTTGCTCCATCGCGTGCTGGGCGGGCCAGCAGACTTCGTTGGCGGATGAGCGGAGGTCGCCGTTGGCGACGAGGAGGATGGTCTTGGATTTAGCCATGGGATTTGAGTGGGGACGAAAAAGGTGGGCTAGAGAAAATTGGCCGACAAGTGCCGAGTAGAATGCACTCGAAACGCGGAGCGAGGAATGGATAGATGTGGCATTCACATGGAGAATCTTGCCCGCCCCGATGCTGCCAACCTGTTGTCCAAACAGGTGACCGGGGGGCGCTATTTCTTTCTGAATCTCGCGCCGCGGCGGAGCGCCCCGCTGACGCTCGTGATGGGCGGGCGCGAGCACTGCAACCCGGACTACGCGGTCGTGCGCGGACAGTTCCCGTTCTACGTGCTGGAGTATGTGGTGGCGGGGCGGGGCACGGTGAAACTGGACAACAAGCTGCACACGCTCGGCCCCGGCATGGTTTACGCCTACGCTCCGACGACGCGGTGCGAGATCCGCACCGATCCGCACGATCCGATGGTAAAATATTTTCTCTCGATGGCGGGCGCGGACGTGCCGAAGCGTCTCCAGCGGTGCGGCGTCGCGCCGGGCCGGGCGCGGCAACTCGCGGCGCACGCGGAAGTGACGAGCGTGCTCGAAGATCTCGTGCGCGAAGGGCAACGCTCGGGGGCGCTCGCGCGGCGGATCGGCGCGGTGTTGTTCGAGCTGCTGCTGTTGAAGATCGAGGATACGTCGTCGCTCGCGCCGCACGAGAGCGAGCCGGCGCGCGAGGCGTTTTTGCGGTGCAAGGCGCTGATCGATGCGCGGGCGGAACGGCTGATGACGCTGGAGGAAATCGCGCAGGTGGCCGGGGTGGAGGCGTCGAGTGTGTGCCGCTGGTTTCGCCGGTATCAGGGCACAAGTCCCTACCAATATTTGCTGCGGCGAAAAATGAACATTGCGGCGGAGCACCTCGTGGAGAACGGCGGCCTTGTGAAGGAAGTCGCGCAACGCGTGGGCTTCGCGGACCCGTATCATTTTTCGCGCGCGTTCAAATCCGTGCACGGCGTCGCGCCGCGGGCGCTGCTGCGCTACCGACACACTTCCTGACCATGCCCTCACCACAAGCCACTGACATCCGTGCCGTCCATGTTGCGCCGCTCGACATCCCGTTGTTCGAGCCGTTTGGAATTTCCGGAGGCGCGCAGGCGGCGGCGAACAATGTGCTCGTGACGGTGGAGCTGGCCGACGGCACGTGCGGCTACGGTGAGGCGGCGCCGCTGCCGGCTTACAACGGCGAGACGCAGGCGCAGGCGCTTAAGGTGCTCACGGGCGCGCAGCACTGGCTGGCGGGACATGCCGGCGGGGACTGGCGGCGCGCGGCGGCGGATTTTCGCGGACGCGGCGGCGCGTGGTGCGGCTCGGCGCAATGTGCGTTTGAAATGGCGCTGCTCGACGCGCTCACGAAACAACGCGGGGAACCGCTGTGGAAATTTTTCGGCGGAGCCGGCACCGGACTCGAAACCGATATGACGGTGACGACCGGCACGGCGGCCGAGGCGGCGGAAGCGACGCGGGCGATTCGGCGCCGCGGCATCCGCATGGTGAAGGTGAAGGTGGGCGGGAAATTGGGGCCGGCCCACGACCTAGAGCGGATTTATGCGATCCACGACGTGTCGCCGGAATCGCCGCTGATCCTCGACGGCAATGCGGGCGTATCGCGCGCCGCGGCGAGCGAACTCGTGCGCGGCCTGAAAGCGCGCGGCATCACGCCGGCGCTGCTCGAGCAGTGGCTGGCGAAAGACGATCTCGCGGGCGCGCGGGCGCTGGCGGAGGAATCGGGCTGGCTGGTGGCGGCCGACGAGAGTGTGACGACGGCGGCCGATGCGCGGCGCGTGGTCGCGGAGCGCGCGGGTGGCGCGATCAATATCAAGCTGATGAAGGGCGGGCTGGCCGTGGCGCTGGACATCGCGGCGGTGGCGAAGTCGGCCGGGTTCAAGCTGATGATCGGCGGCAACGTGGAATCGATTCTCGCGATGACGGTCTCGGCGTGTTTCGCGGCGGGGCAGGGCGGGTTCGATTTCGCGGATCTGGATACGCCGTTCTTCCTGGCGGAAAACCCGTTCGACGGCGGTTACGCGATCACGGGCGGCGAAATTTCCGTGGCGCACATCGCGGCGGGGCACGGGGTGACGCCGAAGAAGTAGTCCCAACGTCCTTCGAGAAACAGACTCAAATCCACGGGCGAGACGCCCGTGCCACGTTCCGGAAAAATCCTGAAATCAACGGACGTTGGGATTAGCGCGAAAAGGGGCGGACTTCCGTCGTCGCCGAGACTACGGCGAGACGGGGGCGTCCGCCCGGTTTGCAAGGCTTGGCTTAGTTGGCGACGGTCAGCAGCGAGACGACTTGGACGACGTCGTCGGTGTCGAGGGCGAGCGCGATGGCGCGGCCGATCAAATTGACGGACTTCACGGTGCCTTTGAGGGTCACGGTGCCATTGTCGGCATCGACGTTGATCTTGAGGGCGGAGAGTTGGGAATCGCCGACGAGCTTGGCGTTGATGACGGTGACGACCTTGGCGTTGTCGAAGGCGACGGCGGTCTTGGCGCCCATCGTGGCGGCTTTGGAGCGGACGACGCGGCCGCCGTTGTCGAATTCGGTTTTGATGTCATCCGGGGTGAGCTTCCATTCGGCGAATTTGTCGGCGATGGCGTCTTTGGCGTCGACGGCGGCATCCTTGGTTTTTTCGGCGGCGTTTTTGACCGCGGTTTCCGTTTTCTGAGCGAGCGTGGGCTCGCCAGAGGCGGTGGTGGACTTCTTTTCACAGCCGACGAAGGCGAGGGCGAGGAGAGGGAGAGCGAAGACGATTTTTTTCATAAGCATGGAGGGAGGTGTGGGGGGACGGACCGCGCTCTGTGACGGTGGTTCGGTCGGCGGATGGAGATTGAGCGCGATTTATTCCGGACGGGTCGGCGGAACGGGATTGTCGCGCGCAGCTGCGCGGAGACTGGACGAGCGTGGGCGGGTGCTTTTGGGTAGAGTGAATTTCCCTGTGTTTTTCCACTGCTCCAGTTTTCCCCGAGGTGTCGCCCGCATGGTCGCGGTGGGTGCGATGGGTGCGGCCGGCCTCGCGGGGCAGTCGGTGTCGACGACATCGCCGGAGCCGCTCACGGAGGCGGAGATCGTGCGGTTGGAGAAAATGGAAGTGGAGGCGAAGGGGGAACAGCGGGGCTTCGATCCCACGGGCCTCGGGTCGAGCGAGGCGCAGCTCTACGAGGCGCCGTTTTCCAACGATCTCGTGTTGCAGGGGTTGATGGAAGACGACCCGGGCGACGCGGAGCTGAAGTTTGAACTCGCCCTCGTGCGCACGCCGGCGGCGGTCGATCTGGCGACGGGCGACACGAAACTGAACCTCCGCGGATTTCCGGCGCCGCTGCTGCGCGACGGGTTTGTGCACCTGGGCGTGCCGGATCTGCTCAACACGGCGCGGCTGCTGGTGATCCAGGGGCCGCTGGTGCCGGTGCTCGGGCGGGCGGCGCCGGGCGGTATCCAGGATTTTCAGACGGCGCGGCCGCGGGTGACGGCGGGGCGGCGTTTCGACTACAGCCTGTCGTCGATGCAGCGGCAGGCGGCGTCGATGGAGCTGACGGGGCCGGCGGTGCCGAAGCGGGCGTGGCAACGCTTCGCGGCCGACTGGAACCGCAAACGCGGGCCGGAGCCGTATACGCTCTCGGAAACGCGCTCGGCTTCGGCGGCGCTGGCCTGGAAACACAGCCCGAAGGCGAGCATGCTTTACTACGTGGATTTTCAGCAGTTGAAGGCGACGACGCCGCCGGGGTTGCCGGAGTATCGCCGGGCGGCGGGACAGAAAATCGTCGGCCCGTATCGGCCGCTGGCGTATTTCAATGCCTACGGCCCCGAGGCGGGTGTGCGGCGGCGCAGCACGATGGCGGGCGTGCTTTTCGACGGGCAGCCGAATCCCAAACTCACCGTGCGTGGGTCGATCGAGGGCTGGGCGCGGCAGGTGGAGCAGGACCGGTTCACCACCTCGTTGTTCAATCTCGGAACGGGGATCTACGAGGGCACGCGGGAGCCGATCCACGTCGAGCAGCCGCAGCACGCCATCTCGGGGCGTTTCGATGTGACGCGGCGGTTCGCGACGAAACGGGCGGAGCACAAACTCCTCTTCGCGGCGTCGGATACGTGGGGCACCTATGCGCGGGAGGAGCGGGCGTTGACGACGGCGGACCGCAATGCGTTGCCGTTGAGTGTGCGGCAGTTTCGCCCCGAAGCGCCGAACTTCTACCGGCCGCCGTTTAGCCGGGAACGTTACAGCCGCATCATCAGCGACCGCGTGGAGAAAGCGCGCTACACGGCGCTCGAAGGGAGCGAGCGCGCGGCGTTTGCGAAGGGGCGGCTCGTGCTCACGGCGGGGGCGCGACAGGATTTTGTCGCGCTGGATGTCGATGACCGCCGGCCGGGGAATACCATGCCGCACATCGAAGACACGGTGCGGCAGACGACCTATCACGCGGGGGTGAACTATCAGGCGCGGCCGAGCCGGCTGTTGTTGTTTGCGACGACGAGCACGGCGTTCGAGCCGTCGACGCGCATCGACGCGCGCACCGGGCGAATCCAAGGCAATGATACGACGCGCGGCTACGAGGCGGGCTTCAAGGCGCGGGTGCCCGAGTGGGCGGTCGAATGGTCGGGCGCGGTGTTCACGCTCTTCAACCAGGATATTTCGCGGCGCAATCCGCTGCTGAACGACCCGATCTTCGATGCGAACCAAACGCAGCCGCAGCTCGTGGCGGCGGGTGAAGAGCGTTTCACGGGCGGGCGGATCGAGGGGCGTTGGGTGCCGGCGCCGCGCTGGTCGGTGTCGGGGCGCATCTCCTACGTGCGGGCGATCACGACGGCATCGCCGGATATTCCGGAGGAGGTGGGCCGGCAGCTCACGCGCATGCCGCCGATGAACGCCGGGGCGGCGGTGTCCTACAGTTTTGCGCCGGGCAAATTGGCCGGCACGTCGGTGAGCGCGAGTTACGCCTACATCAGCGCCTACACGGCCTACTACGAGGATCGAAACCGCTTCCGGCTCGACTACCCGGGCTACGGGCAAGTGGCGCTGAGCGTGAGCCGCAGCATCACGAAGAAACCGCACACGCATCAGGTCAGCTTGTCGGTGCGCAACCTCCTCGATCTCGATTTGCTGGCCTCGCAGGCCCGGGCGGGCGGGCAGCGGGAGTTTACGGCGGGATATCGCATTCTGTTCTGACGGGTCGGGAGAAACGGCGTTGCCGGGCGCGGGGCGCTGCCTTTCGCTCGGCGGCCATGACTCCGAAAACTGCTCTCGTCACCGGCGCATCGCGCGGCATCGGCCGCGGGATCGCGATCGAACTCGCCCGCACCGGCGCCCGCGTCGCCATCAACTATGCCGGCAATGCCGAAGCGGCGGCCGAAGCGCTCGCGCTCGTGAAGGCGGCCGGCGGCGACGGGTTCATCGTGCAGGGCGATGTCGCGGTGGCGGCAGACCGCGAACGGCTGGTCGCCGAGACGGTCGCGAAATTCGGGCGCATCGATCTGCTCGTGAACAATGCAGGCGTGGCGCCGAAAGTGCGCGCCGACCTGCTCGATGCGGGCGAGGAGAGCTTTGACCGGCTCTTCGCGATCAATCTCAAGGGACCGTTTTTCCTCTCGCAGCTCGTGGCGAAACAGATGCTCAAGCAGGCGCCGGATGCGGAGGGTTTCCGCGGGCGCATCGTGAATATCACGTCGATCTCGGTCTACACGGCGTCGATCAACCGCGGCGATTACTGCATGGTGAAGGCGGGGCTGGCGATGATGACGAAGCTCTTCGCCGACCGCCTCGCGAACGATGGCATCAACGTTTACGAAATCCGCCCCGGCGTGATCGCGACGGACATGACCGGCGGCGTGAAGGAAAAATACGACAAGCTCATCATCCAAGATGAGCGCGGCATCACGCCGATCCGCCGCTGGGGCAAACCGGAAGACATCGGTCGCGCGGTGCGGGCGATCGCGGAAGACCGTTTCCCTTTTTCGACGGGCGCGTGTTTCGACGTGGACGGCGGGTTTCACCTGCAGCGACTGTGAGGTGAGCCGGCGGGCGCGCTGGCTGGGTTGGCGCGTGCCGGCGGTGCGGTCCGGCGGCGGAGGGTGGCGATGGAAACGGGCCTGAGGAAAACGACTGGCGCGGGCCGGAGGAGCGCGCCAAGTTCCGCGCATGGCGCTCCCCCACCATTCCCCGCAAAACCGCGTGCTGCTGATCGGCACGGTGAAAGGACTCTTTGTTTACGAACTGGACGCGACGCGGAAGACGGGCGCGTTGAGCGGACCGCACCTCGGGGGCTGGGAGATTTTCAGCGCGTGCGGCGACTCGCGCGGCGGGCGCATCCTCGCGGGCACGGGACATTTTATGCACGGGCCGACGATCCGCATCACCGAAGACGGCGGGAAGACGTGGCGCGGGGTGAAGCGCGATCCGAAGTTTGCGAAGGGCGCGAAGACGGAGCTGAAACACATTTGGCAGATCGTGCCGGGGCATCCGGCGGAGCCGGGGACGTGGTATACGGGCGTCGACGACGCGGCGCTCTTCGTGAGCCGTGACGACGGCGAGACGTGGACGGAGGTGAAGGGGCTGACGAAGCACCCGACGCGGCCGCGGTGGATGCCGGGGGCGGGCGGGCTGTGCCTGCACTCGATTGTGGTCGATCCGACGAACGCACAGCGGCTGTGGGTGGCGATCTCGGCGGTGGGCGTGATGCGCAGCGACGATGGAGGCAAGAGTTGGCAGCCGCGCAATTCGGGACTGCCGAGCTTCACGCCGGAGTTCGGCCCGGATGCGGAGATTGGCCGGTGTGTGCACAAGCTCGTGCTCGATCCGGCGCGGCCGGGGTCGCTGGTGCTCCAGTATCACGGCGGTGTGTTTGTGTCGGACGATGCGGGCGACTCGTGGAAACGCATCTCGGCGGGGTTGCCGCACGATTTCGGTTTCCCGCTGGCGGTGACGGCGCGCGGGGAGTTTTTCGTGGTGCCGCTGCTCGCGGATACGAACCGAGTGGTGCCGGACGGGGCGCTGAAAGTGTGGCGCACGCGCGACCGCGGGCGGACGTGGCGCGCAATGACGAAAGGGCTGCCGCAGAAGGATCACTTCGTCGGTGTGCTGCGCGACGCGATGGCGGCGGACGAGAGCGAGCCCGCGGGCCTGTATATGGGGACGACGGGCGGCGAGTTGTTTTACTCGAAAGACGCGGGCGAGCGGTGGGAGAAGCTGCCGGCGAGTTTTCCGCGGATCACGACGGTGAAGGTGTGGGTGCGGTGAGGGGAGTGCGAGCGGCCTGCCTAATAGGAATACGTCGTGGTGAAGCGGATATCGCGGGGCTGCACGAGATCGTAGCGCGTGTAGGCGAGGCCGCGGCCGCCGGGGAGGTTGAAGCCGTCGGGCGCCGTGGCGGAGGAGGCGAGGCGCGAGGGGATGATGTCGGTTTGGTCGAGGAGGTTGTTGATGTTGATTTGGAAGCGGACGCGGCCGGGGAGGCCGCGGAATTTCCGCGTGTAGCCGACCATCATGTCGGCGGCGGTGATGGCGCGGCCGCGGATCTCTTCGTCTTTCGAATTCGCGCCGATGACGTTGGGGCTGCGCCAGCGCCAGCCGCCGCCGACGGTGACGCCCTCGAAGCGGCCACGGCGGATATCGTAGGCGGTGAAGAGACTGATTTTGTGCGGGCGCACGCCCCAGCGTTTCTGCTGCGACTCGCGCTCGTCGTTGAACGCGGCGGTGAGATCGAAGAGTTCCTGCGCGATGGTGGCGCCGTTGGAGGTGGTGAGCGTGGACGGACTGGCGGCGGCGGTGGTGCGGCCGAGCTCGATCCACTTAGCGACGGCGCCGCCGGACTCGTAGGCGGCGGGGTCGATCACGTAGCGGCCCGTGGCGTCCTGACTCACGCCCTGAGTGAGCAGCACGGCATCGGCACGTTTGAGGCCGTAGAAAGCCACGGCTTCCGGGGCCATCTCGGTGCGGCCGGAATCGGTATAGGAGTAGTTGGCGACGAGGCGCCAGTGGCGCGTCAGGTTGGCGGTGATACGGGCTTCGTAACCCTTCGATTCGAAGTCGGAGGCGACGGATGAGGCGGGCGGCGTGTATTTTCTGCGGATGGGTTCCCAGTCGGTGGCGCTAAACGCGCGGCCGGCTCCGACGAGGACGGTGCCGAAGGCGTCCATGACGCGGGTATTGGCGCCCGTGAGAGTTCCGGTGAACGGTGCGGTGACGCGGCCGATTTCGCTGCCGGTGAAATAGACGACGCGCGCATTCAGGCGGCTTTCGAGCAAATCGAAGCCGAGGCCGAAGTCCTGGCCGCGGCCTTTCGAGAGCGGTGCGAGATTGCCGTCGGGGAACACGGTGCGCGCGAGCGGCGGGATGCCGACGTTGGATGATTTGTTGGCGATCACCGACAGCCAGGCGAGCGGGTGATAGACGAGGCCGGCGGTGCGGGTCTGCCCGACCATGTTGTTCACGATGCCCTTCGACTCATCGAGGTCGACGACGGCGCCCATGATGGGATCGTTGAGGTAACCGAGCTGGGTGTTCTTCACGCGGTCGTCGCGATAGCCGAAGGTGGTGACGACTTTGCCGTCGAAGAAGAAACTCTGCGACGCGATCATCTTGGAATCCATTTTCTGGACCATGCCGCCGTTGTCCGCGCCGCCGGCGGCGACGTTGGCGTAGGCAGTCGTGTAGGTGCGGCCGCCGATGGTGAGCGACGGCGGCAAGGAGCGCCAATCGCCGGCGCGGTAGGTGCCGTAGCTGCCCTCGGTGAGGTAGTTTCGCACGTTGACGCGGTTGTTGGCGTTGGACGGATCGGTGCTGAACGGGCGGCCGGCGAGGACGAGCCAGGAGTTGGCGCGGCGGTCGTTGATATCGGTGCGCGCGAGGGAGGCGGCGAGGCGGTGGCGGCCGAGCCATTTGTATTTTGTTTCGAGGGTGTAGGAGGCGGAGAGGCGGGTTTCGCGGCTGTCGCCGTAGTGAATGTCGCGTGTCCAGGTGCCGTCGAAATACATGCGGCCCGCGTAGGGATTCGCGGGCCCGCCGACGCCGAGCGTGCGGTTGGCCTCGCCGCGGAGCATGGGGGAATTGCCGTTCATGAGATTCACGACGGCGCGGGTTTCCTGGTAGTTGTGCGCGAGGTTGAAGATCAAATTGCGCGTCGGGTGCCAGTCGGCGGTGACGGTGTAGTTGTGCAAATCCTGATCGCGAAACATGCCCGGGCCGACGGCGTTGCCGTTGAGCGGATAGAAGGCGGGATCGTGAATGCGCAGCACCGGTGCGGTGATGCCGCGCGTGCCGTCGGGGGCGCGGACGGCGGCGGTGTTGTAGCTGCCGGTGAAAAAGGTGCCGATCGCGTCGAATAGCGTGCCGTCGTTTTCGATGTAGGTGTAGCGGTGGTTGGTCCCGCCGACGGCACCGTCGCGGCCGACGACGCCGACCAATTGCTGCGCGGCGGTGGGCACGGTGTTGTTGGGCGTGAACGTGACGGCGCTGACGCCGAGGGCGTTGCGGTTGTCATACCACGCGAGCACCTGTTCGGCGTCGCTGAAGGAACGGACGACGGCGTTGATGTCGCGGCCGATCTCGCCCATCGCGGTGATCGAGACGGAACGCAGCGGGCGCCACGTGGCCGAGCCGAAGATGCGGCGTTTGTCCTGAAAATCGAAAGCGCGCCAGCCGCCGTTTTCCTGGTGCAGGGCGGCGACGGAGAGCGCGAGTTTGTTTTTGATGAGGACGCGGTTGGCGTCGACCTCGAGGCGTTGGCGGGCCCACGAGCCGAGGCTGTAGCGGACTGCGGCGGTGTGGCGGTGCGTCTCGGCGATTTTGGACGACTGGTTGAGCAGGCCGCCGGGGGCGCCGATGCCGAAGAGAATGCTGTTGGGGCCGCGGGCGTCCTCGAAACGGCCGACGCGATACGGATCCATGGGTGTGATGCTCGTGAAATAATCCATGCCGATGCTGGCAAGGAGGCCGCGAATCTGGATGCCGGCGAAAAGCGCGTGGCCGCCGATGATGCGGTTTTGCTCGGAGGAGGCGCCCTGCGAATTGGTGTCCATCTCGGAGTTCACGGAAAACTCGAGGAGGTGCGCGAGATCGGTGATCGCGAGGTCGTCGAGAAACTCCTTGGTGAACACGGAGACCGAGCTGGCGGTATCGCGGAGCTTCGTGTTGAGGCGGCTGCCGGCGAGGGTGTTTTCGGCGGCGTAGCCGAGGTCGTTGTTGGTGTTGACCGTGAACGGGCTGAGCTCGACGACGGCAGCGTCGGAGGGAGCAGCGGGTTGGGCGGGCGGTGAGGCTGGCGTGACGGCTTGAGCGAACAGGGCGGCGGGCAACAGGCAGGTGGAGACAACGGCAGAGCGGAGGCGTGGGGGCATAATCCGGGGTGGGGTGGCGCGCCGAGGGGATCGCGGCGGTGGCGAAGATCACGGGAGAATTTTCGGCTGCGTCAATGCCGCGCTCCGGCGAAGCAACCGAGCGGCGGCGCAGGGGGATTTTTGGTTTGGCCCGCAGGGGAGGGAACTTTCGAATGAGTGCGATGAACCCCTCCTCCGGTTGGACGAAGCTCAAGGTAATGCGACTGCTCGGCGCCGGCTTGCTCGGCCTCGGCGCGGTGGCGTTGGCGACCGCGCCGCTCAGTGCGGCGGAGGCGTCGGCGAGCGCGACGACCGCGGTGAGCGGGCGTGTGAAAAGCGCGGAGAGCGGCAGCTACCTGCGCAATGCGCGCGTGGCGGTCGAGGGCACGATGATCGAGACGCTCACGGACGAAGAGGGCGATTTTCTCATCCCGAACCTGCCGGCCGGCAGCCGGAGCCTGCGCGTGAGCTACACGGGTATGACGACCGAGACGGTGGCGATCACGGGGAGCGGCCCGGTCGAAGTGACGTTGCGGACCTACGGGCAAAAAGCGGCCGAGGCGGGCGAGACGGTGAAGCTGGAAGCGTTTCGCGTGAGCACGGCGCGCGAGATGAGCGCGGCAGAAATGGCGATCAACGAAAAGCGCATTGCGCGAAACATCAAAGACGTGATCGCGACGGATGCGTTTGGCACACTCGCGCAGGACAACCTCGGCGACTTTCTGCAATATCTCCCCGGCGTGGAAGTCGAAGGCGACGGCACGGCTCCGCTCACGGTGGGCCTGCGCGGCATGCCGGCGGAATACACGAATATCGAGATGGACGGCGCGGGCCTGAGCGTGCCGCAGACGGGCGGCTCGACGCGCGTGACGGCGCTGCGCGGCGTGACGATGTCGAACGTAGACCGCATCGAAGTGACGAAAGGACCGACGCCCGACACCGGCGCGGACAGCATCGGCGGACGCATCAACATGATCCCGCGCTCGGCGTTTGAGCGGAGCAAACCGGAGTTCCGCTACCGCACGTTTGTGCTGATGAATTCGGATTTCCTCTCGTTGCAGAAGACGCCCGGCGGCAAGGAAGGCGGCGACGGCAAATCCTACAAGTGGTTCCCCGACTTCGAAGTCAGCTACGTGAATCCGGTGAACAAGCGCTTCGGATACTCGATCAATGCGTCGCGCAACGATTTCTTCAGCTCGGCGCGCCTGCTGCAGCGGACGTTCAGCATCGCGAACTCGGCGGCGACGGCGCCCTACCTCACGTCGATCAACGCGCAGGCGGGGCACTCGTTTTCGCGGCGCAGCGCGCTCGGTGCGAAATTCGATTTCCGCATCGCGGCGAATGACACGCTCTCGGTCGCGGTGAACTTCAACCGCTACTGGGTCGATTTCGGCAACAACCAGATGACCTACGGCACGGGCACGCTGCTCGCGCCGACGGCGACGGGGCGCAACGCGACGACGGGCGATTTCGGGCCGACGTTCACGCAAGGACGGCCGGGCGTGGGCACGGTGACGCAACTCGTGACGCAGAACGCCTACCAGACCACACAGACCTGGCAGGGGCAGATCACGTATCGGCACCGCGGGCCGTTGTGGGATCTCGAATCGACGGTCGCGAAGAGCAAGACGAGGCTGACCTACCGGCTCGATTCCTACGGGCAGATCGGCCAAGGACGGCTCGGGCTCACGGGCGTGACGGTGCGATTCGACGACATTCCGGAGGACGGCACGGCGGGGCGCATCACCGTGACGAACGCGGCGGGCGCGCCGGTCGACACGACGCAGCTCGCGAATCTCGGCACCTACACGACGCCGGTGGTGGCGTCGCGCGACATCAAAAACAATTTCAGCAACGCGAAGTTCGACGCGACGCGGAAGTTTCGCCCGGAGACGTTCTCGTGGTTGTTGAAGACCGGCGGGCTCTTCAAGCAGGCGTCGAAGGATCGCGCGCAGCCGCAGACGACCCGCGCGTATGCGGGCCCGGCCTTCGCGGCGCTGCCGGCGGGCACGTTGACCGATCCTGATTTCAACCTCGAGGGGCCGCAGGGAATGTTCAAGGCGCAGCAGTGGCTCAGCATGAAGCGCGGCTACGATCTGTATAAGGCGAATCCCGGCTACTACACGACGTCACCGGCCAACGACTACATCGCGTGGGCGACCAGCCTCGAAGAGTCGTCGGAGGCGATCTACGCCGGCTATCTGATGGCCGACGCCTCGTTCTGGCAAAATCGGCTGCGGCTCTCGGGTGGTGCACGCTACGAGCAGACGAAAGTGATCGCGCGCGGCACGCTGACGAATCTCCAGCTCCAGTTTCGCCGCGACGCGGCGGGCAATTTCATCGACGGCAATCCGGCGCTCGCGGGCGTGCAGACGGTGCCGATCACGACCGATCCGCTCGAAGTGGCAAAGCTCACGCGCCTGCCGCTGGCGAACCTCGTCGATACGAGCTACGGCGATCTCTACCCGAGCGTGAATGCGACGGTCTCGTTGCGCGAAAATCTGCTGCTGCGGCTCGGCTACGCGCACACGATCGGCCGGCCCACGCTGGCGCAGCTCATCCCGACGACGAGCGTGAGCGAGGTGTTGTCGCCGGTGGAAAACGCGACGGGTTCCGGGCTCGGCACGATCAGCACGAGCAATCCGACGCTGAAGCCGTGGACGGGGCGCAACAACGACGTGGCGCTCGAATTCTACACCAAAGCGGGAGGCTTGTTTTCCGTGAGCGTCTACCGTCGTGATGTGAAGAATTTCATCTCGACGATTAATACGATCGCGACCCGCGAGATGCTCGATGAGTTGGGGCTATCCGACGAATACGAGGGCTACCTGCTCCAGCATCCGGAAAACACGACGGGCCAAGTCCGCCAGACGGGCATCGAGCTCTCCGGCCGTCAGCGTCTGCGACCGTGGCTCTCGGTGTTTGCGAACTACTCGCGCAACCGCACGACGGGCGTGCGCGCGGGCGATTTCGGCAATGCGCAGACGCGGCGCTTCAACGGCGGTGTGCAGTTCGCCTACAAGGCGCTGTCGATGTCGGCGAACTACAACTGGACGGGTGTGAGACGCGGAGCCACCTCGGGGATTGCGCCGGGGGCGTTTGTGTTCACGCGTCCGCGCGAGCTGGTGAACCTGAGCGCCGAGTATCTCGTGCGGCGCAACACGTCGGTGTATTTTACGATCAGCAATCTGCTGCGGCGGCCGGTGGTCAACGAGACCTATGGCATCGACACGCCGAGCTACGCGCGGCTGACGTCGGCGCGTTACGACGGCGCGCAGGTGCAGATCGGGTTGAAGGGGACGTTTTGAAAACGCAAAGCCCGGGCTGAAGCACCGGGCTACGATTTGGCGGGGCCGGCGCGGAAATTCGCGACGGCTTCGCTCGTGCGGAGGGCGCGGGAATAGAGGCGGAGTTGGCGGACGGCGGGGGCGAGTTTGAGTTTCGCGGCGCCGTTCGCGGAGCGAAGCGTGGGGCTGAAGCGGCCCCAGCCGAATTGGCGCTCGGTGCCGCCGTCGCAGAGCACGCCGTCGACAACGAAGGTGATGATCTTCGGGCCGCCATCGACGGTGATCACGACGTGATGCGCGCTGCCGGAGGTGAAGAGGCCGCGGTCGCTCTCCCAGTTGGATTCCTCGCGTCCGTCGTTGAGCGTGATGCGCACGGTGCCGTGCGCGGTGGTGGTGACGAGGAGGCCCTGGCCGGTGGCGGTGCGGCTGTCGAGAAGCGCGGTGCCGGCGGCGACGGCTTCGGGCGCGAGCCAGAAATCGACGCTGAAACCGGCGCGAAGATCTTTGGCGCCGTGGTCGGGGCGGCGGGTGTCGCGGATGAGAAACTCGGGGAGCTTCGGCATCGCGACCTCGGGTTTGAGGGCGGCGCCGGAGAGATTGAGCGCGAGGTTGACGGTGGCGATTTTGCGGGACTCGAACTGGTTGAAAAGTCCGTCGACGAGCGCGGCGGGGAGATCGTGGACGCGGCCGATGTTCTTCTGCGTTTCGGTGAGGTAGAATTTTCCGTCCTGCTCGACGAGGTCGGGGTAGCTCATGCGGATGAACGAGTCGTCATCGTAGAGCGCGATTTCGGGCTGGGACCAGTGGATGACTTTGCCGGTGGGGCCGTCGCGCTCGACGCCGGCGACGAGCCAGGCGGGATTGCGGTCGTCGTAAGGGCTGCCGGAGCGGCCGGAGAGGTCGGCGGCTTTTTGGGCGATGGCGGCGCCGCCGTGGTTGTGGAACCAATAGAGGTATTTGCCGTTGGAGCAGCGCCAGACGAAGTTGGCGGCGCGCGGGTGTTTCAGGCGGCGACCGCCGGGCGTGGAGGATTTGTAGGCGGCGGGTTCCCACGTGTGGCCGCCGTCGCGGCTGTAGGTGCTCGTGGGCCAGCCGTCGACGGTGCGGTAGACGCAGTAGAGCGAGCCGTCGCTGAGGCGCACGATGCTCTGCTCTTCGGCGACGCGACCACCGCCGGCGGGCGTGCGTAGGCCGACGGTGCCGTCGGGGAGCGTCTCGAAGGTGATCTTCGCGGGATCGCGTTCGGTGAGAATATTTTTGCTGAGGAGAAACGCGCCTTCGGACTGCGCGAAAAATCCGGCGCCCATCGCGCCGACTTTGTGCAGCACGAGGAGCGCGGCGTCGGGGAGGAGCAGCGGGCGGGCGACATTCCAGAAGAAGCGGAGCTGGCCGCCGTAGATATTCGTGCGGTCGCAATCGAACTCGCGGACGGGAACCTCGTAGCGCTGCGCTGACCACGTGCGGCCGTGATCGTCGGATAATTTGAAAACGTAGTGGCCGAGCGAATCGACGCGTTTGTAGACGCCGGAGTCTTCGCGTTTCACCTCGGGGACGCGGTCGGTGTTGTGATTGTAGAATGCGTAGACGCGTCCGCCGGGGACTTTGAGGAGCACGGCGTAGGAGGCCTCGGGGCCGTCGGAGGGCTCAATGTCGACGGGTTTTTCCCACGAGGCGCCGCGGTTCGTGCTGCGCATCGAGACGACGTGCTGGCCCTTGGCTCCTTCGACGCCGGTGCCGGTGGTGATGGCGCAGAGCCACGCGCCATCGTCGGTCTTCACAATGTAGGGTTGGTCGGCGTAGCCTTCGCTGGGGATGTGGCGGCCGTTGGCGAGGTGGCGCGGATCGGGGATGGCGGGCGCGGCCGGAGCGGCGACGGGCGCGGTGGCGGCGAAGGCGGAGGCGGCGAGCGCGGCGGAAAAAAGTGCGGTGGAGAAGGCGGCGCGGAGGGTCATGGCGTGGGAGCGGCGGCGGGTTTCGGCCAGGCGAGATGGTGGTGGAGAAAATCGAAGGTGCCCTCGCCGTTGATGCTGTGGCCGCCTTGGAAGTATTCGATGCGCGTGCGGTCGGCGAGGCCGAGTTGCGCGTAGAGCCAGGCGACTTTGGCGTATTCGTGGGCGACCCAACTATCGCGGCCGACGCGGTCCAGGTGGCCGCGCTCCACCATGAACGGGCGCGGGACCATGAGGTAGGCCATCTCGGCGTAGTCGAACGTGTGCCCGAGATTCCAATACGGCATCTCCCACTCGACAGTGCGCATAAAGCTGAACGGCGCGTCGGTGGCGGCGACCTTGCGCGTCCATTGGTTGAAATCGCCGGAGCAGATCGAGAGGCAGTATTTTTCGAGTATGGTCGGCACGCGCATGGCGGTCTCGCCGCCGTAGCTCAGGCCGTAGAACGCGATGCGTTGCCCATCGACGAACGGCTGCGTGTCTAGCCAGCGGAGAATCTGGTCGTGTTGGGCGAGGATGAACGAGAAGAGCGATGCGCCCACGGTATTGGCCTTGCGCGAGAGGTAGCGGTAGCGGTCTTCGCCGCGGTAGAGATTGAACGGCGCGAACGTGATGAAGCCGCGCTCGGCGAGGGCGGCGGCGAAGTTGTTGTAGGCGGGATTGTCGCCTTCGAGGGTGTCGCGCGGGATGCTGTTGCGCCCGCCCTGGCAGACGACGACGGGACGGCGTTCGCCGGGGCGAAGATCGCTCGGCACGACGAGAATGCCCCACGCAAACACCTCGGGCCAGACATCGAGCACGACATCGTAGGCGGTCCATTTCGCGGTGGCGGCGATCTGGCGGGTGCGAGCGTTGAAGGGGAGCAGCGGCGCGTCGAAACGCCCCATCGCATCTGCGTGGAAGCGCTCGCGGTAGGGGCGGGCGCCGGCGATAAATTTTTCGGTGGAGTGCGTGGGCAGGCGGCGCTTCGTCGACCACGTGTTGTCGGCGAGCTCGGGCATGATCGTGTGGAGAAACGCGGCGTCCCGGACCTGGTCGGATTTTTGGACGAGGGTTTGGACGTGGGTTTCGAGTTCGCGGACGAGACGAGCGGTGCGCGTGGCGGGAACGAAGGCGGCGCGACGGTCGAGCGGGGGTGCGGCGGAAACGGGCGCGAGCGATGGCAGGCCGAGCGAGCGGGCGAAGGCGGCGAGGGACTCTTCGGCGAAGGCGTGGGCATCGGAGCGGACGAGGAGTGGAGCGGGGAAGCGGCCGCCGGTGGCGACGCGTAGGACTTCGGCTTGGACGCGGGCGAAGTCGGGTGTGCGCCAGTCGCCTTTGTGGCCGGTTATAGTGGGCGTGGGGGTATGCTCGATGATGAGAGCGCGAGGGAGAACGAGGCCGGCGATCTCGGCGTCGCCGAATTCGCGGAGGAGGCTCCAGACGTTGCGATAGATCGGTTCGCTCCAGACCTGTTGGCGCGAATCGAAGTAGCCGCTGACGAGTGCGGCGGAGAAACGGGTGTCGACCGCGGCGGCGTAGAAGGCGGTCTGGCCGCCCTCGGCATAACCGGCGAGGCCGAGAGGCAGGGCGCCGCCGTGGCGCGTGCGCAGGTAGTCGGCGGCGGCGAGGACGATTTGGATTTCGTAGCCGATGACGTGGCGACCGAGGTAAAAGGCCTGGCGGTAAATCCATTCGCGTTGGGTTTGGTCGGAGCGGCGGAGTTGGGTGTTTTCGGTGGTGAGTTTGGCGCGGCTGACGGTGACGGGGAGGAGGAGCTCGACGCCGTTTTCCGCGAGGCGGCGGGCGGTTTGCGCGGAGGGCGGGAGGCCGGGCGCGAGGCCGAGGTAGTGCTCGGGGGTCTGGTCGGCGTCGGGCACGAGAATGACTTGGGCGACGGGTGGCGTGGTCGGCTCAACGTGGAGACCGCTGCCCCACACGCCGTCGAGGACGGGCCAGCGGACCTGCCACACGCGATAGAGCGCGGTCTCGGCGACGAGGGCGGGCTGCGTGTCGTCGCCGTAGCGCTCCAGCGCGGCGGGCAGACGCGCATCGACGACGCCGAGGATGGTTTGGAGGCGAGTGCGGTTGGGCCCGACGGAGCGGGCGTAGTCGGCGGGCGAGGAGAAATTGTGCGACCAGTGTGCGGCGCGTTTGGCGACGGATTCGGCGATCTGGCGTTCGGCGAAGGCGTGGGCGCCGTCCATCAGGCGCGTGGAGAGATCGGCTTCGGGCCAGTCGAGCGGGGCGGTTGACGGAAGCTGGGCGGCGCGGGCGGGTTCGGCGGCGGTGAGGGCAGTAGTGGCGGCGCCGGCGAGGAGGGCGGCGAGGAGGAGGGCTAGGAAGCAAGCGCGAGGTTTCACGGGATGGAGGCGGCGGAGCGCTGGGATTGCTTTACCGGAGGACGGGCGGACGGGTGACGCGAGGGTGAAATTTGGCGGGTGCGTGGTGACTGGAGCGGGGGTTACATTGGTCCTCTTCGTGGCTACTGGGGCCCGAGTTCGATTGTGAACTTGTGACAGCTCGGGAAACCCCTCTGGTTCTTCTGCATGCCGCTGATCACCTCGGAGATAATCACTGCCTTAGCCAAAGAGGACGATTTTGGTTTCGAGTTGAGGGTTGGGCGCGTGCTTCGAGCTTTCGCCAATGAGAGGGTCCATCATGCTGAGACCTACACTGATCCGAGGACCGATAAGGAGCGTGAGTTTGATTACCAATGCGTCATTGTCAGGGAATCGTGCCGCCTCCAACTCGCTGTGGAGTGCAAGAATTTGTTTCTCGATTCTCCGGCAGTGGTTTGTGGCCAACGACGGGTCGCGTCCGAATCGTTTCATGACATTGTATTCGCTGGGCAGGGCTACCTTGCAGGGGAAGGCCAGCGTCCGAAGCATCAGGAAGGGATCGTTTCCGAGGTGATTCAAATCCGTAGTCAATCGGCGCTTTATCCTATTGATGACACTGCGAATTGTTTTGTTGGGAAGAGTGTTTTTCGCCCGAAACCCGATAAAAATAGAACTCCCGAAGCGGCGGCGAAATTGCCTTTGAACGGCTTTACCAACCCGAAGGATGACAAAGACAGTTATGATAGGTGGAACCAAGCGATAGGTTCAGCTGCCAGCATGGCACTGAGTGCGCTGCAATATGACGTGCGCAACAACCAATCGGGATTTAATTACTCGGTAACATTGCCGTTAGTTGTCGTTCCTAACGAATCGCTTTGGCAGCTGGAATTTAACGACAACGGCGAAATCGAAAAGCCGGCAATTCAAACTCGGCACGTCGCGGTGTTTCGTGACCAGAGCGCGAGGAGGTCAAAGGACTACGGCACCGCCTTTTATCGGGAGGTAAAACTGCCCTACGTTCACTTTATGACTGAAGGTGGTTTAGTAGAGTGGCTCGGTGAAGTCACTCACGCCGATGCCACGTTTTGGAAGTCTGTGTTTCCCGAAACGTTCCTGAGGAATTTGGCTCTTCGGTTTCGTAGGTGACACGCAATTCAAAATTAGACTTGGTCAGCGTCCGAGTGCGCAGACGACGCGGGCGGGGGAGAATTGATATCGGGCGAGCGACCGAGTGGCGCGAATCCGTCTCTGTATGTGCTCCGCGAGGCGGACGACCTTTAGGATAGCGGACGCGGGTTATATCGTAAACCCGCTGAACGTAGCCGTCACAACAAGCGCCGCACGGGCAGCGGCGGGACTTGGTCGACCGCCGCGAGATCCAGCCGATAGTGCCAATAGTGCCAGGAGCGGGCGTTGAACCAACCGGCTTCGGCGTTTCTCACGACCGCCCGCAGGCAATCGTCACCCAAGGCGTCGGCCACCCGGCAAGCGTCCCGAAAAACGCCAATATTCATGACCTGTGCGACGATCCGCGCGGGATAGTCCAACGCTTCTTCCGCGGGCATCCACCAGATGTATTTGCGCGCCATCTCCGTCAGCAAGGCCGCGTGTTGCCGGAGCGTTTCATCTGGAAACCCGAGGGGAATGGCCGAGGTGGGAGTCGCTGCCAGCATTGCGCAGAAGATACCGGTGGAGGCGTTGAATACAAGCTGCCGGAACGGTGGGCATCCCCTAGCTGCGGGGGCGCCTGTATGAGTGTAAACCTGTCGAACGATTTTGCGATGGGGTGAATGGTCACGAATTCGGAAGAGAGGGATTGTCGGTGGGACTCCGCAAAATCCATTTTCTGAACTGAGCCCTTGGGTAGAAACCGGACGCGTTGGCGAAATAGTTGCAGGACGGACGGTGCCGGGTCGTCAGGCTCGTGGCGGGTGCGCGGGAAGGGTGGGCGGCGCCGTCACCTGGGGGGTGATACGGCGGGGCGGTTTTGGACGGCGCGGTAGGGGCGGCCGGTGATGAGGCGCTGGCC
>Ga0075163_10002101_pt1 | contig 26896 bp, 27 predicted proteins | sample JI1023141ADNA_FD_71478 | JGI IMG/M metagenome (GOLD analysis project Ga0075163, IMG submission 71478) | Wastewater effluent complex algal communities from Wisconsin, to seasonally profile nutrient transformation and Carbon sequestration -... | ecosystem: Engineered > WWTP > Effluent > Algae...
CCATTACTGAAAGTACTTCGGTACCATGATCATCGGCCACGAATACATTTGAAGTGTTACTTACAAAATTGAATGCTTGCTTAATCCGGTTATCGGTATTAAGCAATGAAAATGCTGCGGCTACATTTACACCTTGAAAGCCACTATCAAAAATTGCAATTGAAATGCCTTCGCCTTTATAACCATCGGCATGCATGGCAGGTATTCCTAATTGTATGAGCTGCGTTGCATTGGCAAGTGGCTGGTCGGTTGTATCCTGTCTTTTCTTTACGCGTTTAGTTCTGCCATTCGAAAATTTCTGCCCCGGTGCAACCAATAATACCTGCTCTACAAATGATAATGCTTCAATGGATGTAACTTCAGATGCGAGTGCCTCAACCAAAACACCATTCCACCACCGCGAGGTAAAGTAAGTAGCAACACCATTGTCTTTTAGTTGCTGAACGTAGGCAGGATTTACCGGCAGATCGGTTTCGGTGATACTAATCTGTTGACTTTGTCTTCGTTCGATACTTTTTAAACTTAGAAAATCTTCTGGTGATGTTATGCTGAATGGCGTTCCAACTTTATTTTTAAAAAAAACAAAATATCGGTTGGTTTGCGCGTGGGCACCAATCGAAAGCAAACAAAATATCACCAGTAGATTACGGCACATAGCTGGTTAAGGTTTGTGTGTAGCTAACGCCTTGCTGCCTTCCGGTGCAACTGCCCTGATTACAAAATACCAGTTGTGTAACTTCTTTATGAATAAGTCCGACACCGCGTGCATACGTTTCCTTTTGTAAATCCTGCCCGATAATCAGATCGAAGAGATTACTGACTACAACGGTTAGAGTGCTTTCAAAATTTAGTCCGCCTGATAATTCTTTTGGCTGATTAAAATTTTCTATGCGGAACAGTAGCTGCTCAGGTGTTGCACCATAATCTTTAAGAAAGGGTGGTTCGTTATTATATAAATTACCATCCCACACGGTGGCAGGGCCAACCGGAAAAGTGAGTTTAACGCGTGTGATGTTACTTTCATTTTGTAATGCTTGATTGCCACTGATGCGAGCCGACCACGAAGCGATTACTTGCCAGCTCTCGGTACTGTTGTTTCTGGATGAAACCAGGATGGAATAAGTGGTAATCCCATTTGAGGTTAATGAGTCAGTAACAACAATATTCAATTCAAACGATTCCTCGATCGGATCATTCAGGTAGCTGTAGGTGGTTTTATTAATGGAGTAAGTCCACTCCTGCCCGGTGCGCAATGGAAAGAAATCGGTACCCAGATCTACCTTCACCGGTCTATCTTCACACGCCAGCAGCACCACAATAATTAACCAACAATACCTCATTTCATTCCAAAGTTATTTTTTCTTTTTGATATTTGGGCCATGTCGTTAGTAACCAAAGTAAAAGCTGCCAACATTACCAATCTGAGCGATGCACGGTATTGTGCGGGCATGGGTGTGGATTGGATTGGTTTTCCGTTATCACAAGTAAACCCTACTGTATTTTCAGAAATAACGGGCTGGCTTTCGGGGCCCCAGTGGGTTGTTGAATTAGGTTCTCAACCGTGGGGTGAATTAGGTGCATACCCCACATCAGTGTGGCAATGTTTGTTCACTGACCTGGATAAAGCACTTGAGTTGCCCGGAAAAATTATGGTGCAATTGGAGATACAGGATTGGCCAGATGCAAAAGCGAACTTATTTTCATCAGCAGATCGAATTGAAGCAATCATAATTAATAAGTTTTCTGGGATTCCCGAGTCGGACAAGAAAGCTGTGGCCTCAATCAGTCAACATCTTCCGGTACTGATTGATCTGAATGAAGTTGGATATGAATTGGCAGAAATTCTTACCTGGAATGCGGGTCTTCAACTTCATGGGAGTTCGGAAGAAAGGCCGGGTCTTAAAGATTACTCTGAATTGGCTGATATATTGGAAAAGTTGGAGGTAGATTAATCCTTAAACTTTTCAATAGCTCTTTCAACCGCTTTGCCGGCCACATCGGCAAACGAAATGTTGAGCGGTTTACCTTCTTCCAGCCAGCGTTCAATTTTAGGAATTGATTTCTTCTTGACTTTCTTCAATACGGGTACACCCAGTTTTTTTAATGCTGCTGCATTGCAATGCTGTTCGTACTGACTTTTCATCGGTACCACCAGCAACTTTTTATTGAGATGCAATACTTCTGCAGGAGTTTCAAAACCTGCACCACACAAAACCCCGGTAGAAGTAACTACACTTTCAATAAAATCGTGGCCGCTTACCGGGTAAACTGAAATGCGACCTACGTGATAAGGTTTTTTGGTATGCTTGGAAAAGATGTGCCAGCGTACTTTTGAAATTTTGAGTAGCAATTGAACTAGTTTCTTATCATCATAAGCCGGTAGATAGATGGTATAGTGGCCATGATCTTTTATATCTGCTTCGCGGATGGCGGTGCGCACTACCGGTGTAAAAATATTCTTGTCGTATTCATCGAAATGAAAGCCAACGTATTTTTTTACGGGTGCGTAGTTCTTCAACATCCATTCGCCAAATGGATCGACAAACTTTGGCCGTGGTGATTTTTTAGAAAGCAATGCAGCCTGATGACCCAACCCAATAATCGGAACTTCTTTTTTGCGACAAGCCCAGGCGGTAATGGGTTCAAAATCGTTTATCACTAAATCGTATTTCTCAACCGGAAAGTTTTTGATTTCTTTGATTACATCTTTGGAACTGTTGTTCTGAAATGTTTTGAGGAAATTGATCCCACCCTGCTTTCCAAAATAAAAACTCAGTCCCTTCGATTTGTACTTTACAGGATAGGGTAAAACCACTTCGGCTTGCGCACCGCTTACAAACAAATCAAGTTTTCCGTATTTCTGAAGTTCTGGGATAATATCTACCGCACGACTTAGGTGCCCGTTGCCAGTGCCTTGGATGGCGTAAAGGATGTTCATTTTTTGATGGTGAGAAATTCCGTTACAAGGTCTTTAAATATCTCGTTATTATCCAGTTTGTTCTTTACTCCTTTTGGAATTTTGATTGATTTAGCAATCGAATCTTCGTAGTACCGGTAAATGCGCCACGCGCCTTCGTTGTACTCAAGTGCGGTCAGGTTCTCGATCCAATCGCCTGAGTTGAGGTAGATGACCTCCCCTTTTTCGGTTACAACTTTTTTTATTTCGGGTTGATGAATGTGGCCACAAACCACGTAATCGTACCCGTTACTTATGGCAATATCCGCAGCGGTTTTCTCAAAGTCGTTTATAAATTTTACTGCCTGCTTTACACTGTCTTTAACTTTCTTGGAAAGGGAAATTTTTTCGCGACCAAAAAGTTTAAGAATAAAATTTACGAACGAATTAATCAGAATTAAGGTGTCGTAACCCACAGCACCCAACTTGGCCAGCCATTTTGAATGTTGCATGGTAACATCAAATACATCGCCATGAAAAATCCAGGCCGATTTACCGTTAAGGCTTATGACTTTTTTATTGGCGATGTGAAAAGAACTTAATCGAAATCCGGCAAACTTGCGCAGCATTTCATCATGATTTCCCGTAAGGTAAGTTACTTTGGTTCCTTTGGCGATAAGGCCGGTAATGTGCTTAACCACTTGCATGTGGCTTTTGGGCCAATAACTTTTGCTGAATTGCCAGATGTCAATAATGTCGCCATTTAAAATCAATCGTTTCGGTTTAATTGATTTGAGGTATCGGAGAAGTTCTTCTGCGTGGCAACCGTAAGTGCCCAGGTGTGTGTCTGAGATGATGACCAGTTCTACTTCGCGCTTTCGTTTACCCATTTATTTATTGCAAATTTCACAATGGATTATTACTCAACAATCAATTGATTATTACCAAAATGTTATGTAGCAAATCTGAAACGAAGGTACTTGATTTTCTCGCCTTTGGCAGCAAACATTTCTTCGTAGCGGGTTTTAATATCGTAACATTCGGCTCTTAAATCGGAGGCGTACAGATCGTGCGTAAACTTAAAATCTTCCAGATCGTTTCGTTGCCCCAACTCTTCCAACGTAAAATTAAATAAGTCGGTGTTGTCAGTTTTAAATCTAAAGTAACCACCGGGCCGTAATAACTTTTTGTACATGTCGATGTACCGGCTGCTGGATAATCTTCTTTTTGCATCGCGAATGCGTGGACGCGGATCAGGAAAGGTGAGCCAGATTTCATCCATCTCGCCATCGGCAATAAAACTTTCAATGAATAAAATTTCGGTACGCAGAAAGGCTACGTTGCTGAGTTGATCTTCCACCGCCCAGGTGCTGCCTTTCCAAAGTCGATCGCCTTTTTTATCCACACCAATAAAATTGCGCTCCGGAAAAAGTTTGGCCATCCCGACCGAATACTCACCACGGCCGCAAGCCAACTCAAGCGTAATAGCGTTATCTCTTTTAAAGTAATTGCGATTCCAATTTCCTTTTATCTTAAGAAAGATTTCTTTGCCCGGTTCCACTACGTTTTCACGCTGCGAAATAATTTCAAAACGTTTTAGTTTGCTCTTCACAAATTTTCAATTTCAGCAACTACAAAGGTACTTCCTCCAATCAGAATTAAATCATCGGGTCTGGCATTTTGTGTTGCCGTTCGGATAGCCTCATTAACATCGGCTACAATAGTTCCCGATAAACCCAAACCTTTGGCGTGTTGCGATAAGGTAACTGCATCCATAGCCCGTGGTATTTTTGCCTGACAGAAATAGTAATGTGCCGTAGTTGGAAGAAGTTTCAGGATTTTGGAAACATCTTTATCCTTCACCATACCCAGTACCCAATGAAGGTTAGTATACTTCAACTCATCAATCTGGTTTAAAATTTCATTGATACCAGCTTCATTATGGCCGGTATCGCAAATGGTTAATGGGTTATCACTAAGTTTTTGCCACCGACCTTTCAATCCCGTAAGGGTGGTAACATTTATAAAACCTGTTGTTAATGCAGCATCAGAAATGTTGAAGCCTTGAAGTCTTAGTTCATCTACTGCGGCAAGTACACCAGCAATATTTTTGCTTTGATATAAGCCTTTCAGATCGCATTGAATTGTAAACTCGTTTTTCGTACTCTTTACTAGAAAGGATTCATGATTTCTTGTAACACGGTATTCAAGGTCGGCAAATTCGATTTTACTATTTTTCGAATCAATCTCCGTCATAAATACATCTTGTACTTCAACTTGGGTTTCACTTATTATGACAGGAATATTTTGCTTTATGATTCCCGCTTTTTCGGCTGCAATTTTTGGTAACGTATCGCCAAGTAAATCCATGTGATCCCAACTGATGTTGGTAATAAGAGAAAGCACGGGTGTAATTACATTGGTTGAATCCAGTCGGCCACCCAACCCGGTTTCAATTATAGCAATATCGACTTGTTGTGAAGCAAAATAATCGAAGGCCATGGCAACGGTAATCTCAAAAAAAGAAGGTTGTATGCGTTCGATGTGTGGTTTTATCCGAGTTACAAAATCAATCACAAATTGCTCGCTTACTTCTTGTCCGTTAATGCGAATACGTTCAGTAAATGATTTTAAGTGTGGCGATGTATAAAGTCCGGTTTTATAACCCGCACTTTGCAGAATAGCAGCAAGCATGTGTGATGTGCTGCCTTTGCCGTTTGTACCGGCAACATGAATACTTTTAAATTTATGCTGTGGGTTACCCAACGCTTCACATAAAGTAATCGTGTTGGTTAAATCACTTTTATACGCGCTGGCGCCCACACGCTGAAACATGGGTAATGCACTATATAAGAATTGAACAGTTTCTTTGTAGGTCATTCGCTCGCGAAATTATTGGCTTTGCTGAAAATAAAAAAAGGTCGCGTAAAGCGACCCTTTAATATTGTATGTTGTGGGGACTACTTGCCGAGTTTAATCAACTTATAGCCCAACGAAACCTGAAACACCTGGTTTTTAGATTCATCAGAATTCTGACCAGCATTAATTTTGGATAGACCCAGATTGTAACGGGCATCTATTGTAAGACCAAACGGTAAATCCCAACCAATACCGAGGGCTGCACTTAAGTCAGATTTCTTATACGCATTCTTAACATCGGCTAAATCTTGAGGCTCGTTATCAATGGGGTTATACTCAGACTCTGCCGTTGTCAAAAAACCAAATTGTGGACCAACTTGTAAATTTATTCCAGCTACCGTATAGAGTTTTAGCATTACTGGAATATTCAAGTACGTAAAATTTGACCTTAGATCCTGCGAATTGAATTTTACTGTAGAACCTTGCTGCGAGAACAACAATTCTGGCTGAATACCAATCTTCGTTAACTTAATCAAAGCAAATGCACCGCCATGAAAGCCTGTGCGGTTTTTGTAATTATCGCCTACACTTGAGTTAACATCGATGTTGGCAAAGTTAGGACCACCCTTAATACCTACTGCAAACTGTGCCTGTCCATTTGCCAACGCATAGGCAAACACACAAATGAGGGTAAGAATTGAGATTTTTTTCATATTAAAAAAGTTTAAATGTTAAACGTTCATTTTACAGACAAATTACTTGCCAGACTCCCCTACTTATTTTAAATAATAATTGTCTCAAATTTAAATAAATCCGGTCTGATTAAATCAATTCTGGTATCAATCAATACCTAATTCAGGGTTTTTACCACTGATATTCCGGTAAAACGACAAGAGTTTATCAAAATCTGTTTCCTGATTATCAGATGCATACATTGGCTCTGACACCACAACTCGCTTCTTAGAAAAATCGAACCCTACCGGAATTATAGGAACTCTTGCACCTTTGGCTATAAAATAAAAGCCAGTGCGGAGCTTACTAACTTTTTTACGGGTACCTTCTGGTGCTAATGCCAAAATGAATTCATTATGCTTATTAAAAATTTCCACAACTTGTTGCACCATATCGTGCTTGCCAGATCGATCAACCGGATAACCACCCAGCCACCGAAAGAACCAACCGAATGGCGGTTTGAATAAAGAATCTTTACCCAGAAATCTTGCCCGTTGAATACGAAGAATACTTCGGGCCATTACACCTATTACAAAATCCCAGTTACTGGTATGTGGTGCAACAGCTATAATGTATTTTTTTAGATCAGTTGGAAATGCGCCTTCAACCTTCCAGCCAATCAATTTAAAAATCAATATGTAAAGCGGACGTAGCATTACAGTAAACTATCAATTAAAGAATCGTCTGCCAAGTGTGGTATGGTTACTATTAACTGTTGCCCCTGTTCTTTTTGAATCGCGGAAAGCGCGCCTTCGTTTCTGGCCCAGGCCCTGCGTGCAATACCATTGTTCACATCAAAGTAAAGCATGTTTTTTAACTTTCGTTCGGCATCATCAGTGCCGTCCAATAACAAACCGAAGCCACCATTAATTACTTCGCCCCAACCTACCCCACCGCCATTGTGAATGGAGACCCAGGTGGCACCTCTGAACGAATCGCCAATTACATTGTGGATGGCCATATCGGCTGTAAAGCGCGAGCCATCATAAATGTTAGACGTTTCACGATAAGGACTATCTGTTCCCGATACATCGTGATGATCGCGACCTAAGACTACGGGGCCGATTTTTCCTTGCCGGATAGCCTCATTAAATGCTTGCGCGATTTTTATTCTGCCTTCTGAATTGGCGTACAAAATTCGTGCTTGCGAACCGACCACCAGCTTGTTTGCCTTTGCCGCTTTAATCCAATTGATGTTATCGGCTAATTGCGATTTTATTTCTAGGTCTGCTGTTTGATTAATTTGTTCTAAAACTTCCTGTGCTAACTTATCGATGTAATCCAGATCGCTTTCTTTTCCGCTTGTACACACCCAACGAAAAGGGCCAAAGCCATAATCGAAACACATAGGTCCCATAATATCCTGCACATACGATGGGTATCGGAATGAAATTCCATCTTCTGCCATTACATCGGCACCAGCCCGCGATGCTTCCAATAAAAATGCATTGCCGTAATCGAAGAAGTAAGTTCCTTTTGCAGCATGTTTGTTTATAGCCGTTGCATGTCTGCGTAATGTAAGCTGAACGTGTTTTTTAAATTCATCGGGATGGCTTGCCATTAAATTGTTCGACTCCTCATAACTCAATCCGACAGGATAATACCCACCCGCCCACGGATTATGCAATGAAGTTTGATCAGAACCGATTTCCACAAAAACATTTTCTAAATCAAATTTTTCCCAGACATCAACCACATTGCCTTGATAAGCAATTGAAACTACTTCTTTGTTTTCTTTTGCTTGGCGTACACGAGTTACAAGTTTATCCAGGTCAGTAATTACTTCATCAACCCAACCTTGCTCATGTCTTTTTGTAGTTGCTTTTACATTTACTTCGGCTACAACGGTAATGCAACCTGCTATGTTACCGGCTTTGGGTTGTGCACCACTCATGCCACCCAAACCAGAAGTAACAAACAATTTTCCGGCAAGGCCTTCACCATGTTTCGAGATTTTTCTGCCCGCATTCAGAATGGTAATGTTAGTACCATGTACAATTCCTTGCGGCCCTATGTACATGTAACTACCAGCAGTCATTTGTCCATATTGCGTTACGCCTAGTGCATTAAACTTTTCCCAATCATCGGGTTTAGAATAATTTGGAATCATCATACCATTGGTAACAACCACACGTGGGGCTTCTTTAGATGATGGAAACAAACCCATCGGGTGACCGGAGTACATGTGCAGCGTTTGTTCGTCTGTCATGGTAGCGAGGTACTTCATGGTGAGCAGATACTGCGCCCAGTTTTGAAACACTGCACCATTGCCCCCATAAGTAATTAACTCGTGCGGATGTTGAGCTACGGCATAATCAAGATTATTCTGAATCATAAGCATGATGGCTGCGGCTTGTTTAGTGCGATGTGGATATTCATCTATTGGCCGCGCATACATTTTATACTCTGGCCGAAAGCGGTACATGTAAATGCGACCGTAGGTTTTCAATTCCTCTAAAAACTCAGGCGCTAACACTGCGTGATGTTTTGGATGAAAGTACCGGAGTGCGTTGCGTAATGCGAGCTTTTTTTCTTCTGAGGTTAGAATGTCTTTTCGCTTTGGTGCATGACTTACCGTTTTATCGAATGTCTTTTTTTCAAGAAGGTTATCTGGAATTCCCAGCAGAATCTGATTCTTAAAATCTGAAGTTGTCATGCTACTGCTTGTTTTTGAAAACTTGCGGGCGAAAAATTCTCTTTTGCAAAACGATAAGCGTAATCAAAAATTTCTTGCGCTTTGCTTAAATCTAAACTACTGAATCGATCCATACGGGGTGGCTCAATAAATACATCGCATAACCCGCGGCTAACTTCCGTATTAGCATGAATGGCAATCAGTAGACTTCGCTCTACAACCAATTTAATGTTTGTAACATCGAAATCCGGACTGATGTGATTGCAGTGGGAACCCACAATAAAATCACAATTATTGCGAATGGGTTTCACCGGAAGGTTATCTAATAATCCACCATCCACATATAAATTTCCATTTAGGTTTACCGGATTAAATACTGCGGGAATACTGCACGATGAAACAATGGCGGGTATTAACTCGCCATCAGAAAAATAATGAACCTGGCCTTTACGAATGTCTGTGGCAGCTATAGTAAGCGGGACTTTAAGCGTTGAAAAATTATTTTCAGGGATATTTTTCAACAACAATTCTTTCAGGCCATTCATGGTAAACAAACCTGTCCACGCAAAGGCTGGGCGTACCGATTTAAAAATACTTAAGCTTTTTATCAGTTCAAAGATATGATCGGGCTTGTAGCCATAGGCATATAATGCGCCCACAATTGAGCCGGCACTGGTTCCTGAAATCTGATGAAATTTAATCTCCATTTCATCAAGGGCTTTAAGTACACCTATATGGGCAATTCCACGAGCACCACCACCTGATAATACAAGACCACGCTTCATACTATATCTTTCAAGGCAAAAGTTTTATCTAGCCGAATTCCTTTTTCAGTGCGCTGTACAGTACAACATTCGTTTACCGGATCGTGCTCTAAAAATAAAATGTATTGATTGTCGGCAGCCTCGTTTAGGAATGCAGCTTTCTCTTCAAGAGTAATCAGCGGTCGTGTATCGTAACCCATCACGTAAGGTAATGGAATATGCCCGACAGATGGAAGCAAGTCAGCCATAAAACAGATTGTATGATTTTTATATTTGATTTTCGGAATCATCATTTTATCGGTATGGCCCGAAGCATAAAATATGTCCATAAAATCGAACGGACTTGATCCTTCTTTTTCTTTGATGAAATGGAGTTGGCCACTCTCCTGCATGGGTAAAATATTCTCTTTGAGGAAGCTTGCTTTTTCACGGGCGTTAGGTTGGGTTGCCCATTGCCAATGATCTTCGTTTGACCAATACTTTGCTTTTGAAAATGTAGGAATCAGTTTATCACCTATTCTTTTTATTCCGCCACCGCAATGGTCGAAATGGAGATGACTAAGAAACATGTCGGTAACATCATGAGAAGAGAATCCGGCTTGCTTCAGCGAATTATCCAGTGAATCGGTGCCGTTGAGATAATAATGACTAAAGAACTTTTCGTCTTGTTTATTGCCGAGGCCGTTGTCGATCAGCATTAAGGTATTACCATCTTCAATCAACAAACAACGCATGGCCCAGTTGCAGAGATTGCGTTCATCGGCAGGATTGGTTTTTTGCCAGATGGATTTAGGAACCACGCCAAACATGGCACCACCATCTAACTTAAAATAACCAGTATTAATTACGTGAAGATTCAAAACTCAAGGATTTAAAATTTCGAATGTTAAATTACTACTTCGAATCTTAAATCCTGAATTTTAAATTTTGAATTTGGTATTATTCTTTCACCACCCCCATTGATGTAAACTTATCAATCCGTTGGTTGATTCGTTCTTCAGGTGATAGTTTATTCAAATCGGCAGTTAGTTGCGTAATTACCTTCTTTACTTCAGCCGCCATTGCCTTTACATCGGTATGGGCACCGCCCAGTGGTTCTTTAATTACACCATCAATCAACTTAAGGGCATGCATGTCTTTAGATGCAAGCTTCAGCAACTCGGCAGCTTGTTCTTTAAAATCCCAACTGCGCCACAAAATAGCCGAACAGTTTTCGGGTGAAATAACAGAGTACCAGGAGTTTTCCAGCATCAATACACGATCGCCAATAGCAATACCCAATGCACCACCCGATGCACCTTCGCCAATGATGATACAGATAATGGGCACCTTCAACATGAACATTTCCTTCAGGTTGCGGGCTATGGCTTCGCCCTGGCCGCGCTCCTCGGCTTCCAAACCCGGAAAGGCACCGGGCGTATCAATGAATGTGATAATCGGCTTATTGAATTTCTCAGCCAGCTTCATTAAGCGAAGTGCCTTACGATAACCTTCCGGGTTGGCCATACCAAAATTGCGCAACTGCCGCTGCTTGGTGTTGCGACCTTTCTGTTGGCCGATGATCATATAGGTTTGACCATCAATGGTTCCAAACCCACCTATCATCGCTTTATCATCACTAACCGTGCGGTCGCCATGCAACTCGATAAATTCGGTAGTGATTTCGTAAATGTAATCTAACGTGTAAGGTCTGTCCGGGTGGCGCGACAACTGCACACGTTGCCAGCCAGTAAGATTGTCGAACGTTTCCTTTTTTAATTCGGTGATCTTTTTCTCCAACGCCTGAATGGCACTCTTAACAGAATCATCGCTATCGTTAGCCAGATGTTTCATGTCTGAGAGTTTTGCTTCCAGTTCTGCGATGGGCTTTTCAAAATCCAAAAGATTCATTGCCCTGGGTTAGTTTTAAACAAGGCTACAAAATTAGAAGATTTTTGAAATAGCAGTTTTTGATGTAAGGATATGCGGTTTCTTAACTGGTTTAGAAACAAAAAAGTCCTGACGGCTAACCGGCAAGACTTTATGTATTAAGAAATATGAATACTTATAGAATGATGAGAGCCAGAATGATAGCCTCAATCAGCAGTGCATTCAGCAGACCTTTCAGAAATAGTGGTTTCTTTTCCATGACCTAAAAAATTATATCTCAAATGTAATGGCACCGGAAAGTTACAGAAACCGAAACCCGTTGAACGGCCTTTTTTCAGGTTGAAACTCACTTTTTGCCTTTCGACAGCAATCGATTTCTGGGTTTTTAACAAAGTTTTGGGGTTGGATTGTTTTAACAATGCTGCTAAGGGCAGATACAAAATAAAAATGCTCACCCTTAAGGTGAGCATTTTTGCGGTCCGGACGGGACTCGAACCCGCGACCTCCTGCGTGACAGGCAGGCATTCTAACCAGCTGAACTACCGGACCATTCCCCCACTTCTTGGCGAACGCTTTTAAAATGAGGTTGCAAATATAGTGCTACTGGTTAGTAATGCAAAAAAGGGTTGAAATATTTCTAACATCAAACCTTTGGCACTTTATACCCATTGTTATACTTAGCTGCAATCAAGGCATTAGCCTTGTCTTCATTAAATTTTCCTTTAGCTGTATTCCAGCTTACTTTACTTCCCGTTTTGTACGAGATGTTTCCCATCTGGCAAACCAGAGCCACGTTGGCTCCGGCTTCAATGGGACATGTTAATCCAGTAAAGTCACGACTCTTAATTGCTTTAACAAAATTCACGGTGTGCAGATCAAGCCCCGAGCCCTTATTGGGTTGAAAGGGCACAGCTTCCATCCGTTTTTCATCCGGTATAACTTCCCAACCACCGCGCCAAAGTACAAGCGTCCCATTATTACCAATGTATGAGATACCGTGGTCTTTACCATAATTACCATTGCTGATACTTTGGGCATGTTCCCAAATCATATTGTATCCATCAAATTCATAAACGGTTGCCAATGTATCGGGCGTTTCGTGTGCACCATCGGGATATGCATATTTACCACCCAATGCTACTGCCGATTTTGGTAACGATGCATCCATACCAAGTAATGCGTAATCAATAAGATGCACACCCCAGTCTGTCATTAGTCCACCGGCATAATCCCAAAACCACCTGAATTGAAAATGATACCGGTTAGGATTAAAGGGGCGTTTGGGCGCAGGCCCCAGCCACATATCGTAATTTACTCCTGCAGGAACTGGCCCATCCGGTTTCACTTCAATGTTTCGCATCCAGCCTTGATAGGCCCAGGCTTTTACCGTTCTTATTTTACCCAACTTCCCTGACTTTATGAAGTTAAGGGCATCAACAAAATGTGGCATGCTGCGTTGCCATTGCCCAACCTGCACAGCCCGATTGTAACGCTTTTGTGCGGCAACCATAATATTACATTCTTCAATCGAGTTTCCGATTGGCTTTTCAACATAAACGTCTTTGCCCGCTTCGCAGGCTTCAACCATTTGCAGGCAATGCCAATGATCGGGCGTGCCAATAATTACAACATCAATATCTTTATTCTCAAGCAGCTTCCGATAGTCAGCATACGTCTTGGTTTGAATTCCATTTTTTGCCAACTCGTACTTTCGGTAATTCAGTACGTTGTCATCCACATCGCAAAGTCCCACTACATTCACTTCCGGAATTTTCATAAACGAAGTTAAATCGGACCAACCCATACCATTTACGCCAATAAGTCCAACATTAATTTTATCGTTGGCGGCAATACCCGTGGTGCGGGCAAATGAAGACATAGGAAAGGCGGCCAACCCTAACGATGCCAAAGCAGTTTTTTGAATGAACTTTCTGCGTGAAGAATTTTTCATATGCTATTTATATTAAGATTCATGAAACTTGCTCGTTCCATGTTTTGAAATTACCGATCTCGAATTAAAATAAAAAGCTAATTTTAGAGTTCGGTTAACAACTAATGAAGCGCGGATTCTTTGTTCTGCTTATTATAATCTCAGCCTCGTCATGCAGTTTGTTTGACAAAGGCCAGCAATCACAGAAAGTGGTTAAGCCCCGCACGCATAAAGTGTGGGCCAAAGGCAACCGTTATCGCATTGATATTCCTATCGGCAACCGCCACATCCGCATGTTTGAACGCAAACGCACCAAAATGGTGCGGATGAAATAAAGTTGGCATTTGGCGAGATTAACAACACTAATCTCATAATGCCTAATACCCAATTCCCAATCTCCTAATACCTGGTATTAAGCAAGTCCCTTCAAAACCATTTCCAGATTTCTTCGGAAGAAAAACTTTACCGGGTTTAGTTGTAGCATGTGGGCCGTAACCACCGATCCATAAAAGATTGTATTTAGCAGATTGGTAAGGTCGCGAGTGGATGCTGTTTTGGTAATCTCCTTTTTAAAAATGGCTTCGAGTGTTAACTTCTCAAACATTTGGTCCAGCGATTGAATCTCTACCAGGTGAATGTCTTTTATCTCTTGAAAGATGAGTCTTTTTTCCTCAGCCTTTACAGGAAACGGCTTGGGTGGTCGTTTAAGATCGGCCAGATACGCAAACAAACTTAAAATAATACCTGGATGCAGTTCACATTCTTCTGCAAGCTTATCAAACAGATAGGTTATACCGGCAACTCCTTCTTTCGGCTTTTCGCGAAATTCTACCGCACGCTTTAAACACCAGATGCGGAAGTAATACAAGAGTATGTCTTCCTTCTGCGGAAAGTATTTAAACAATGTTACTTTCGAGATTTTCACTTTGGCGCAAATCTCTTCTACATACAAATCATCAAATGATTTTTTACCGATTAGTTTAATGGTGTGATCTAACACACTTAGTTTTAATCGGGCGGCTTTTTCTTTTCGCAGGCTCATGGTAAACTTCGCTCGGAAGTAATACATTTAACCCCATAAAACCAACCTTCTACTCCATGAAGCGCCTCTTTGTTCTGCCATTGGCCGTTATAGTCCTTGCTTGTAACACCTCTAAAAAGGAAAAGGTAATTGGCCTTGTAACCGATTCGGCCATGGTTGTGTCGGCTCATGCACTGGCCTCGCAGGTTGGTGTAGATATTATGAAGCAAGGTGGCAACGCCATTGATGCAGCCATTGCCACACACTTTGCACTGGCGGTTGTATTTCCGGCTGCGGGCAATATTGGCGGTGGCGGCTTTATGGTTGTTCGATTAAAAGATGGAACCACAGCAACGTTAGATTTCAGAGAGAAAGCTCCGGCTGCTGCTACCACCAATATGTATCTGGATGCTGATGGCAATGTGATTCCTGATTTGAGTACACAAGGCCATCTGGCATCGGGGGTGCCCGGTTCGGTAGAAGGTATGGTGGAAGCACATAAAAAGTATGGTACACTTCCGTGGAAAGATTTAGTGCAGCCGGCCATTGATCTTGCCTTGAAAGGCTTTTTGCTTACCGAACGCGAAGCCAACTGGTTTAACGAAATGCAGGCCGACCTGAAAAAGTATAACACGGTTATGCCCGAATTTCTGTTGCGCGATTCGTGGAAAGCCGGAGATTCTATTAAGTGGTTGGAGTTAGGCCGTACGTTAGAATTAATTCGTGATAATGGCCGGGCCGGATTTTATGAAGGCATTACTGCCGAAAACATTGCTGCCGAAATGAAACGCGGCAAAGGATTAATCACACTCGAAGATCTTAAAAATTATACTGCTGCTTGGCGCGATCCGATTGTAGCCAGTTATAAAGATTATAAAATCATTTCCATGCCGCCTTCATCCAGCGGTGGCGTTTGTCTTGTGCAGCTATTAAAATCGGTAGAGCCCTACCCGATTAAGCAATGGGGCCATAATTCAGTTGCTACTATTCATCTGATGACGGAAGCTGAGCGCAGGGTTTATGCCGATCGCGCGATTTATCTGGGCGATCCGGACTTTTATAAAGTGCCCTTGAAGCAAATGATGGATGATCAGTACAACGATGAACGCATGAGCACATACGATCCCGATAAGGCCACACCGAGTAGTGAAGTTAAAGAAGGTGTAATTGCAGGTTATGAATCGGAAGAGACAACCCACTATTCTATTATTGATCCGCTAGGAAATGCCGTAGCCGTTACAACAACTATCAACGGTTGGTTTGGTTCGCATGTAGTAGTAGGTGGTTCGGGTTTCTTTTTGAATAATGAAATGGATGATTTCAGTTCCAAGCCCGGAGTGCCTAATATGTTTGGCGTACTGGGTGCCGAAGCCAACAAGATTGAACCCAATAAACGCATGCTTAGCGCGATGACGCCTACTATTGTGGAGAAAGATGGAAAACTGTTTATGGTAGTAGGCACACCTGGTGGATCAACTATTATTACTTCGGTATTTCAGGTAATTCTAAATGTGGTGGAACATGACATGCGCATGCAGGAAGCTGTTAATGCAAAACGTATTCACGCGCAATGGTTGCCCGATGTAATCATTCCGGAAACCGGAACGCTATCAAAAGAAGACAGTATTACCTTGGTAAACATGGGCCACAAAATTACACCGCGCAGGGCAATTGGTCGCGTAGATGCTATACTGGTTTTGCCTGATGGTAAACTGGAAGCCGGTGCCGATAATACAAGAGGGGATGATACTGCGAAGGGGTTTTGATCATAGCCCATGGCTCGAAAGGAATTTGATAGTTTTGATATAAAGCCCTTTGTAAGGACGCTGAGCTATCGGGAGTTTTTGACGTCCATATCCTGCATACTGGCGATATTTGCTATTGGGGCGATACTTCGATACCTATCCATAGTGACTCCTCCTATCTTTCTAATGGGTTTATTACTAGTTGCCATGATGTGTAGTCACATCGTATATAAAGCCGAACACCGAAGGTCCAACAGGTTTGCTGGGAGATTAGCTCACGATGTAATAAGCATTTCTGCTTTTTTGATTGTTTCTTTTAGTCTTCAATTAAGAGATTCGACAATCTCAGGAGATGGATTAGTCATATTTTTTGTTGTTATTCTTGTCGTAATGTTTTTGATAATATTTGAGTTGATTATTGGACTTTTTAGAAAGCTATTATTTAATCTTAAATGGCCAATTTTGTAAGGAGGAAGCTACTTGTCTCTGGAGTATCAATAGTAATTATCCTAATCACATTAGGGCTTCGTCATTCCTTTCGCTTCAACCCTGAAACTCGATTGTGGAGCGATTCTATCAAATGGTCAGACTTCAGAGGTTTTTCACCACCATTTACAAAGTACGATGCCGGAATTTCAAGTAAACTCAATATTGTCTATGATTCAGGTTTAAACCAGTATAGAGTTTACGCCACCATGAATCAAACAAAATCATGGTATAAAGGCTTAAAACCATTAACTGGTTACTCATTAAGGCATGAACAATCCATTTTAATCTTACAGAGGCTTACGCTCGATTAATGAATGTGTACATCAAAAGTAATCCTGGCAAAAATCTGGGATTCTATCAGATTAAGATGGCCGAAATAATAAATAAACTTGATAGCATGCAAAATGAGTATGACACCGATTCAAACCATAGCTTAATGTTTGATCAACAAGCCAAATGGCAGTACAAGATTGATTCACTGCTGATGAAGCATGATTCAATGTCAGGGTTAGTATTCGATACTTATTCTGGTGCTTCTGTTTTTTATCCTTTTCAACCTGAAACACAAACTAGAATGCTGGATGACCTACCAGTTAGATATTATGAATTGATAAAATACGGAGTTAGAATGTCACTATCAATTAGGCAAGACTACAATGATTCAATTTCATTTCTGACTAAAGGAAATCTTAAATCGTTCTATGAGGAGACAGGGATAGAAATTTACTCCGAGATTAAGACCGACAAAGACAAGGTTATCATTGAAATCGCTGACTCTCTTGGTCACTATGCTTACGAAATGTGGCAATACAACTATCCAAATACGTATATTGTTTCTGTAGCCTATAAAAGCGATTCATTATCAAGATCGGGCTATTTGGAAATAGCAAAGTCGTTTATCAATTCTTTTAAAATTGTAAATACAGATAGTATTTGGATAAAAGAAGTTGAAAACTTTACATTAAAAAATTTAGATCAATCCTCAAAGTTCTTTGCGGATAATCCAAAGACTAAACGTTACCCTTGTATTGCCAGACATCCATCTAAAAGGATTAGCTTCCTTCGAGGACCAATCAGGACTGCGACTGGAGATTTAATAGTTGCCCATGATTACAGTGAGCGCAATGATACAGTTGCGTTTAGAGGGCTTGTTATGCTGGAGGAATCAAAGCAAATTTTCGAAACCTATGGAAGTGATAATAAGTTCTTCATTCCATACGAAAAGTTAGGATTAAATAGTAAGGTCGCTCGGGTTGGATTTGTTCTTGATTCAGATTCTGCCAAAGTTTGTCCTCCTTTCTTTAACCAATTGGTTAAAATACCTGCAAAAAATTAGTCCTTCTTACCCCTCGGCTCCCCATACAAATACTGAACTTTCATAGGGCCGGAGCCTTTTTCGCCTATTTCCCAGAAAAAATTTTCAGAATTTTTTAAGCCTTTAATCAGGGCTTCCAGTTCTGGTTTGGAGTACATCCGCAAGATAGAAACAACTCCATCCCACAGGATGTAAAGCGGCACGATTGGAATCAGATAAATGAACGGAAACACTTGCCAACGCACCGGCCTGATGAAGGGCGTAAGCAACCAAACATTAAGTGGTACAAAGAGCATAGAAATAAATGCAGGTACGTTTCTGGAGAGTGGTTCGAAGATGGCAATCGGAGTATTATCATCCACAGCTTGTTGTAAAATTTTACGCGCACTTGCTTCATCCATGTGATGAAATGCCCCAAACATCGTTCGAAATTTTTGTTTCAAGTGTTGGGGCAATTGGGTAGCGTCAACTGATTGAGATTCAAAACTTATTCTTTCTAAATCTATCGTCTGAGTTTGCTCGAATGCTTTCGCATTCGGATAGAGATCAGTAAGCGTTAGCGTAACATCGGGTCGCTTAGTAACGATGGCTTTATACAAGTTAACCAAGCCACCACCCCCACCCGATGCACAGTCTAACCACGATGCGTTTCCATTCGCAGCAAGTCCTTTTTCTATAATAGGAACAATGGAATTATAGATGTCGAAACGGGTAGCTATAAACTGCAAATAGCTGGTGCCATAGTCGCGCCATGCGGCCGGAAACCATCTGAAATCTTCCCACTCAAAAGCATGAATTCGTTTCATCTTGTATTGCTGAGTTGAAGGTAAAACAATTGTTGCTAATGGTGTTTCTCCTATGGGAATTTCTTAACAGTTGCATAATAATTCAGATAACTTATTACATTTGAACCCAATTCCGGACATCTACTAACTACTCCGGAAGAAACCACTAAACACTATTTATTGCTATGGCAAAAAAAGTAAAGAAGGCAGCTAAAAAAGCTGCCAAGAAACCTGCTAAGAAGGCAGCGAAAAAGGTTGTGAAAAAAGCCGCAAAGAAGAAGTCGGCTCGCAAGCCTAATGCTGCCTTTATGGTTGCACTAACTCCTAACGCAGCATTAGGTGCTGTAATTGGAAGCAAACCAGTTCCCCGCACTGAAATCATCAAGAAGTTGTGGGCTTACATCAAGAAGAACGGCTTGCAGGATTCAAAGAACAGACGCATGATCAATGCCGATGAAAAACTTAAAGTAGTTTTCGCAGGTAAAAATCAGGTGTCTATGTTCGACTTGGCTAAGTTGATTGGAAAGAACGCCAAGTAATTTAAAATTTACTGATGAAGAAAGCCACGCAAACCGCGTGGCTTTTTTGTTTACAAATAATTGGTAACAGTTTTTAAGACGTCAGACGCCTATATCCTTTATCTCTTTTTGAATTTATTATTCCACTCAGCAGCGGCTTTTTGTTTTTGGATTGTTCCAGTAGCCAGGGCTTCGGCAAGCCGTGCATGCCTTGCACCTTGTGAAGTAAGATGATAGTTGCCGCAGTCCTCGCATTTATAAAAAGTTGTTGGGCCGGTGCCGGCTCTGTATTCAAACTGAATATGAGCTTCAAGTAGTGCACCGGTTGCAAGTTGCTCGCTTACATAAGCACGTTTACCTGATATGCACTTCATTGCTAAAGAATTAATTCTTCAAAATTCTGAACTCTACCCTACGGTTAAGTTTTCTGGCTTCTTCCGAATCATTTGTAGCCACAGGTCGCGATCCTCCAAATCCTTTTCCGCGAATACGCTTGCCATTAATACCTTTGCTTACCAGATACGATTTTATCTTATCTACCCGCTGTTGGGAGAGTAAAAGATTTTTTACGCGGTCGCCCCTGTTATCCGTATGGCCTTGCAACTCAATTTCAACTTTGGCATTGTTATTCAGAAAATCAACCACCACATTTAGTTCTGGGTAAGATTCTTCCAGTAACTCGGTAGAGCCTAATTCGAATAACACACTTTTCAGATTTACACTTGCTCCTACTTCAATGGGCTGAAGTTTAAAATTCATTTCCAGTGTGGCCATCTCAAATGTATGAATGTCCAATCGCTCAGCAAGATTTATAAAACCTTTACTTTCCACTTCAATAGTATAAATGCGGGTGGATGGGATGGTGATGGAATAATCGCTACCGGTTGCAGCACTGGCTACATAAGTCGAGTCTGCTCGAAAAATAATCCGTGCGGGTATGCCTGCACCGGTTTTAGAATTTGTAACCCGACCCGAAAGTTTAACGCGTTTAATCGTGTCTTTATACTCGCGTTTTGTTTCTACAATCTTTAATAAGGTATCAACCTTTTGAACTTCGGGTAACTTCTCGTGATAAATGCGGATATCGCCATAACCATCGCTGTTGTTGGTTGAAGTAAACAAAGCCAGATTTTGACCTTCGAACTTGCGGAAGTAAAGTTCGCGGCCATCGGTGTTTACATCAGTACCCAAATTAACCGGTATCGACCAGTTTTTCCAGGTGTCGTCTAATCGCTCGCTCATGTAAATATCAAAGCTGCCGGTTGTGCCGCGTCTTCCATTCGAAGCAAAGAATAGAAACTTGCCATCCGCGCTAAGCGAAGGACTCATCTCCTGCAAAGGGGTATTAACCAGGTTGCCCAGATGTGTAGGCTCTGACCAGCGCCCTTCCAGATAAAATGAAACATATAAGTCTTCCGCGCCAAGCGTGCTATACGATTCAGCTGCGAACACAAACACTTGCATATCTTCATGCCATTGGCCACTGATGTGTTCAGAACGATTACGGAAATAAGGAATGGTAATATTTTTTGGAGCCGACCAGCCCGCATTACTTTTTATTGAAACCGAAATGCCTTGTGTAGTTGGCGGATCGCCCGCTTTAGTGTAATGATTGAATAGAAAAAGTTCGTTACCGCTTCTGCTCAACCCTGCCACACCATTATAGCCGCGCGAGTTTAACAATGTGCCTCCGTGTACCGGTGCCGCCCACGCATTGCCTACCCAGACTGACATCCAGATATCGCCCGGATCTTTTATGCCACCCACATTTTGCGGATGATTGGCAATGGTAACATAAAGTGTTTTTCCATCCGGACTGATTACAGGGTTCTGTTCATCGTAGCCGGAGTTAACCAGATTGAATTGAGCAAATGAACCAGTAACAACACAAAGAAGCACTAAAAAACTTACGAATGTCTTCATCAGAACAAATAGAAGGTTAAAAATACGAACGGATTACTTACCATTTGCTTACCCATTCGTTGTCTTTCACATAAAATCGCCAGGGCAATAAAGCATCTGTGCCTGCATAATCAATGCCAATACGAGTTGTGGCAACAATTTTTTTACTGGTGATGGGCGCTGCATCCTCAATTGTAATTTCAGAATGGATAAGCGATATGCCGTTCAGTGATCGATCTATTCCGAATGCGCGGGTAAGTTTTCCGGGACCAGAAGTAATACGATTAAGTTTTTTGGTATTCATTCGCGCGAGCATAATTTCTGGCCCGGCAACAGGTTCCAATGCGCGTATCAATACGGCTTCTGCTTTACCGGTTTTATTGGTAACAACGTTAAAAAGATTGTGCATTCCATAACAGAGGTACACGTAGGCTACTCCGCCCCCGGTAAACATTACTTCGTTGCGCGGGGTTTGTTTGTTGTTGTAGGCGTGGCAACCCCGCTCTTTGTATGAATAGGCCTCGGTTTCGATAATCCGGCCTGCGGTAAGTTCACCATTAACGCGGGTAATCAGCACTTTGCCCAGCAACTTGCGGGCAATGGTCACCACATTGGGTTGTTGATAAAAGTCTGGAGTGAGAATCAAAATTGTTAAATGATCTTAAAGTAGGTTTTTAAAAGCTATAAATGCTTCTATTTTTACACCCTCAAAATTAATTACTACCATGAAAAATGCCCTATTATTATTGTTATTCGTTACGGGTTTAGCAACTGCGCAAGTGCAAACTCCGCAACCCAGTCCGGCCGCTTCGGTTTCTACCGTGGTGGGATTAACCGATGTGAAAATTGATTACGCGCGCCCAAGCCTGAAGGGTCGCAAAATTTTTGGTGAGAAAGATGTGATGTATCCGCACGGAACCATCTGGCGCACAGGCGCAAATGCCGGTACCAAAATTTCCTTCAGCGATGATGTAAAAGTAGAAGGTATTGTTGTGCCTAAAGGCGAATACCTTATCTTCACCTGGCCTGGTGCTACTGAATGGACTGTTTCTTTGTACAAAGATTTATCGATTGGTGGTAACACCAACGCGTACGATAAATCGAAAGAAGCTGCCAACTTCAAAGTAAAATCTGAAAAGCTTGCTTCCGCTATTGAAACCTTTACCATTAACATTGGTGACATTGCTGCCGATAGCAAGAGCGCAAAAATTCAATTGGCTTGGGAAAATACTTCCGTAAAGTTTACCATTACTGTTGACTACGATGCCAAAGTAATGAAGTCGATTGAGGCAAATACAAAAGTAAATCCGAATAACTATTTCAGCGCGGCTGTATATTATCTTGAAAACGGAAAAGATATTAAGCAAGCGTTAGAATGGGTAAACAAAGCAGCTGAAGCAAACCCAACTGCTTTCTGGATTTTATATCAGAAAGCCCGCATTCAAAAAGCAGCTGGCGATAAGGCCGGTGCATTGGCAACTTCTAAAGCAAGCTGGGAAGGTGCGCAGAAAGCTGGCAACCGCGATTACCAGTCTATGAATGAAGAACTACAGAAGACGCTGAAATAATCCAAACAGGTATTGGGCATTTGGCATTGGGAAATCAGGACCTACGTTAATTACACTGGTTCTAATTCCTAATGCCCGATGCCTAATTCGCAATTGAGTTTCGATCAAGCGGCCTAAGTAGCCACGCCAACACTACCACCACCACACACCCAATAATGTTGTAGTATAAAAATGCAATCTCTTCGTAGAAGAAGAAGTAGCAGGTAAGCACGGTAGCTTCGCCAAAGATTGCCGCCACAAATACAGCATTGCTCTTTACGGATTTCAGGTAAAAGGCTACCAGAAAAATGCCCAGTATAGTTCCGTAAAACAAGCTTCCCACAATATTCACAAACTGAATCAGGTTTTCGGCCTGGTTAGCAAGCATGGCAAAAACCATAGCCAGCAAGGCCCACATTATCGTGAACAACCTTGAAGCGTTGAGATAATATTTGTCACTACCCGCTCGTTTTATGGAGCGCTTAAAAATATCAACCGTAGTGGTAGATGAAAGCGCATTTAACTCACCAGCCATGGAGCCCATGGCAGCCGAAAACATAACCGCCAGAATTAATCCGATAACACCATGCGGCAAATAACTCAACACAAAGTTGAGAAACATGTAATCACGGTCTTGTGTTTTTGCACCCGGCACCGCAGCCGAAATTGTTTTCTTCACGGAAACGCGAACACTGTCTTCTTTCATTTTAGCGATATGATAGTCGGCCTTGGCGGATTGAATCAATACATCGTTATCAGATTGAATTCCTGAGACTAAGTTTTGGATAGCGACTTGCTTATCGGCAAACGCTTTGTCGTACCCATTTTGTAAACGTGCAAGCGAATCGGCATAGGTAGTTTGTGCTGCCCGATCTTTTAAAGGTTGATTGTGAAAGATGGGAGGTTGATTAAACAAATAAAACACAAACACCAGCACGCCTATAAACAGAATTACAAACTGCATGGGAATTTTGAGCAAGCCGTTGAAGATTAAACCCATACGACTTTCGGTTAATGATTTACCTCCGAGGTAGCGCGCCACTTGCGATTGATCCGTTCCGAAATAAGAAAGAAATAAAAATGTTGAGGCCAATAGACCTGACCAGATGTTGAAGCGATCGCTCAAACTAAAATCAGTTGTAACAATATTGAGTTTACCTAACTCACCGGCAATCTGAATGGTATCGGTAAACGAAATGGTTGAAGGTAATTTGCTGTATGCCATAATGCCTGCCAGAATCATTCCACCCATAATAATGGTCATTTGCTGGCGCTGGGTAAGACTAACTGCCTTTGTTCCTCCCGACACAGAATAAATGATAACCAGTAGACCAATTAATATAGTTGTGAAAACAATGTTCCAACCGAGGATGGTAGATAATACGATAGATGGTGCGTATAAAGTAATTCCAGCTGAGAGGCCGCGTAAAATCAAAAATAAAATCGCAGCAAGCGTGCGGGTTTTTAAATCGAACCGGGTTTCCAGATATTCATAGGCTGTATAAACTTTTAGCCGGTAATAAATCGGTACCATAGTTACTGCAATGATTACCATTGCTAATGGTAACCCGAAATAAAATTGTAAAAAGCGCATGCCATCATCCATGGCTTGGCCCGGTGTAGAAAGAAAAGTTACCGCGCTGGCTTGTGTAGCCATAATGGAAACGCCAATCATCCACCACTTCAGGTTGTTGTCGCCTTTTAAGTAGCCATCAATGTTTTTGGTTTCGCGGGTCTTCCATGCTCCGTAAAGTACAATGAACAAGATTGTACTGAAAAGAACGACCCAATCGATCAGATTCATGTAAAGGATTGGGTTAACCAGAAAAATAAAATTACCTGAATAGCCATTACCCCAAGTATTAGCCAATACCAGGAACTCCAGTTTTTAAATACGGGCGGTTGTTCTTCTGTCATGCAGGCAAAATAATTAAAATAATGTTGATCTCGCTATTGAAATGAGAGATGGCAACTACAAATGTTTTAAGCGGAGTTTATAAACGACCTTTCTTTTGGCCGTTCACGAAGAAGGTGCCATCTGTATCCGCATTTAGCGTAATGCGCGAAAGAATTTCCTTATCATCGTTCATCAAAAATATTGTGTAGCTATGCGAAACAATCTGATCTTTTACATCATCGCTAAAACCCCAATCAATTTTTAATACCTGGTTAGTGGTTACTTTACGATTTATTACCGTAGTGCCCTTGTGATTAACAACTTTAACGCGCACTTCATCGGCATTCAACGTCAGTAACTTTAGTTCTGTTTTAAGATAAGGTAAAGGGCCGGTGCTGGTAGGTCTTTTGTCTGGGTCTTGTGCCTGATAGTCCGGTTTCTCGTTAAGCATACGTTCTTTAAAGGAATAGTCGAATTTAAATTCAAACTCGGCATCGGGTTTATACGGCTCTGTTTGTTGCGCCAGTGCGAGAATGCTTGTTATTGAAAACAGCAACATAAATGAGATAACCTTCCACATACATACAAGGTATTGGAGTCATGCATGTAAAGCAAAGACAATCATTCTTTTTTTAATACAAACACGCTAAATTTGCGAATTAGTTTTAAACTTATTTATAAAATATGAAAACAGCCGAAATACAAACCGCACACGGAAACATGAAAGTGGAATTTTTTGAAGCCGATGCTCCCAATACGGTAAAGAATTTTACAGATTTAGCAAAGAAAGGATTTTACGATGGTCTTAATTTCCATCGGGTGCTACCTAATTTTGTGGTACAAGGTGGTTGCCCCAATAAAATTGGCAACGGAGGCCCAGGCTATACCATTAAGTGTGAGTTAACGGGCGAAAATCAATATCATGATCGTGGCGTGTTATCCATGGCTCATGCTGGTCGCAATACCGGGGGCTCACAATTTTTCATTTGCCATAACCGCGAGCGCACGAAACATTTAGATCGTAATCATACCGTATTTGGTAAAGTAGTTGAAGGATTGGACGTGGTCGATAAAATTCGTCAGGGCGATGAGATTATAAAAATTGTTGTGAGCGAAGGGTAACCAGCTATTAAACAGTCACACCTAATTTTTCAGTGACAGTGAATTAATTTTACTTCTTTAGGTTACTATTTTATTTCTCTCGTGATAGAGCATTTAATACTTGTTTTTTTGAAATCTCTTATTTAAAATTAATGATTAAACTTAACAACTAAATTTTCTATGAAACTTAAATTCTTTACTTTTTTCGCTTTTGTTATTGTTTTCCTTTCGTCTTGCGGTATTAATGAACTTGAAGAGCGACTCGACAGGGTTGAAAATGCGCTGGGTACAAACGAACCGCTAAAAATTGATTTCCAAACTAAAAATCAGGACGATTTAGATGTTTCAAAGAAGACTTCATTCCTTTTTAAGTCAAAAGGATACAACGAATATATCGAAGATAATCAAGATGGCACTTACGATATTTATATAGAGCGGTTTTCGGATGTGGATTGGAATGAGGGTGCCTGGATATATTTTGAGTACAATCTCACTACCAAAGAGATTTCTGATGAACAGGCGGGTGTATATTTTTACGACAGGTTTGGTCGTTGGATCAATCCTGATTTCAATCCTGATTCGGATGGTAATACCTTAACTTTGACAGTTAACTCGATTGATGTGGAAACTGGTTCAGTTGATGTAGCGGTTACTGCGAGTACGATTGAAACAGCGACTAATAATGAGTATACCGGTAAACCTATGAACTGCACATTCAATTTTAAAGGTAAACTTGATGTATTTATTGATTAAATAGTATGTCTAGTTTAAGGAGGCTGTCTCAAAAGTGAGTCAGCCTCTTTCATTTCATTGTTCTTGAATATTGCTGGTTGAATTTTGTGATTTAAAAAGTGGTCTGTTACTCAGGCTGCGAGTTTGGCCAGATTGTGT
>Ga0075163_10002102_pt1 | contig 26881 bp, 13 predicted proteins | sample JI1023141ADNA_FD_71478 | JGI IMG/M metagenome (GOLD analysis project Ga0075163, IMG submission 71478) | Wastewater effluent complex algal communities from Wisconsin, to seasonally profile nutrient transformation and Carbon sequestration -... | ecosystem: Engineered > WWTP > Effluent > Algae...
ACCCGAATCACAGCTGGCCGTGCCGTCGTTCGTCGCGAACGTCAGCAGACCGCCGAACGTGCCGTTGCCGATCACCGTGGCCGCGGCGCAGTTGTCGTTCACCGGCGGGTTCGTGTTCACCGCGACCGTGAAGGTCGCCCACACGATGTCGAACGCGTTCGTGTGCAGGGCCGGTACCTGTGTCGTCGTGGCACCGTCACTCACCGCGAACGCGACGTTCGTGTTGAGGCCGGTGTTGTTGTTCATCATCGCGTTCGGGAAATCGAGCACGTTCTCCGCTTGGTAGAACTCGAGCGGATTCGCGTCCGACTGGTCGTTCGCCGTGTTGTAGGTCGAGACCGCGGCGTAGTACGTGCCCGCCGCCAACGTCAACGTGACGGTCGAGGAACCGAACACGACTTGCGGGTTCGGATCGTCGTTGTGGCCCAGCGGAACCGGGTTCAGGTTGCTGTCGTAGACGTAGATCTCCGTGTCCGTCGTGTGACCTTGGCCCAACGTGGTCACGGTGATCGTGCCCGGGTTGAAGGTACCGGCGACGGCGATCGGCGTGATCGGTGCCGTCGAGAGTGTCGCTGAGTACGCTGCCGTCGTCGCGGCCACACCGGACACGCGGTAGTAGATCTCTTCTTGCTTGCCGAAGCCGTACCACGTGTTCGAGCGCGTCGGCGTCGTGATGCTCGTCTGCGCGACCACGTCCGTCGTCGTGTTGATGATGCCGCCCGTTTGCGAGAAGCCGCGGATCGTGCCCGTGTGCCCCGCGGTCGTCGACGTGATCGTCAACGTGTGCTGGTAGACGCCCAGGGGCAGAGCTCCCGTCTGGACGCGGAAGGTGTCAACCGAAGTCAGCGCCGTGTCACCCGCGATCGCGGTCGTGCCGGTCGTCGTACCGGTGATCACGCCACCCGCGACGAGGCCGGTGACCAGGGTCGCTTCGGCCTTGGTCGTGTTGGGTTCGACTTCGGGGAACGTCTGCGCGAACGACGTGCTCGCGAGGAACGAGGCGACGAGGACACCGCCGCCGCGGAGAAGGTGACTCATGAGAGGATTCCTGGTTGGGTTGCTGGAGCGGATGGAGAGGCCCCGCGGTCCGGACTCCGAGCGAGCCCGAACACGACGAGTACGTTCTCGATACACTCAGCATCTCACCTCGGGACGGTTCTCGAAACGGTCGTTCGGGTGCAATCCCCATGGCGCGAGCCCCGTCCGTTGGCCTCGCCCCACCGAAGCCGAGGCACGCCGGGACCGATGGCCCCGCCTCCCCGAATCGAACGCGAGCCGGCCTGCCCCGTGGGCAAGCCGGCTCGCGCGGTGCGTCGCTGGGTTCCCGCGAACCCGCGGCCCAGTGTGTCCGGGATCCGAGTGTGTCCGGATCAGTTGGCTTGCAGGACTCGGCTCTCGATCGTCGTCGTGGCGAAGGTGACCGGGGTCCCTCCCACGCTCCAGGAACTGTGCGTCCAGGTCCCCGCCGTGGCGCTGGTGAACAGCATGCGCCCTTGTGCACTCCAACCCATCGACGAACCCGCGCCCACGGAGAAGCCGGACGCGGTGTGCGAGGTTCCGGTCGCGAGCTGGGTCCGCTGGGGCGCGCCACCCGCTCCGACGACGAACCCCATCCAACCGTCGCGACGCGGAGCGCTGAGGCTGATCGAGGAACCCGAAGCCAGCGACTGCACCAACGCCGGCACGGTCGGCACGGACGGGTTCATGCGCAACAAGTCGAAGGTGCTGCCACCGCGTCGCACGTGGAGCAGCGCGTGCGGCCCCGCGAAGTCGAGGAACAACAGGTCGCGTACGTTCGCATCGAGCACCTGCGCGCCGGCCACGCCTTCGCGCAGCAACAACAGCTCGCCGCTGCCTCCTCCTCCTCCTCCTCCTCCTCCGCCGCCACCGCCACCTCCACCGCCGCCACCGCCCGAGTCGTTGTGCATCAGCGTCGCGCTCGCGTCCGGCAGCAGCACCGTGCGGGTCGGCTTGAGCGACGGCACCGACAAGAAAGGCTGCGACGCGTCCCCCGAGCTCACCGTCAGGTTCGCGATCACGGGCGCCTGTCCCGGCTGGACCGTGGCCGAGAACACGTCGAGGTTCTCGATCGGCGCACCGGCCGTGGCGGCGCGCTCGCCGACCGCGAACGACAATCGGCCCGGACCGTTGAAGACGAACAGCGCGACTTCGTCGAGCGTGTCGAGGAAGTTCGCGTCCGCCGACAGTTGTTCGGGCACGTCGACGACCGGCGTCGCGACGCGGTTCACGAAGCACTCGTGCGAGGCGTTGAGGCCGCTGATCTCACCGCGCCAAGCGGCCCATTGTCCGTCGTCGGAGACCGCGAGCCACGGCCCGTCGACCGCCGCCGGTGCCGTGCCCGCGCCCGAGATGGCGTCGGGGACCTGCGTCGCGCGCCGCGCCGGCCCGGTGGCGCCGACGGTGAACACGTCGAGCAAGCTCGACGACAGCCCCGCCGTGAAGCAGGCGTAGTCCGTGCTCGGGCTCTGGACGATCTCGCCCGTGTACAACGCGGGGCGCTCGCCCAGGCTGAACGGAACGCGACGCACGTCGTTCGCGGTCGCGCGGTCGAAACGCACGACTCCGCGCGTCGTGACGGCCATGCCGTAGTTCGAACCGAGCAAGAGACTGCCGGCGATCAACGGGAGCGGAGGCAGCGTGGCACTGCGGTTCGTCACGGGGTTCGCGACCGGCAACGTGGAGACCTCGAGCAGGTCGCTGCCCGCGTCGAGCGTGGTCGCGACGAGGAAGGCATCGCCGGTCGGCGACACCCCCACGCGCTCGAGGAAGGGATTCACGTCCCCCAACGCACCCGTGCCGGGGAGTTCGAGCACGATGCGCGGCGCGGCTCCCGTGGGCACGAACAGGAACCCGAAGCGCGAACCACCGCCGGCGACCGGCCGCTCGAAGTGGTAGAGCGAGCCGCGATCTTGCTGCAGGCGCAGGCGACTGGCGCCACCGACCTCCGCGACGTAGCGCGGGCGCGTCGCGAGGAACTCCTGCAGCTGCGTGCGCGCGGAGAAGTCGAGCGGGAGGAATCGGATGCCGCTCCACTCCGGCAGGGACGCCAACTGGGCTCCGCTCGCGGCGTCGTACACGGTGATCGCGCCCACGCCCCCCGCCGCTCCCTCGAAGACCGCCACCGGATCCTGGGCGACCGCCAGCGAGGCGTTGGAAACGACGAAAGCCAAGGTGAGCGCGACGTGATTCATGTTGGACCTCTGGGCCCGAGAGCCCGGGCAGCCAAGCGGTGTGTCAAAGTGTATGCCGCACTTCGACACGGACGTCGGGTACCCCTTGGGGCATCCGGCGGGCGGTTCATGACGGATTTGAAGCTGGCGACGGAGCTGCCGGGCGTCCAAAGTCTGGAAGCGTCCAGGTCCCGGATGCGCGTCCACCCCGATGAACACGCCGCCGAAAGCCCACACCACGTCCTCGAGGCCCGACGGCGAGTCGCCGGTGCCCGTGGTGCTGCCACCCCTGCCTACAGGGTACACCGTGCGGCGCGAGTTGACCCGCGGTTCGAGTGCCTGGACCGGACTCGTCGACTCGCGTGAGGGTCCGGCCGTGCTGCGGATCGCCCAGGACGCCGCGGCCGAAAGCGAACGCGCGGCCGAGTTGAGCGTCCTGGCCGGCCTGCGCCATCCGAACCTCGCGCAGTTGATCGACCACGGCACGCTGCCCGGCGGCGCGTCGTTCGTCGCGCGCGCGTGGATCGAGGGCCGCGACCTGCGCGCCCACGTGCGCGATCTCCCGACGACCGGGGACGCGCGCGCGCGCGCCATCGGCGCGATCGCCGTGACGTTGTGCGACGCCCTGGCCTACTTGCACGACTCGGGCTTCGTCCACGCCGACGTGAAGGCGGAGAACGTGATCGTCGGCGAGTCGGGCGAGGCGGTGCTGACCGACTTCGGACTCGCGCGCGCCCGCGCGTCGGGCCCCGCGGGCGATCACGCGTTCGGTTCCCCGTACGCCATCGCGCCCGAAGTGCTCCTGGGCGGCGAGGCGACGCCACGCTCGGACTTGTTCGGACTCGGGATGATGCTCGTGCGACTGTGGGTCGAGGAGCACGCGCGCGTGTCCGACTTCTACGCGCGATTCCCGGGAGTGTCCGCGCTCGAAGCGTTGCGCGTGCCGACCGAGTCGTTGCCCGAGTGGGGCCGCGACGTGGTGGCCGCGCTCCTGTCCGTCGATCCCGACTCGCGACCGCAGCACGCGGCGGTCGTCGGCGCCACGTTGGCGTCGCGCCTCGCACTGGTGCGCGCGCCCAAGCGCGAACGTCCCCGACTCGCGTTTCCGCTGCGCGCCGGGCGCACGGCGTTCCTGGAAGCGCGCTGCGACGCGTACCGCGCTCGCGGCGGCGCCGACCGGTTCGGCGTCGAATCGTGGACGTTGCCGCGCGGTGAATCGCCGCGGGAGTGGAGCGAGGACGCGCGCTTGTTCGCGGCGCTGCGGGGCCTGCCCACGCGCTCGCTCGACGTCGGCGCGCTCGGCGGACTCGACCCCAAGGACGTCGACCGTTTCGCCCGCGACGTCGCGTCGTCCGCGGCCGGACTGGCGCTCTTCTGCGGCGTCACCGGTGCTGCGCACGAACGTCGGGTGATCGAACACCTGGCGCGCACGGCGCGACAGAGCAGCGAACGCGGCGAGCCCGCGCCCACGATGTTGTACGTCTCGTGGATCGAATCGCCGGACGCGAGCGCCCCGTCGCGCGACGCGTGGTGGAAGGAAATGTCGGTGCCGCGTGTGGAGCTCGCGCACGTGCGCGAGTTCCTGGCGGGTTCTCTCGAGGAGCCGTCCTCGGAGCGTCGCGATCGACTGGCGGCGTTGCTCGTCGAAACGAGCGAGGGCGCGGCGGCGCGAGTCGGTGAACGACTGCGCACCCTGGTCGATCAAGGTTGGATCCTGGCCGGCGACACGCGACCGCGACTGCGCGCCGGCGCGCTCCCGGATCGCATCGAGGACGGCGCGCAGGGCGCGGACGCGTCGCCACTCACCGCCGACGCGCGACGCCTGTGCGCGGCGTTGGCCGCGAGCGACACCGCGGTGCCCTTGTCGTTCGCGCTCGAGCTCTCGGGCGTGGATCCGCGCGCCGGCGCCGAGTCCGCGCGCGCCTCGCTGGCTCGAGGCCTCGTGCGGAACGACGCGCGCACGGGTCTCTTGCGCTTCGTGGGCTCGACGCGGGCGTTGGGGGTGGACGCCGCCGAGTTGCGTCGCCTGCACGCACGACTGTCCGAGCGTCGGCGCGACAACGGCGATCCCGCGATCACGTGGTTGCACCACCGTTGGCGGGCTACGATCCGGGACGACGCGAGCGCGCACGCGGCGTGCGTCGAAAACCTCCTCACGGTGTCGGAGGAGGCGCGTGAACGCGGCGCCGTCGATTCCGCGCTCGAGCTGCACGCGCGACTCGAGCGCGCCGCGCACGACGAAGGCGTCGAGATCGAGCCCGCCCTGCTGGCCGAATCGGCCGTGACCTGGATCGCCGCCGGCGCCGTCGATCGCGCGGTGGAGATCGCCGAGCGACTCGACTCGACCGGTGACGCGACCGTGTCGGGACTCCGGGAACGGGTGCGCGGTCTCGTCGCGTTCGCGCGCGGTGACTACGAGGACGCGTTGACCGCGCTCGCGCGCGCCGAGAGCCTGGATCCGCGGCTGGCGCGCGAGCTCGTGCTGGCGCGCGCGCGGGTGCTGTACGACGCTCGACGCGACGACGAACTCGAACGGTTGGCCTCGTCGCTGAGCGACGACGTCCCCGAGCGCGTCCGCGCGAACGTGCACACGTTGGTCGCGATGAGCCTCGCCCGCCGCGGCGAGCTCGATGCCGCGGGAGAGCGACTGTCCCGGCTGCTGGTCGAAGCCCGAGCTTTGGCCGACGCGTCGCGTCAGGCCGCTTTGGAGTTGAACCTGGGCACGATCGAGCGCCGGCGCGGTCGCCTCGACGACGCGGTCGCGGCCTTCCACCGCGGGCTCGCGTTGTTGGAGAAGACCGGCAACCTGGCCTCGTTGGCGCAAGCGCGCGTGTTGTTGGGTGGTCTGTGGCGCGAGCGCAACGACCTGATCGCGGCCGGACCGCTGCTGGAAGGCGCGGCGGCCCTGCGCGAGCGACTGGGCGACCGCGCCGGCGCGGCGGCGGCGCGCGGTCTGTTGGGCCTCGTGCACGCCGACCGAGGTCACGCGCGCGCGGCGTTGTCCGAGCTGACGCGCGCCGCGTCCGATCTGCTGCGGCTCTCGCGCCGCGTCGACGCGGCTCTGTTGGAGGCGCGTGCCGAGGAAGTGCGCGCGCGACTAGGCGAACCGGCCAGCTCCCAGGAGCGCGCGCGCGGACGCGACGGCGCTCGGTCCCTCGACGCCGATCCGCGTGCCTTGTTGTCGCGCGCGCGCGCGGCGTGGATGCGCCGCGACGTCGAGTCCGCGATCGACCTGGCGCGGCGTGCGCGGGACTTGGCGCGCAGCGTGCGGCAACCCGCGCCCGAGCGCGAAGCGGAACACGTGTTGGCCGAGCTGGAGCGTCGCCCCGGCGCGCGCGGGAGCGAGGCGCACTCCGACGACGAACGCGTGGTCGCCGCGATCGGTGGCGCCGTGGAGCCCGAAGGTCTGCGCGCGCTGGCCGAGGAGATGACGCGCCAAGGCCGCGACGACCGCGCCGCGCGCGCGTGGTTCGCGTTGGCGGCTCGCACGCGATCGGCGGAGGAAGCGCGCGCGGCACTGGAGAGCGCGAACGCGTCGTTCGCGGCCTGCGCGGCCGGCCTCTCGACCACCGAGGCGCGAGCGCTGCGCTCGAATCTCCTGTCGCGCCCCGATCCGACGCCCGACGACTTCGCGACGCTCGACGCGCGCAAACCCGAGGAAGAGGACTTCCCGATGGACGTGTTGGAACTCCTGGAGATCAACCGACGACTCGTCGCGCAGGAGGCGCTGCCCGACCTCCTGGGCGCGATCGTCGACAGCGCGTTGTCGGTCACGGCCGCCGAGCGCGGCTTCGTCGTGCTGGAGGAGAACGGCGAGATCGCGATCCAGACGGCGCTCGACAGCCGACGCGGCGACATCGCCGCGCCGGAAGTCGAAGTCAGCCACAGCATCGTGCGACAAGCGCTCACGGGAGGCACGATCCTGCGTTTGTCGAACGCGGTCGACGATCCCGAGTTGGGCGACGCGCCTTCGGTCGCGGCGCTCGAGCTGCGCTCCATCCTGTGCGCGCCCTTCGACATCGAGCCCGGCGCGCGCGGCGTCGTGTACGTCGACCACCGCCTGCGGCGCGGAGCGTTCGACGCGCGCGCCGAGCGCATGTTGGGCCTGCTCGCCGGTCAAGCCGCGCTGGCCATCCGCCAGGTGCGACGTTTCGACGAGATCAAGCGCTTGAACCGCGAGCTCGAGCGCGAGGTCGTGCACAAGGACTCCGACCTGCGTGCCGCGCGCGCCGCGTTGCGCGCCGCCGCCTTGGTGCCGCCGGCCAGCGGTCTCGTGGGCGAATCCTCGGCGATGCGCGCGGTGCACGAGCTGTTGGCGAGATCCGCTCCCACGCGCTTGCCCGTGCTCGTCACCGGCCCCAGCGGGACGGGCAAGGAGCTCGCCGCGCGCGCCCTGCACGCGCAGAGCACGCGCGCCGACGGACCGTTCCTGGCCGAGAACGTGGCCGCGCTGCCCGCGTCCCTGATCGAAGCCGAGCTGTTCGGCTACAAGAAGGGCGCCTACACGGGGGCCGACGCCGATCGCCCCGGGCTGTTCGAGCGCGCCGACGGCGGCACGGTGTTCCTCGACGAGTTGGGCGAGCTGCCGATCGAGTTGCAGGCGAAGCTGCTGCGCGTGCTCGAGACGGGCGAGGTGCGCCGACTCGGCGATTCGGTCACGCGCTCGACCGACTTCCGACTCGTCGCGGCCACGAACCGCAACCTCGACGCCGCAGTGGCCGCGGGACGATTCCGCGCGGACCTCCTGTACCGGCTCGACGCGTTGCGCATCGCGATGCCGCCGCTCGAACAACGCGTCAGCGACATCCCGCTGCTCGTCGACCACTTCCTGCGCCTCGAAGAGGCCAAGGGTGGACCGCCGCGCAGGATCTCGCCCGAGGTCGTCGCGCGCCTGTGCTCGCGCGCTTGGCCTGGCAACGTGCGGGAATTGTCGAACGAGGTCTCGCGGCTGTGCGTCCTGTCGGCCGGCGACATCGTCGATCCGTCGCTGGTGCGTGCGCCGGGCGCGACGTCCGCGCCGGCCTCCGCTCCGACGACCGTCGCCGGCAGCGCACCGGTGCGCACGCTGGCCGAGTTGGAACGCGCCGCGATCGAGAACGCGATCGCGGCGGCCGGCGGCGACAAGGGCAAGGCGGCGGAGATGCTCGGCATCTCGCGCGCCAAGATCTATCAGCGCGTCAAGGAGTGGCGCGAGGGCGGCGAGGACGCCAAGGCCGACTCGTAGCGCAACGAACGGCGCGACACGCACCCGGAGTCCGGCACTGCGACGTCGATCAACGTCGACGGACGTCGATGACCATCGACGAACATCGACGTGACGTGGAACACGAGGAGGCCGAGTCGGAACGAATCCGACTCGGCCTCCCGGGTCTCGTGGAGTTCCTCGGTGTGCCTACGTCACCCGATGGCGACGTCTCCGCGCGGCGAGGCTCCGCGCGACGATCCTCACGGGATCCACGTCACGTTGACCGCGTTCGTCAGGTTGAACACGTTCGCCGAGCAGAAGCCGATCGTCGAGTCGCGGTACCACAATTGGTAGTTGCGCACGTCGCCGGCCGAGTTGAAGCCCTTGACCGAGATCGGGATCCCGTTCACGGCCGGCGGGTTCGGCGACGGATACGAGGACGTGTTCCCCACGGCCGTCACGATGCCGAGGCGGATGACCGTGCCGCCGATGCAGCGGATGCCGTCACCGAACACGACGCCGTTGCCACCACCGAGTTGGTTCAACGCTTGGTAGTACAGACCCGGACCGTTCGGGATGCCCGAGCCCGTGATCGTCCACGTGTCGAGCGAGAGGGCCGCGTTGCCGCTCGCGGTCAAGTTGCCGCCGTTCGGGTTCAGCGAGTTCGCGCAGCCGTTGCCGACCGCACCGCTGTTCGCGCACGGGCAAGCCAGGCCCGTGCCGTCGCCGAAGCAGAAGTACGTGACCGGCGTCGAGCAGCTCGATCCACCCGTCTCGGTGACCGAGACGTTGCCGGTGATGCGCGCCGTCGTCCCCGAGTACGTGCCGATCTGGATCGTGTACGTCGTGCCGCAGCTGGCCGGGAACGACACGGTCGCGTTCAGGCCCGAGAACCCGGTGCAAGCCGCGTCGTCGTTGCAGGCGATGGCGGTGCCGGCCGTCGGGCATCCCGCTCCGGAGTACACGGCGATCTTCGAGTCTTGCGTCGGGCCACCCGAGATCAGGCCGCACGTGGACACCGTCACCGTCGCGTTGGCCGTCGGCGTGTAGTTGAACCACAGGTCGTTGTTGATCGCGGTGGTGCCCACCGCGAACAGGCACAACGACTCCGTCTGACCCGCGGTGCCGGTGGTCGCCAGCGTGTTGTCGATCGGGAACGTTCCCGGACCGGCCAACACCATCGGCAGGGCACACTCGTCACCGGGGATCCCCGCGCTGACGTTGAGGTTGAAGAACCCGCCCGCGAGTCCCTTGTCGCTCACGCGCAAGATCACGGTCTGACCCGGCGCGATCGGAGTGGTCAAGCACGACGACGGACTGCCGCAGGCTCCGCCGGTGCACGTGTCGTTGCACACGAGCAGCGGGCCGCCGCATCCGTTGAACGCCGCCAAGGTCGTGTCGAACGTGCTGCCGCACGTGTTGGCGCTCAGGATCAAGCCGCTGGTCGTCGAGTTGGTGTAGGAGAACCACACGTCGTGGGAGGCCGCTCCCCCGCTGTCGCACGCGGCCGAGCCGTCGTTGCTCGCGAAGGTCAGGTAACCCGAGAACGAACCGTTCCCGATCACGCGCGCGTTGGCGCACGCGTCGTTCGCGGGCGGGTTCGTGTCGATCGCCACCGTGAACGTGGCCCACACGACGTCGAAGATGGCCGCGTGCGTCGCCGGAACCGTGCGCGTCACGATGCTGTCCGTCAGCGCGAACGCGACGTTCGTCGTGGTCGAGGTCGACTGGTTCGCGACGACGTCCGGGAAATCGAGGACGTTGCCGTCGTCGTACGCCTCGGCCGCGTTCAGGTCCGACTGATCGTTGGCCGTGTTGTAGTTCGAAACCGCGACGTAGTACGTGCCCGCCGCCAGCGTCACGTTCAGCGTGGACGGACCGGCGATGCCACCCGTGAGGTCGTCGTTGTGGCCACCCGCGACCGGGTTCAAGTTGGCGTCGTACAGGTAGATCTCCGTGTCGTTCGTGTGCCCTTGGCCCGCGGTGGTGATCGTGATCGGTCCCGGATTCAACGTGCCGGGCACGGCGATCGGCGTGACGGGCGTCGTGGCCAAGGTCGCGACGTAGGGCGCCGTCGTCGTCGTCGATCCCGTGACGCGGTAGTACAGCTCTTCCTGCTTGCCGAAGCCGTACCAGGCGTTGGTTTGAGCGCTGCCGACCTGGAACGTCGCTTCGGAGCCGGCCGCCACGACACCGTTGGTCTGCGTGCGACCCAGGATGTTGCCGGTGAAGCCCGTGCTCACCGTGAGCGAGTGACGGTAGATCCCCAACGGCAACGCGGACGTGCCGACCCGGAACGTGTCGACGGACGTGAGGAGCGTGCTGCCGGCCGTGGTCGTGGTGCCGGTCGTGCTGCCGTTCAAGGTCGCGCCGGCGGCGAGGCCCGTGGCCGACGTGGCCTCCGACTTGGACGAGTTGGGTTCGACTTCGTTGACGGTCTGGGCGACCGCGTGCGTGGCGAGGAGGACGGCGACGAGCGAAGCGCCGCCCCAGCGAATGGACTTCATGAAGACACTCCGAGGTTTCGGTTTCGGACGAGTTCGGGGGGAATGCGCGTCGTGCACGCTCAGGCGGCTCGCGCCGTCGAACGAGGCGCGCACGAACGCGGAGGCTCGAAGTGAACACGAGTCGCGGCACTCATGGTTCGCGAGGCGTGAACTTGCCGAAGTCATGCGCCGCGGAAACGAAGCGCGCAGCGACGCTCCTCGCGTGCGATCGGAGCGATCGTCAACTCCGCGCAAGGTCCGTGCATCGTCCGATGCACCGTCGCCGCGCGACGTCGCGCGACGTTCGCCTTCGTCCGTGCGGCTCGGAGAAGCGAGATCGGCTCTCGGGCCGCGCGCGGATCGACCATGCGCGGTTCCGCTCGACACGCGCTATGCTCACGCCCTCACCACCGGACGACACGAGAACATGACGCATACCGACAAGAAACCGAAGGACGCTCACACCCTGCTCTCCTCGAACGACGGCTGGATCTACCTCGACGTGCGCAGCGTCGAGGAGTTCGGCGGCGGTCATCCGATCGGAGCGTGGAACATCCCGGTGATGCACCGCGGTCCGATGGGCATGACCCCCAACGCGGAGTTCACCGCCGTCGCGACGAAGGTGCTGCCCAAGACCGCCAAGCTCGTCGTCGGCTGCGCGTCGGGCATGCGCTCGATCCGTGCGTGTCAGCTGCTGGCCGCCGCGGGCTACACGACGCTCGTGAACTGCGAGGGCGGGTTCCAAGGGGGTCGAGACGAAGTCGGCAACCCCGTGCCCGGCTGGGCCGCCGCCGGGCTGCCGGTCGAGACGCACGCCGCCGCCGAGCGCACGTACGCGCACTTGCGGCAAGCCAAGGGCTGAGCACGGCGGATCGGGTCCGCGTCCCGCGCGCGAGTTCGACTCCCCGGACCTCCCACGAACTTCGCGGGATTTCGCCCGACGCTCCTCCGGTCGGTGGCGTGAGTCCACGCGAGGATCACGTGAACTCGAACGAACCGCCCCCGCAGCACCACCGCGCCGAAGACCTGTTGGCCCACGCCGATTGGTTGCGGCGGTTGTCGCGTTCGCTCGTGCGGGACGGCGCCGACGACTTGGTCCAGGACACGTGGATCTCGGCGTTGCGTCACCCTCCGCGCCGTGAACAGCCGCCCGCGCCTTGGCTGTCACGCGTGTTGCGCAATGCCGCACGTTCGCGTCGTCGATCGGATGATCGACGCACACGAAGGGAACTCGAGCGGTTCGAGCCTCGGCACGAGCCGGGTTCCGACGAGACCGTGGTCGCGATCGAGACGCAACGTGTCCTCCTCGACGCCGTGGAGGCACTGGCCGAGCCGCTGCGTTCGACGGTCGTGCGCCACTACTTCCACGGCCGAACGTCGATCGAGATCGCGCGCGACGACGGCGTGGCCGACTCGACGGTGAGGACTCGCCTGCGGCAGGCCGTCGAAGAGCTGCGGCGCCGACTCGACGACCGTCACGACGGATCGCGCGCGGCGTGGGTCACCGTCCTGGAACCGTGGGCGCGACGAGCCGAACACACCGTCGCCGCGCCGACGGTGACCGTCACCGTCCTGGGAGGCATCGCCATGTCGACGATCTGGAAATTCGGTTTCGCGGCCGTGCTCCTGGCGCTGTTGACGTTCGGTGTCGTGCGGTGGACGCACGATGTCGAGCCGACGACGGGACTCGACACCTCGGCGAGTTCGCGCACGAGCGAGTCGGCTTCGGCATCACCGGTCGCGGATCTCGACCCGATCGCGGCGACGCCGGCCCGCGTGGTGGCGGCGGCGTCGGAACGGCCCGCCGACACTCCACCGCGCGCGGATCTCGCGCCGGCGACCGTCGAAGCACGCTTGATCGACTCGCGTGGTCTTCCGATCGCCGGCGGCCGCCTGACGTGCCGCGACCGCGTGGAACTCGACGGACTCGCCCCGGAACTCGCACCCTCGGCCGCGTCGAGCGCGGACGGACGCGTGACGTTGACGCTCCGACGAGAGGACGCATCTTCGCGACGGGGTCGGGCCGTCGACGCGGCACCGGACACGTGGACCGCTTTCTTGACCGCATCGGCCACGGGATGCGCCCCGCGTCGCGTGAGCATCCAGGTCAAGGCCGGTGGTACCCACTCTTGCGGCGACGTGGCGCTGCTGGACGCCGGACACGTCGCCGGGCGAATCGTCGACGAGCGCGGCAATCCGCTCGAGTCGGTGGGAGTGAACCTCGGTCCGCCGGAGATGACGGTCGAGGAGCTCGAGGAGGCGGCGTGGTTCGGCCCGAGTGGAAAGCCCGCGGTCGCACACACGTCGACCGACGTGAGCGGCTCCTACGCGTTCTCCGACGTGCCCGTGGGCACCTATCGTGCCTGGACGCAGCGCCCCGGACGCCTGACGGCCGTCGGCGCGCCGTTCACGATCACGAAGGACTGCCGGCTCGAGTTGCCGGATCTGGTCGCGAAGGAGAACGTGCACGCGATCCGGGGACGCGTGCTGCGATCCGACGGAACCCCGTGCCCGAAGGCTGCCGTGCGATTCGGCGCGAACTTGGCGCAGTCCGGTCGCCTCGAATCGGACCGCGTGACGACGGACGAGACGGGCGCCTTCACGCTGAACGCACGCCCCGCGTCGACCCTGGACCTTCAGGTGCTCGTCGTGGGCAAGGGCCGAGCCGAGCGGAGCTTCGCCGCTGCCACGGCGGTGCCGGCGGGCACGACCGGGATCGAGCTGCGACTCGACGCGCTGCCGATCTTCACTCTCGACGTCCAGGATTCGAGCGGCACGAGGATCGAGAACTACTCGGTGAAGATCCTCGCGAGCGACGGCGAGTACGACGGGTACACGAAGCTGCCCGCGCAACCCACGATCTTCTCGTCGAGGGAAACACCCTACTCCGTCGTCGTGGGTGCTCCCGGGTTCCGCTCGGTGACGCTGGGCCCGCTGAGGGAGCGCGCGGTCCCCTCGGACGTCGTCGTGAAGCTCGAACGCAGCGCCATGGTCCGCGTCTCGGTGCGCGCGAACGGCCAGCCTGTCGGCAACGCACGGCTGAGCTTCCACGAGCGATCGACGAACGAGGGGCGCACGGTCAACGGATTCCCGGTTCGACTGCAACCCGCGCGCGTCGCCGGTGCGTCCACGGGACCGGACGGCACGTTCGACTTCGAGGCGACTGCGCCGTCGCCGAGGATCCTGGTCGTGCGGGCCAAGGGCCACGCGACGTGGGAGTCACAGCCGCTCGACTGGTCGGGTTCGAGCGACGTGACCTACGACGTCGAGCTCACGGCCGGTGGGCGCCTCGTGGGCACCGTTCGCGACGACGCCCGGTCGAAAGGTGCCCAGCGGTACGTCACGGCGTCGCGCGGAGACGGCGTCGACGTCAGCACGCTCGTCGGCGAGGCCGGCGAGTACGTGATCGAACATCTCGCGCCCGGTGCGTGGTGGGTGCGGGTCACCGACCGCGACTACACCGCGGTCCAGGTCTCCCGCGTGAACTCCCGTCCCGAGACCGACAACGTCGAAACGCGCATCGAGGACGGCGCGACGACGAAGCTCGACTTGCGCACGACGATCACCGAGCCGATCACGCTCGAGGGGCGTGTGCGCGTCCCGGGCCTCGAGCCAACGTCGTGGACCGCCACGCTCGTGCACGGCATCGACCGTTCCGGCGACCGTATCGCGGTCGGAGTGGCCGTGGACGGAACCTACCGGTTGATCGCACCGGAAACGGGCGCGAACGTACTGCGCCTGCAATCGAACGGTTCGGAGTGGCGATCCGACACGATTCGCTGCGTGCTCGACCTGAAGGAAGGAGTCCAGCGACGCGACGTCGAGCTCGCCACGGGCACGTTGAACGCCGTCACGACACGGGACGAACTCGTCCAACTCGACTGGACTTCGTCCGACGGATCGGGATGGGCGTGCCAATGGAGACCGAGCCGAACGGAGGCGCTCCTCCTGACGGGCGTCCCCGCGGGACACGTCGTCCTGAGGATCGGCGATCGCGTCGTCGCGGAGTGCAACGTGCGCGCCGGCGAGACTTCGAACGTGGACTGGCGTTGAGGTTCGCGCGCGCGCCGCTAGGCTCTCGGGCGTGGACGACGCGCCGCTGATCTCGCTACACGGACTGCGCAAGAGCTTCGGCGGCAAGGTCGTGCTCGACGGCATCGACCTCGAGGTCGAGCGCGGTCGCATCGTGGGGTACCTGGGCGCGAACGGCGCGGGCAAGTCGACCACCATCAAGATCCTGATGGGCCTCGTCGGCGACTTCACGGGCGACGTGCGCGTCGCGGGACTCGATCCGCGCACGCACGCGCTCGAGATCAAGGCGCGCGTCGGTTACGTGCCCGAGAACGCGGTCCTGTACGAGACGCTCACGACCGCCGAGTACCTGTTGTTCGTCGGTCGCATGCACGGGTTGACCGACGAGTTGGTCCGCACGCGCGCCGAACGCATGCTCGAAGCGTTCGAGCTGTCCGACCGCATCTCCTCGCGCATCGGCACGCTGTCGAAGGGCATGCGCCAGAAAGTGCTGTTGACCTCGGCGCTGCTGCACGCGCCCGACGTCTTGTTCGTCGACGAGCCTCTGTCGGGCCTCGACGTCAACGCGGCCATCCTGGTGAAGAGCGTGTTCCGCGGCCTGGCCGACAGCGGCCGCACGATCCTGTACAGCTCGCACGTCATGGACGTCGTGCAGCAGATCTGCGACCGCATCGTGATCCTCGACGCGGGTCGCATCGCCGCGCAAGGCACGTTCGACGAGTTGTCGCGCGCCCGTTCGGGCCTCAACCTCGAATCGATCTTCGCCGAGGTGACGAGCCGCGGCGGCGAGGAGGCACGCGCGCGCGCCATCGTCGAGAGCTTGGGCTGATTCGTTCGCGCGGACGGCCCTCCACATGTCCGACGACCCCGACCAGCCGAGCAGAAACCCCGATGGTGTCGGGCACGCGCGTGAGGGCGCGGGTGCGGACGTCGGGCGGCGCGACGCTACGTCGCGTGACGTGACGCGAGACGCCGCGACGGCGAAGCTCTCTACTCCGAAGACCGTGCCATCGAGCCGCGGCGCGTCGAAGACACCGATCGGTTCGCCGTGGCGGCTGAAGCAAGGCAGCGTCTTCCTGATCCCCGCGGCGCTCGCGGTCTGCGATCGACTGCGTCGTCCCGTCGAAGCGATGGGCGTCGACTTCCCGCGCTTCCGCACGATCCTCGAGGCGCGCTTGATCCTGGACCAACGCGGCCCGTTCGGTGGTCAAGAGGGTTGGATGGGGACGGTGCTCCTGTTGGCGATGCTGGGCGCGTGGCTCTCGGGCATCGGCGTGGCGTTGACCGCGCTGCTGAAGTTGCCGGCGGAGCTGTGGATGGCCGCCGTCGCCACGCACGCGACGGTGATGATCTCGCTCGTGCTGGTCACGCAGTACGCGCCCATGATCGTCGACGCCACCGACATCGCGGTCGTCGCGCCTCGACCCGTGCCGGACCGCACCGTGTTCGCGGCGCGCATCGCGCACGTGGCGGTGTACTCGACCGCGCTCGCGCTGTGCTGCATGTTCTGGCCGTTGGCTCTCGGCTGGCTCGGCTATCCCACGCCGTGGTTGCTCGTCGCGGTGCCGTTGGTCGTGACGTTGAGCGCGGCGTGCTCGATCGGACTCGTCGCGCTGCTCTTCGCCGTCACGTTGCGCGTGTCGGGCGCGGCGGGCTTCCAACGCGCCGCCTTCCTGGCCCAGGTCGCGGGCGCCGTGTTCCTCATGGGCGGCATCCAGCTCGTGATGCCGCTGCTCGCGCGTCCGGCGGTCGTCGAGTGGATCCGCGGCACGTCGTGGACGCGCGCGCTCGTGCCTCCGTTGCAACAGGGGGCGCTGTTCGCGTGCCTGCGCGGCGACACCAGCGCATACGTCGTCGGCACGAGCTGCGCCGCGATCCTGACGCCCGTCGTGATGCTGTGGCTCGCGTTCCGGCTCGCGTCGAAGCACTTCGTGGCCGGCCTCGCGGGCGAGATCGTGCACGCGACGAACACGAGTTTGCGTTGGCCCACGGGCTTCGGCGCGCGACTCGCGTCCGCCGTCACGCGATCCCGGCTCGAGCGCGCCGGCTTCGACTTCGTGCGCTCCCTCTCGCGGCGCGACAAGGTGTTCCTGCGCGCCGGGGTCCCGATGCTCGTGTCCTTCGGGGTCATGTCGTTCGCGTCGGTGATCCCGGCGGCGCGCGGCGACGTGGTGCCCAAGTTCGTGCTGTCGATGCCCATCTACCTGATGGTCGTCGGGCTTCCCGGGCTGCTCGAGACCGTGCGCTTCACCGAACACCCCGGCGCGTCGTGGGTCTTGCGCGCGGCACCGATGGGCTCGTGGCGCGACTTCGTCGTGGGTGGGACGAAGGCGTTGTTCGTGGGCTACGTGGTGCCCGTCATGACGCTCATGATCGCCGTGAGCGTCGCGTTCGCGGGATTCGGTGCCGCGACGGACGCGCTGGCCGCGGGTCTCGTCACGGCCGGCACCGGACTCGTGTGCGCGAGCGCGATGCAACACGGCGTCCCGTTCTGGCGCGAGCCCAAGATGGGCGAGATGGACTTCACCAACCTGGGCGTGCTGATCGGGAGCATCGCCTTGGCCGTGGTGCTGGCGGGCGCGCACGCGCTGCTGCGGGTGTTCGTCGGTCCGTGGGCCGTCGCGGGTTGGGGGCTCGTCGGGATCGCCTCGTGCATCCTCGGGTGGCGCGCGCTGCGCCGCATGCGGGAACCCGTCTGGCGTTGACGAGACGCGCTCCGTGACCCTCGAGGTCGATATCCCTCGCGATTCCTACGCGCGGCGAGGTTCGCGCTTCTGCGGACGAGCCTCGTCGTCCATGATGACGAGTCGTGCCCACCGTCTCCGACACCTTCGCCAGGCCCCTCTCGAACCTGCGCGTCTCGGTCACCGACCGCTGCAACCTGCGCTGCGCGTACTGCATGCCGGAAGAGGAGTACGTGTGGTTGCCGCGCGACGATCTGTTGCGTTTCGAGGAGATCGAGCGCCTCGCCGCGGTCTTCACGAGCTTGGGCGTCGAGACGGTGCGCTTGACGGGTGGGGAACCGCTGTTGCGCCGCGACCTCGAGGTGTTGGTGCGCCTGCTGCGCGCGAACCCGGCGATCCGCGACTTGGCGATGACCACGAACGGACTGTTGCTCGCCGAGCACGCGCGGGCGCTCCACGACGCGGGTTTGGGCCGCGTGACGGTGAGCCTCGACACGCTGCAACCCGACCGCTTCCGCGCGCTCACGCGCCGCGACGGTCACGACCGGGTCCTTCTCGGGATCGAAGCCGCCGCGTCGGCCGGCTTCCGGAAGATCAAGATCGACACGGTCGTCATGCGCGGCGTCAACGACGACGAGCTCGTGCCGATGATCGAATGGGCGCGTCGACTCGACCTGGAAGTGCGCTTCATCGAGTACATGGACGTGGGCGGCGCCACGCGCTGGTCGATGCGCGACGTCGTCTCGCGCGCGGAGATGCTCGCGACGCTGGAGCGCGCGTACGGACCGATCACGCCCGTCGAGGAGCACACGCGCGCGCCGGCCGACCGCTTCATGCTCGCGGACGGCCTCGTGTTCGGGATCATCGCGTCGACGACCGCGCCGTTCTGCTCCACGTGCGACCGCAGCCGCTTGACGGCCGACGGCCAGTGGTTCGACTGCCTGTACGCGCCGGTCGGCACCGACTTGCGCACGCCCTTGCGCGCCGGGATGCCGATCGAGGAACTGGCGCAGCTCGTCACGGGCCGGTGGCGCACGCGGACGGCACGCGGCGCGGAGGACCGACTGGCGCAGCATCGACGCGCCGCGTTGGCCGGGCCCGAGGCGTTGCGCGCGAACCCGCACCTCGAGATGCACACGCGCGGCGGTTGAGCGCTCCGTGGAATCAGGGATGAAGGACGGCGGACGAACGCGCACGGATCCGGGCCACGACCGAGGTTTCGGGCGCGCGCTGGCCTTGGCGCTCGTGATCGTGCTGGTCGGGTGGTTCCTGGCCTCGCGCTCGACCTTGTTCGACCGCGACGAGCCGCGCTTCGCCCAAGCTTCCGTCGAGATGTACGAACACGGCGACTGGATGGTGCCCACGTTCGACGGCGAGTTGCGCGCCGACAAGCCGATCCTCGTCTACTGGTTGATGGCCCAACCGATGCGCCTCTTCGGCGCGAGCGCGTTCACGGCGCGGTTGGGTTCGCCGGTCTACTTGGGCCTCGCCGCGTTGTTCTTGTTCGCGGCCGCGCGACGGCTGTACGGCGAACGAGCGGGACTCCTGGCGATGGGGCTGCTGGCCGTCTCGCCGCTCGCGATGCTCGAGGGCACGATCGCGACCACCGACGCGTTGCTCCTGGCGTGCATCACCGCCGCGACCGCGATCGTGGTCCACGCGGCGCTCGACGGAGTGCGCGTGCGACACGTCGTCGGGCTCGCGCTGGCGTTGGGCGCGGCACTCCTGGCCAAGGGTCCCGTCGGCCTCGCGATCCCGCTCCTCTCGGCGCTGACGGCCGCCTGGCTCGCGCGCGGAACCGGCACGTTCGATCGACGCTTCGCCGCGGGTGTCGCGATCGCGACGCTGGCGGGCGTCGCGGCGTTCCTGGCTTGGGCCGTCCCCGCGAACGACGCGACGGGAGGCGAGTTCGCGCGTCGCGGCATCGGACACCACGTGGTCGCGCGCATGTCGACGCCGCTCGAGAGCCACGGCGGCAACTTCTTCCTCTCGCTGCCGTTCTACGTGCCGGTGGTCGTCTTCGGATTCTTGCCGGGCATGGCGCTCTTGCCCGCGGCGCTGTCGGCGACGTTCGGCCGTCGCCTCGGCGGCAGGCGCGGACGTGCGCTGATCCTGGCGTGGATCCTGCCGGGCTTCGTGTTGATGTCGGTCGTCTCGACCAAGCTCCCCCACTACGTCCTTCCGATCTGGCCGGGTCTCGCCCTCGCGTGCGCGGCGCTCGTCGAGGCGCACGAGCGCGGCGAGACGAACGAGCGCGACCGTCGATGGCTGTCGCGCGGCGCGTGGTTCCTGTCGGTGCCCGCGGCGATCCTGGTCGTCGGCTTGGCCGCGTCGCCGTGGCTCGTGAAGCTCGACGGTGCCGCGGCTCCCGCGTTCGCCTTGGCGGCGCTGCTCGCGGCGACCACGTTCGCGAGCGTGCGCGAGCACCGTCGCGGTCGCGCCCGCGCCGCGGCGTGGACGTGGATCGGCGGCTCGGCCGTCGCGTGGATCGTGGGACTCACGTTGGCGATGCCGGTCGTCGAGCGCACCAAGGTCGCGCCCGCGATCGCGGCCGCGATCCGGGCCCGCGTGCCCGCCGACGTCCCGGTCGCACGGTGGAAGTTCGTCGAACCGAGCCTCGACTTCTACTTGAACCGTCCGCCGGTGCGCGATTTCGAGACGCAGGCCGAGTTCGAAGCGTGGGCACTCGACGCGTCGCCCGCCGTCCTCGTGATCGACCGCGCGCGCCTCGAATCGTCTCGCGCCGTGCTCGCACCCGAACGCTACGTCGAGTTCGCGTCGGCTCACGGCTTCAACTTGTCCAAGGGCAAGCCGCTCGAACTGGTCGCGTTGGCGCGCGGCGTGCCGTCGATCGCGGCGCCGAATCCGTCGCCGAGTCCGGGATCGGCGGACCGCGCACCCACGTCCGGCGAAGTGCAAGCCGCGCCGCCGCGATGAACGCCTTCGACGTGGCCGTCGTGGGCGCGGGGCCCGCCGGTGCCACGGCCGCGCTGCACCTCGCGCGCGCGGGCCGGTCCGTGATCGTGCTCGACAAGGCCGCTTGGCCGCGCGTCAAGGTGTGCGGCGGCGGCGTGCTCGCTCGTGCGCGGCGACATTTGCCCGCGGACGTCGAGTTCCCCGTCGAACGGGCGTGTCGTCGCGTCGAGATGAACTTCTTGGCCGAGAGCTCCGCGACGTCCGGCGAACACGACCGGACGTTCTCGGTCGTGCGCGAGGAGACCGTGGTGCACATGACGATGCGCGCCGACTTGGACGCGGCCTTGGCGCGCGCGGCCACGGAGGCGGGCGCGGTGCTGCGGACGTCGTGCACGGTCGAGGCCCTCACGACGCGCGAGCCGCACGTCGAGGTCGCGACGACGCACGACGTGCTCCGCGTCCGCTTCGTCGTCGTGGCCGACGGCGCGACCGGTCGCTGCGCGAAGCTCGCGGGTTGGGACGCACCGCTCGCGACGATCCCGGCGCTGGAGGCCGAAGTGCGCGTCGCGCCCGACGATCTGGCGCGATTCGGCGACGTCGCGCGCTTCGACTTCGGCGGTCCGGTCGCGGGCGGCTACGGCTGGGTGTTCGGCAAGCGCGAGCACCTTTCGTGCGGCGTGCTGTCGATGCGGCGCGGACCGGCGAGCTTGCACGATCGTCTCGCGCGCTACTTGTCCGCCGTCGGGCTGCAAGACGTCGGCCTGCGCGACGCCGACGCGACGGACGTGCGCGGCTACGTGATCCCGATCCGTCCGCGCGCGGGCGGCTTCGCGCGCGGTCGAGTCCTGCTCGCGGGCGACGCGGCGGGTCTGGCCGATCCGGTCACGGCCGAGGGCATCTCGCTCGCGATGCACAGCGGCCGACTGGCGGCCGAGGCGATCCTCGCGAGACCTCACGCGACCGCGAACGACGCCGCCCGCGCGCGCGAGGATGCACGCGTCGGCCGTGCCTACGACCGCGCGATTCGTCGGCACGTCGCGAGCGAGTTGCGCGTCGCCCGCGCGCTGGCGAGCCTCCTGTACCGGCGACCGCGATGGGCGCGCGCGCTGTTCGAGCGCGCGGGTCCGTCCTTGTGCGAGGCGATGGCCGACGTGTGCCTGGGTACTCGCACGTATCGAGAGCTCGTGGGCGACCCTCGCAACTGGGTGAAGCTCCTGACGCGTCGCGATCGTTCGCCGTCGACCTCGTGAACGCCGGGTGATTCCGATCGGGGCATGGACGCTCCCGCTCGCACAGCGCAACATCTGGCCCAGCATGTCCGCCGTCGAACGTTGGCACCACGAGAAGCAGGCTGCGTGGGTGTACCGCGTGCTGGCTCAGATCGAGAAGCACCCGGCGCGTTCGGCCATGTTCGAGGCGCTCTCGACCGCGGCCGAGGACCAGGCGGAGATCCTGCGCGGCGACGTGCTGCGGAGCGGACGCGACGTGCCCGCGTTCGAGCCCGAGCTGCGCGCGCTGATCGTCGTCGCGATCACGCGGCGCGTGGGCATCGCGCGCGCGAAGACCCTGCTCGCGTCGATCAAGGTGCGCGGACTCGCGGCCTACGGCGGCGGCGATCACGATCACGGCCCCGGTCACCCGATGCCGACCCAGGCGTCGGAGATCGGCAAGCGTCACCGTCGCGGCGGCGCCGGCGGCGTGCTGCGCGCCGCGGTCTTCGGCGTGAACGACGGGCTCGTGTCGAACACGAGCTTGATCCTCGGGATGGCGGGCGCGGCGGGATCGCACTCCACGGTGTTGATGACCGGCATCGCGGGCTTGCTCGCGGGCGCGTTCTCGATGGCGGCGGGCGAGTACATCTCGATGCGCTCGCAGCGCGAGTTGTTCGAGTACCAGATCGGCGAGGAGCGCGAGGAACTCGAACGCTACCCCGACGAAGAGGCCGAAGAGCTGGCGCTGATCTATCAAGCGCGCGGCATCCCGATCGAGCGCGCGCGGGAGATGACGAGCGAGATGGTGAAGGACAAGGAGAAGCTGCTCGACACGCTCGCGCGCGAGGAGTTGGGCCTGAACCCCGACGACCTCGGCTCGCCGTGGGGCGCGGCCCTCTCGTCGTTCCTGGCGTTCGCGGCCGGCGCGCTCCTGCCGCTGATCCCCTTCCTCTTCTCGAGCCTGACGCATCCCATCGAGATCGCTTGCGCGCTGGCCGCGGTCGGCCTCTTCGGCGTGGGCGCGACGTTGAGCCTGTTCTCGGGCCGCAACGCGTTCTACGGCGGCGCGCGAATGCTCCTGATCGGCGCGGCCGCCGGCGCGGCGACGTTCGGCATCGGCAAGCTGATCGGCGTGTCGTTGGCCTGAGGGCGCCGAACGGAACACGTCTCGGATCCAGCCGTCTCCGGACAGGGTGTCCCCCGCAGCGTGTCAGCCGACTAGGATCCTCGTGGGGAGCGCTCGCTTGAAACCCAAAGTCTGGATCGGCGCGGGCTTCGTGCTCGTCGTCGGGATCGCTTTCGTGGTGAGTCGCGTCGTCGGCACGGGGTCACGGCCCGCGACGACGATCCCGATGCCGCGTGCGGACGAGGCGACGCTCGATCCACAGGTTCCGGTGACGGAACTCGCGAACCTTCCGCTCGATGCGCCGGACCGCGGCCACGACGTCGCCGGGCGACTCGAGGTCGCGTCGCCCGCGTCCGCGCCGTCGCTCGAGATTCCGCCTGACGCGGCACACGTCCGCGTCACGGTGCGCGCGCGTTCCGATGCCACGGCCCTGTCGTGGATCACGGTGTTGGCGCGACCGGCGTCGTTCGACCCGGCGATGTCCACGGTGGAGTCGACTCGTTCCCATGGAGTCGCGTACGAGCGACTGCGTTCGGCCTCGGACGGCACCGTCGAGATCGCGGTCACACCCGACGTCCCATTCGTCGTGCACGCTTTCGGTCGCGATCGCGGATACGACATGCAAGAGGCGAAGGTCCCCGCGCTCGCGCCGAACCAGAGCGTCGACGTCGTGCTCGAGTTGGGCGCGACCGACGCGTCGTCGTACTGGTTGCGCTTGCTCGACGAGGAGACCGATCGACCGATCGCCGCCTGCGAGGTCGTGACGGGGAGCGAAGAGCAACGACGAATCACCGACGATGCCGGGCTCTTCGCGTTGCCACTTGAAGCCGACGACGGAGCGAGTCTGATGTTCGACGTGACGGGCTACGGGCGGCGTGTGGTCGCGATCGTGCCCGGCCACGACAGGCCGATGAACGCGCTCGTCCTGAAATTGGCGCGCGCCGCGACGCTGCACGTCCGCGCGATCGATCCCGATGGCCGGCCCCGAAGCGGCGTGGCGCTCGAGCTCTTCGTCGATCGCAGAGACTTGTTGCCGGCCGCCGACGCCCAACGCTCACCCAAGGTGCGCCACGCTTCCGAGGGTTGGTACACGCGAACCGACGCAGAAGGTCGAGGCACCTTCGAGAACCTGACGGCACGCGCGAGCTATCTCGGGTCCTCCTCCGGCTATCCCGAGTTCCGGTCCGAGGGATCCATGACGTTCTCCCCGGGGGAAACGCGTGAGGTCGACTGGGTCTTGGGCGGCACTTGCACGCTGCGCGGGCGACTCGTCGACCAGCACGGCGGTCCCGTTGCCGGATGCGGACTGTGGCTCACGCGACGTCCGCGACCGGACCCGTTTCGTTCCTCCTTCCTCGTGCGCGACGGACGGGGCGGTCACACGGACGAGCGAGGCGAGTTCACGTTCGAGTCGCTCGCACCCGGCCCGTGGTCGCTCGCGTCGACGGAGCGGATCACTCAAGACGACAATGACGACGACAACGACGAGATCTACGTGACCGATGTGGCGCCGTGGGAAGAGCAGGTGACGATTCCGAACGGTGCGACGACCGTCGACGTCCTCGTACGTTCGGAACGCGGGCTCGCACTGGAGGGCACCGTGTACGACGCGCGCGGCAACCCGGCGGCGGGAGCGCGCGTGACGGCCGTCCCCACGAGGCACGGTCATTCGGTGACCACCAAGACCCTCGAAGACGGCACGTTTCGCCTGAACTCCGTCACGAGCGCGGAGTACTCCGTCGCGGCGCTGGGCACGAACGACGACGCTTCCTCCACCGAAGTCCGCGTGAGAGGGCCAGCGCGTGGGATCGAGATCCGAATGCGACCGGGCGCGCGTCTGGAAGCGCGGCTGGTCGGGGACTTGGGGGAGCGGGCCGACTTGGAAGTGCGGCTGTTCCGACGTGTGGGCCCGTGGACGGAGGTCTCGACCCTGCGGGGCCCTCTCGGCGACGTGATCGCCTTCGCGCCGCAACCGGAGGGCGAGTACTTCGTCACGGCCGCGACGGCCGACGGGTACGTCGGCGCCACGAGCGCGATCACGCTGCACGCGGACGGGCCACCACGAAGGGTCGATCTCGTCATGGCCCGCGGTGGCCACGTGAACGTGCTCCTGGAAGCCAAGGACGAGCACGGCTGGGTGGATGTGATTCGCGACGGCGTGACCTACGATCGCGTGAACCTGTTCGATCCCCAACTGCTGCGAGCTCAAGCACCGGCGGGAGTGGTCACCCTCCGAGCCACCATCGCGGGGCCGAGCCATCGCAAGATCGAACGTACCGTCGTCGTTCGCGAGGGTGAGACGACGGACTTCGTGATACCGGCGGACGCGCGCTGACACGGTCGGCAGTCGGCGAACGGGCCGACTGGCGGTCCGTTCCGTCGTCGGGCACTCTGTTGCCGATGACGACCTCGCAGGAGCTGATCTCGGACCTGCGCGACTGCCGCGAGCGATTGCTGTGGCTCGTCGACGATCTCCATGACGACCAGCTCGTCGTGCCGCGCATCGACATCGTCAATCCGCCGGTGTGGGAGATCGGCCACGTGGCGTATTTCCAGGAGTTTTGGACGCTGCGCCGGCTCGCGGGGCGGCCGTCGATCCTGGAGTCGAGCGACCGCTGGTACGACTCCGCTCGCGTGGCGCACGACCCGCGGTGGGATCTCGATCTGCCGTCGCGATCGGAGACGCTGCGCTACATGCGCGACGTGCTCGAGTGCGTCGTGGAACGACTGCGTGCACGTGTTCCCGACGAGAACGACGACTACTTCCACCGACTCGCCATGCTGCACGAGGACATGCACGCCGAAGCGTTCGTCTACACGCGCCAGACGCTCGGCTACGCGCCGCCGCGCATCGAGCCGCCGTACGACTCGTCCGCGCACTCGCACGGCTTTGGACCTTGTCCCGGCGACGTCGAAGTACCGGGCGGCGTGTTCCACCTCGGCGCGGCGTTCCCGGACGTCGAGTCACACGGTGCCGATCCACGCAACGCTGGCCCAGGCGGAGCCTTCGTGTTCGACAACGAGAAGTGGGCGCATCCCCGTCACCTCGCGGCGTTCCGCATCGCGCGCGCGGCCGTCACCCAGGGCGAGTTCGCCGAATTCGTCGACGCGGGCGGTTACCGATGCGATTCGTGTTGGAGCGACGCCGGTCGACGTTGGCGCGACACCGTCGGAGCCGGACACCCCGTTCATTGGCGTCGCGACGGCCACGGCCGTTGGTTGCGCGTCCATTTCGACCGCGCCGTGCCACTCGAGGAGCATCGTCCGGTCTTGCACGTCTCGTGGTACGAGGCCGAGGCGTTCTGCGCGTTCCACGGACGACGATTGCCCACCGAACTCGAATGGGAAGCCGCGGCCGCGGGCGAGCGCGACGCGCGCGGAGAACTCTCGACGCGCAAGCGTCGCTATCCGTGGGGCGACGAGGCGCCGACGGCCGATCGCGCGCACTTGGCGCACACGAGCCGAGGAGCTCCGGACCGCACGTGCGACGTCGGCGCATTCGCGCTCGGAGACAGCGCCTTCGGTTGTCGCCAGATGATCGGCAACGTGTGGGAGTGGACCGCATCGGACTTCCGCCCCTATCCCGGCTTCGTGCGCGATCCCTACGCCGAATACAGCGAGCCGTGGTTCGGCACGCACAAGGTCCTGCGCGGCGGCACGTTCACGACGCGACCGCGGCTCGTGCACAACACGTGGCGCAACTTCTACACGCCCGATCGCCGCGACGTGTTGGCCGGGTTCCGGACCTGCGCTCTGCGTTGAACGCCAGGTCGCCGTCGACAGTGAGCGTGTACCGCGCCGTCGACGCTGAGCGTGAGCCGCGTCGTCGCCCCCCAGCGCGAACTGCGCCGTCGACACCGGGCGCGAACTGTGGCACACCAACGCCATGGTCCGCGTCCTCGTCCTCTACCCGGGCAACGTGCGCTTCCGTCAGGCTCAGGTCGCGACGCACAAGCCGTTGCTCGACGCGTTGGGCATCGAGCTCGTGTTGTGCGACGACTACGTCGATCCGACGGACCGCGAGGTGTTCGCGGACGTGATCGAGCTGCC
>Ga0075163_10002103_pt1 | contig 26874 bp, 16 predicted proteins | sample JI1023141ADNA_FD_71478 | JGI IMG/M metagenome (GOLD analysis project Ga0075163, IMG submission 71478) | Wastewater effluent complex algal communities from Wisconsin, to seasonally profile nutrient transformation and Carbon sequestration -... | ecosystem: Engineered > WWTP > Effluent > Algae...
GATAGTAGATACAAAAAACATTTAGCACTAATTCAAAATAAAGTTATCGTTGAATTATCAATTTTTGTTTCTCAATCTTAAAATTAGATTTCACTGAAACAATATAAATACCGCTGCTTAAATCACTGAGATCAATATTCTTATTTTTTTTCAAATCAGTTTCTTGTTTAACCAAAACTCCATTTAAATTATAAATAGCTATTGTTAATTTTTCATTTTGTGAATAGTCACTATTTAGTTTTATAAAGTCTGTTGCAGGATTAGGACTAATTGAGAAGTCCAGTGCTCCAGCGTTCAAATAGCTTTCACCTATAATAAATTGACTAAAATAATTGTAAGAGCTATCACCATTTTGCACAGTAGCACCCAAACTATCATATTGTCTGAAAGCATCACTTTTTAATAATGAATTCGCATCAAAAGTGCTCGAGTTTTTGTATTGATTTAGCCAATTGTTTCCATCCCAACCCTGTGCTAACCTAATAAGTTGATTGTTATTTATATCGAAAGTAACATAGGTTTGATTTTGATTTACCCAAGCATTCCCATTCCAGGTTTGTAATAATTCATATGTTAAGTTATTATTTGTATCATAACCAAAGGATTGCTGAATCGAGTTCTCCCATGAAGTACCATTCCAAATTTGCTGTAATGATCCCGTATTATTATTGTTGATATTGTATGTAAAAGTAGTTTGTGAACCATTATTCCAAGCATTTGAGTTCCAATATTCATACAACAAACTACTCATGGTATTGTTGGCGTTATAGCTACACGTGTTTCTAGATATGTTTTCAAAGGTAGACACATTCCATGCTTGGTTCAATACACTAGTTAGATTGTTATTTAAATCATAAGTATAAATTGTTTGATTTATATTATCCCAAAAACTAACGTTCCAAGATTGGGCTAAAAAACCAGTTAAATTATTGTTCAAATCATAGGTCGAAATAAAACGTGAATCATTTTCCCATGCGCTTCCATTCCACACTTGACCTATATTACTAGTTTCAAAATTGCTAGCATTGTAGGTGTGGGTATAATAGTTGGCATTAACCCATGCAGTTCCATTCCAGGATTGAAATAATTCACTTATATAATAATTAATTCCATTGTAAACAAATGTACCTTTTGTGTCATTTACCCAATTACTTCCATTCCAAATTTGATAAACGATACCTGTTGTGTTGTAATTTGCATCGTAGGTAAAGTTAATATACTTGCCGGCAGCATTAACTTCCCATCCATTGTTATTTGTATCCCAGTTCCAATCATAAATACTATCGTATAAAGGAATTAAGGTGCTTGCTTTAAGGGCGTTAGATTTTTTACTAGAAGTAGATTTTTTTATATTCAATGACTGCTCCTTAAATCTTTTGATTGATTGCAAGGCCAAATCGTTTTTGGAAAAGCCAATATTAGAATTAAAAATAAAAATTGTAAAAATTAAAATAGCAGTAAATTTATTTCTCATTTTGTTAGGTCAGTGTTTTTGCGCTGACTCCGCACTTTAGATAGATTTTGAAAATAATAATTTAAAAAATTTCTGATTTAAAAATAGACTAAGTTACCTGGTAAACTTGTATTTGTATTCTTTTTGTTGAACAGTAGTATTAATTTGCTTTATGCTAAAGTTATTACGATTAGCCAAGTATTAAATTTGCTGCCGTTTGGCAAAGATATTCCTTTTAGCCAATAGTCTTTACCTTTTAACATTTTAGTATAGGTTGATAGATTAACTGAAAAATACTATACATTTCTTACATATAAAATCAGTCACTACTGAAATTCAAACATTAATGAGTATTATCGGTCAATTTTATTTTTACGAATAAAGCCTTTATTCAGACTAAGTTTCTTTCTAGTGAAGTTAGAATTAGCACACATTAACTAACGAAAGTCTAATTTAGTATAAAGCTGGTTTAATCGAGAATTATCGATGAATGTATACCGGACTTTGCTTATCAACTTTGCTTGACTTCCACAACAAAAACGAAAAAAGAAATACTATTGCAAAACTAAACCACACAATTAGTTGAGTTTCTGATGTTGTTCCAATGCTTTCAACAGTGGTGTTAATTTTTCCTCTTTGCTCTAAATAAGTTAGCAAAACTGCAGTTGCATTGTTCACAAAGTGTCCCAAAATGGGAATCCAAATAGAACCAGTCCATACTAGCGAATAACCAAGTAGCGCCCCCAAAAGCATACGTGGTATAAAGCCATAAAATTGCAGGTGCATAGCACTAAATAAAATGGCCGAAATCCAAATTCCTAAATGCTTGTTTTTTGTCCATTCAGCAATTATTTTTTGAAGCACTCCTCTAAAAACCAATTCTTCTCCAATTGCCGGAATAATAGCAACTAAGACTAAGTTAAAAAGCAAAATTCCTATGTTGGGCATTTGTAAAAATACCTTTGTAAGTGCTTCAGCTTCTGTTTCCATTTTTTTCATCCATACTTCTAAGCCATGCAAAGAAGAAGGTAAATTTAATTGAGCATTCATTTCTCCCATCCAATTTATTGCAGGCATTGCAGCCACTAGCATAATAGTTATATACACCATCTGAAGCGGAAAAATAGTGAGGTTTATTTGTAGGTAACCTTTTATTTGTTTAGTATACAAATATGAAAACAACAAGGGCGGAACCACAAATAATCCAATTGATTGCATCAGTTGAATAAATTTAAGCAAGGCAATGGAAGCCGGTGTAGTATGGTTCGAGAATAAATCTTGATCGTGCAAAGCATCGATGCCAAATAAGGGTTGAGCAACTAAAAAAGGAATAAATGAAAAAATAGAAACCGACAATAAAGCAATTCCCAAAAAAATGAGCAGCTGTGAAAGTGGATGGCGATTGCCCAATAGGAGTGATGTATCCATAAAAATAAAAACGTAAATTTGCAGCCCAAAATTAAGATTAATTCCTTGATACGTATCGGTAACATACAACTCGGCGATTTTCCGCTATTGCTTGCCCCCATGGAAGATGTAAGCGATCCGCCTTTTCGTGCGGTTTGCAAAGATCATGGTGCAGACCTTATGTATACCGAGTTTATATCAAGTGAAGGCTTAATTAGAGAGGCGGCAAAAAGTGTTAAAAAACTAGATGTTTTTGATTACGAAAGACCAATAGGAATACAAATTTTTGGAAGCGATATTGATTCAATGCGCGAGTCTGCTATTATAAGTACCCAGGCAGGACCTGATTTAATTGATATTAATTATGGCTGCCCGGTTAAAAATGTAGCCTGCAAAGGTGCTGGAGCAGCCTTGTTGCGCGATATTCCCAAAATGGTTGCAATGACATCTGAAATTGTAAAAGCTACTCATTTGCCCGTAACTGTTAAAACGCGTTTAGGTTGGGACGAGTCAACCAAAAATGTTGGAGAAGTGGCTGAGCGCTTACAAGATATCGGAATTAAAGCACTTTCGGTACATGGCCGTACACGTGTGCAAATGTATAAAGGTGATGCCGATTGGACCTTGATTCGGGAAATTAAAAATAACCCAAGAATTACGATTCCAATTTTTGGGAATGGCGATGTGGATAGTCCTGAAAAGGCAAAAAAAATGCGTGATACTTATGGAGTAGACGGTATTATGATTGGTCGCGCATCCATTGGATATCCATGGATATTTAATGAAATTAAACACTATTTTGCAACCGGTAATCAGCTTCAAAAGCCAGGTATCGCTGAACGTGTAGCAGTTTGTAAAAAACACCTCGATTTTAGCCTCCAATGGAAAGGCCCTGTGTTAGGTATTGTTGAAATGCGTCGACATTATACCAATTATTTTAAGGGACTTGACCATTTTAAGGAATTTAGGATGAAACTCGTTACCTCAAACGATATTTCTGAAATATACACTACCTTGGATGAAATTGTGAAACACTACAATTTTTTAGAAGCAGTTGCATAATTGATTTTTGCATTTACACTTGAATTAATATCAGAATTATTTGCAGCAAATTTAACTTCCTAAGTTTTATAGGATTCTAGGTTATAACACGAATTAAGGCTATTAATTTTTAAGCAATTTAGTATAAAATTCAATCATGCTAGTGGAGGTAACTTCGCTAGTATAATAAGAACGGCTAAGTTTTCGCGCCTCTAGTGAAACCGATTTGCACATTTCGATGGAGCTTGCATAGCGTATAATTTGAGTTGCAAAATCTTCGGCAGTATCAGCAATTATTAAATCTTTACCATTAGTAAAATTGATTCCCTGCGCACCAATGTTCGTTGAAATAATTGTTTTTCCTAAGGCTAATCCTTCAATTATTTTGGCACGTATTCCACTTCCGGATAATAGCGGGACAATCAGTATTGGCTTATCTTCTTGAAATTTTAATGGTTCGTAAACCTCAGCTTTAATTTCAAGCATATCTGATTGATAAGTGAAATATTTATTCGGCATATTTCTTCCTGCTAAAATAATTTTAACCCCAGCTTTTTTCGATTGCAAAATTGGTAATACCTTATCCAAAAACCAGTCAATTGCCTCCACATTTGGCAACCAGTCCATAGCGCCTAAATGATACACTACCGGTTTATTCAAAAATTGATTTTCAAAATTATACTCCTTTAATTTTGAGTATTCATAGCCCATTGCAATAATTTCAATAGGTACTGTTGAAACAAAAGATGAAAACACTACTGCATCATTTTTTGTTAACGCAAGTATTCCATCTACACATTTTACAGTATTTTGCTCATACTTTTTTAAACGCGCGGTAGCAATTTTGAGAAGTAATTTCTTAACAGGATTTTTTACTTGATTTTGGTAGCCTTCCCAAATTTGATATTCAACATTTTGAGGTCGCAAAATAATTTTAGCTTTCGAAAACTTGCGTAGAATTGGTAAGTAAATACATAAATATAAATGCTCAAGCTGAATAATATCAAAGCTTTCTGCCAGTAGTACAGTGGAGAGTTTATTTTCAAATTCATCCGATTTAAAGCGCTCAATAAAATACGACTCCTTTTTTAAAAGATTAAGTAAAAAGCGAACAGGTTTTATGGCAGTATCTACTGTTATTGCTTCGAACCTGGTTGATTGTTTATATTCAATTGGCAGCGAGTGGAGCGGTACAAAATTACGTGTTGGATTTATTGCGATTATTTTTAATTCAATTCCTTTATTTAGTAATCCTTGGGTTGTAAAATGTATAACTTGAGCCCCACCATCCTGAGCAGGATAGGGCATTTTATGGCAAAGTTGTAGTACTTTCAACGCCTTTATCTTTTAAAATTAGATTACCAAGTTGCAAAGCCGCAGTAGCGCATCCAATAGAGTTTAAATGAACACCGTCAAAGTGATCTTCATCTTCAAAACTAAAAGAAAAACAAGCTAAATTATTTTCAAAGGCTAATTTTTCGATACAAGTATTGAATAAATCTATTTGGCTATTCATTGCAAAATTATAGGGATAGGAGACCTTTTGTTTAAATAAAGGAATTTTTAAAAGTACAATGTTGTTATTGATAGATAGCAGTTTTAATTTTACGATAAGTTGCTTGTACGCAATCTTAAATTCGTTTAATGAAATATTCAATTTTATATCGTTTGTTCCTATCATTACCGTAATAATGCTAGGATTTGCGGATTTGTAATTTTGCATCATTGGGTTTATTGAGCGCACCAAGTCTATAGTTGTATAACCGCTTACCGAATGATTGATAACATGCCAGCTTTTTTGTAATTTTTCTTCCAAGATGGAACCGCAAATTTCAGGATAGGATAAATAGCTTCTCGCTCCGAAAGTGATACTATCTCCAAATGACAACAAGGTTTCCCAATTCATACAATATTGGTATAAATAAAGCAAATATAAAATTTATTTGACCTGATCGTTAGCTGTGAGTATAGTTACGTAGCGATTGCCGGTTTTTTTGTAAAAGAAAGTATCCCCCTGTATTTTTGATTAAAAATAAAAGGGTTGTTGAAAAATATTCTCTTAAAATTTTAACTTTTATCCATTACTTTTACAAGTGTAAAAATTTAATACTAATCGCATGAACGCATTTATGAACGAAGAACTGCCAATGGTTGCAGTGAAAAGAAAAAATATACAATCGGTAATGGATTACTGCTTAGAAAATGAAGTTGAATTTACAGTAAAACCAAAAACCGTTGGAATTGACGAATGGAAAATTGAGGTAAATATTACCAATGTTAAAAAAGCTATTCATTTCGGTATGTTTCTTAAAGAAATAAAAAGCGAAATTGTTGGTTTACCCTATGTTAGTCCAATTGTTAAAGAAGCTAAGAAGGCTGAACCTAAAGAAATTCAAAAGGAAAGTAAAGAAAAGCCTGCTGTTGCAGCCGATTCTACCAATATTTTTGCATTTGAACCCGAAAATACCTTGGTATAATAGATTTTTAAAAAGTAGGAAGCCGTTACTCTTTATAGGTAACGGCTTTTTTTATTCAACCAATTCACTTAATTCTAACCAACGCATCGATTTTTCATCCAATAAATTGCTTACTTCTGCAAATCGTTCTGCAGCTTGTTGCAGTTCAAGATGATTGCCAGAAGGTATATTCATTTTTTCAGTGAGTTGCTCTTTCTCTTTTTCTAAAACAGGAATTTCCTTTTCGAGTTGTTCCAGTTCATATTTTTCTTTAAACGATAGTTTATTCTTCTTTTCACTTGCTGCTAGGTTCGACGGAACTTCAGTGTTTTCTAATGAAACTGATTTGTTTTTAAGTTTTGAATTTTCCTTTTCTATTCTTTCAATTTCTTCTTGCTTATCGCGATACTCTGCATAATTTCCGGTGAAACCCGATATAATTCCATCACCCTCAAATACGAATAAGCTATCCACCAACTTGTCCATAAAATAGCGGTCGTGCGAAACTATAAGCAAACAACCTTTGAAGTTTAACAAAAAATCTTCCAGCGTATTCAAAGTCAGTAAATCCAAATCATTGGTTGGCTCATCCAGAATCAAAAAATTGGGATTCTTCATCAACACCGTTAACAAATAAAGCCTGCGCTTTTCACCTCCACTAAGCTTACTTACATAGGTATATTGCGAGTCGGGAGGAAACTGAAAAAGTTGCAAAAACTGCGATGCAGTAATTTTACTTCCATCGCCCATTGGAATAACATCGGCAATTTCTTTTACAACTTCAATTACCCGTTTGTCCTCGTTCAGAATCATTCCTTGTTGCGAATAATAGCCAAAAACCACTGTTTCGCCCACGTTTATTTTGCCCGAGTCGGCTTGCTCAAGACCCATGAGCATATTTAGAAAAGTAGATTTTCCAACTCCGTTTTTTCCAACAATACCAATACGCTCGCCTGTTTTAAAGGTATAATCAAAACCTTTTACCACCTTTAAATCACCAAAATTTTTATACAATTTTTTAAGTTCGATTACCTTCCCTCCAATACGATTCATTTTAACGTTTAGCTGCAAAGCTTGTTGTTTCGCCTTTCCGGCAGCTTTGTCTTTTAAATCATAAAATGCATCAATACGTGCTTTCGACTTGGTACCTCTTGCTTTAGGCATTCTTCGCATCCATTCAATTTCGGTGCGCATCAGGTTGCGTGCTTTATCGGTTTCTCGCCCTTCGTTAAATTCGCGTTCGGCTTTCTTTTCTAAAAAATAAGAGTAATTCCCTTTGTAGCGATACAATTGATGATTATCCATTTCGATAATTTCATCACATACATTGTCTAAAAAATACCGGTCGTGCGTTACCATTAGCAAAGCCATATCCTGCCTTGATAAATAGTTTTCAAGCCATTCAACCATCGCTAAATCAAGATGATTGGTTGGCTCATCCATGATCAATAAATCGGGAGCTTCAATAAGTACGCGGCTCAATGCAACTCGTTTGCGTTGTCCACCCGAGGTTTCTGAGATGGCCTGGTGTAAGTTGGTAACTTTCAACTCAAACAATATTTGTTTCACTTTTACATCGTAATCCCAAGCCGCAGCATCATCCATTTGAGCTGAAATTTGTTGCAACTTTTCTAAGTTTTCGGTACTTGGATCAAGATTTACTTCTTCCAAACAAAACTCATATTCCTTAATTATTTTCAGTATGGGGTTGTCTGCACGAAAAATATTTTCAATCACATTGCTTTGCTCATCAAACTGTGGATCTTGATCGAGGTAAGCAATTGAAATTCCGTTTCGACTCACTATGTTGCCACTATCGGGAATATCTTTACCACAAATAATTCTAAGTAGGGTACTTTTTCCTGAACCGTTTTTTGCAATCAAAGCAAGCTTTTGACCTTGTTCAATTCCAAAACTAATATTCTTAAAAAGCGTTTTTTCACCGTAGGTTTTGGTGAGATTTTCAATCGATAAATAATTCATGCGGCTAAGGTAAGAGAAAAGGATGAGTTAACTTTTGATACTATTCAATGATCTCTATACTTCTTTTCACCGGCTTTAATTTCAACCGCTAATTTATTTTGATCAGGAGGCAAAGGGCAAGTAGCAAAATCAGTAAAAGCACAAGGAGGGTTATAGGCTTTGTTAAAATCGAGTTCTACCAAATTTCCATGCGTAGGAACTTTAGCATACAAGAATCTTCCACCTCCATAAGTACTTATGCCTGAAGTTTCATCAGCAAAAACAATGAATAAATCATCACCTTCAAGGAGTGCATCCAATTTTAATTTTTTTCCTTGCAACTCAAAAAGTAATGTACCTCCAAATTCAGTTTCGGTTGTTAATCCAATTACATCATGAATGGGGATGGTTTTAGCACCTTCGGGTTTTTCATATACAGCCATTACTTTGTAACTGCTATCCACGTTAAAACGCTCGATGTGTGTAAAATTTTTACGTGCTTCACTTTTTAAATCGCGCAAACGAACTCCATATTTTGAACCTCTTTTTATAATAAACCAACGCAAATTTTGATGTTGCAACACCATCGATTGTTCCTCAATTTTATCGGAGTAAACCACACCTGAAGTAAAATCTGTTTCATTCAAACTAACTTTTGTTTCGGGCTGAGTAGTAAAGCTTACTTCTCCGTTTTTAAGAGTGAAGAAGCCAACTTGCTCAGCTGCTTTTCCTTTTGGAAAAACTACCTGGTTGTTTTTTGAGCTTCCAACAGAATTTTCTCCTTCCTTCAGCCAAAACAATCCGCATACGGTAAGCCAACCATTTTCACCTTTTAAATTCATAATACGCTTGCTATGCCATTGTTCAATTTTATCAAAATAGTTGGAAATAGCAGGTTGTGCCATAGTAGTAGTTACAAGTAACAAGGTGAGGAGTAAGCTGATGAAGCAGTTTTTTTGCATGTCCAAAAGTATTGAAAAATCTGTTGATTACTTTTTTTTAGAGATAAAAATGAAGTAGGTATTTTCAGTTATTTTGTTTATTGATTGAGCTTTATTCAATAGTTCAACCTACTGAACAACGCTTATTGCAACACTAAGCTAACTATCAAATTTAGAAAACATGAGTGCATTTGAAATTGTTGGAGGACAAAAATTAAAAGGAGAAATTATCCCGCAAGGAGCTAAAAATGAGGCATTGCAAATATTGTGTGCTGTTTTACTAACTCCCGAACTCGTTACTATCAGTAATATTCCGGATATTGTTGATGTAAATAAGTTGATATCCTTATTAGCTGATTTAGGTGTAAAAGTTGAAAAAATTTCGGCCGACACTTATACTTTTCAAGCGGATAATGTAAATATTGACTACTTAAATTCACCCGAATTCAAGAAAAAAGGTGGAGGTTTAAGAGGCTCCATAATGATTATAGGACCTTTGCTTTCTCGCTTCGGAAAAGGATATATTCCTAAACCAGGAGGTGATAAAATTGGCCGTCGAAGATTGGATACCCATTTTATTGGATTCCAGAAGCTGGGCGCAAAATTCGAATACGATTCAAACGAAAGTTTTTACAAAGTGGAAGCCTCCGATTTAAAAGGCTGCTACATGTTACTCGACGAGGCTTCTGTAACCGGTACTGCCAATATTATTATGGCTGCAGTTATGGCTAAAGGTGTTACTACCATTTACAATGCTGCCTGTGAGCCTTATATTCAACAATTGTGTAAAATGTTGAACCGCATGGGTGCTAAAATTTCCGGTGTTGGCTCAAATTTGCTCACAATTGAAGGAGTTAGTTATTTAAAGGGAACTAACCATAGAATGTTGCCCGATATGATTGAAATTGGCAGTTTTATTGGATTGGCGGCAATGACACAATCGGAAATTACCATTAAAAATGTTGCTTATGATGAATTGGGCGTAATACCTGATACTTTTCGTAAGCTGGGAATTCAGCTAGAGTTAAGAGGTGATGATATATATATTCCTTCTCAAGATCATTATGAAATTGATACCTTTATTGATGGTTCAATTTTGACGATTGCCGATGCAATATGGCCAGGACTTACTCCCGATTTATTAAGCATTGTTTTAGTTGTTGCTACTCAAGCAAGAGGAAGTATTTTAGTACATCAAAAAATGTTTGAAAGTCGCCTCTTTTTCGTAGATAAATTAATTGATATGGGAGCACAAATTATTTTGTGCGATCCACATAGGGCAACAGTAATTGGACTTGACCGTAAATATAAATTAAGAGGTATTTCAATGGCTTCACCCGATATTCGTGCCGGAGTATCCTTGTTGATTGCAGCTTTATCGGCCGAAGGAAAGAGCATCATTCACAACATTGAACAAATTGATAGAGGCTACCAGAATATTGATACACGATTAATACAGTTGGGTGCAAATATTAAACGCGTTAATTTTTCAAAATAATTCAATTCTATAATTTTAATCGTTGTTTCTTTCGTATTTTTGAGGCCTGTTAAAAGTATACCCTAATTAAATTATCATGAAAAAAATACAAATAGGAATTGCCGTTATTGCTTTACTATTTATTGGTATTGGCATATCTGCCATTGGCAAAGGAGGCAGTCCTCAAACGGGATTAAACATCGGAAATAAAGCTCCCGAATTAAAATTCAATAGCCCTGACGGCAAAGAATTTGCGCTCTCAAAAGTAAATAAGGGTAAAATAGTATTGATCGATTTTTGGGCTTCTTGGTGCGGACCATGTCGCATGGAAAATCCCAATATTGTAAAAACTTACAACACCTACAAAAATTCAAAATTTAAAAATGCAAAAGGATTTACAGTGTATAGCGTTTCGCTCGACAAATCAAAAGAATCGTGGGTAGCAGCTATTGCAAAAGACAAACTTAGCTGGGAATACCACGTTAGCGATTTAGGTTACTGGCAATCACAGGCTGCTCGTTTATATAATGTAAATTCAATACCCACTAATTTTTTGCTGGATGCAGATGGAGTAATTTTAGCAAAAGGCCTTCGAGGTGCTGCTTTGGATGATGAATTAAAGAAATTATTGAAGTAAATAAATCAAAAATCACCCAAAAGACCTTGCTTTTAGCGAGGTCTTTTTAGTTTATATTACTGCAATTCAATAGTTGTGTATTCCCAATACTTCTAATCTCAAAAAAAAATGAACATACAAGTATGCTCCAAGCCCTATAATACTATCTTTGCACTCCTTAAAAAAATGTCATTTTGACGTACAATTCAAAGTGGTTGTATTTTTGAAAAAGCGGATGAAAAAAAAACTGAAAAATATTTTTAAAATGAGCGATACGAAAGAGAATGTGGCCGAAAATGTAAATGATGCTGCACCAGATACCGAACACCACCAAGAAGAAACAGAGTTAAATGAGCAAAAATTACCAGAATCAGCTGCGTCTGAGGAGGAAGTTTTGTCAGAAAAATTAAGTGAAGCGAATGACAAATTTTTGCGCTTATACAGTGAATTTGATAATTTCAGAAAACGCACAGCCCGCGAAAAAATTGAATTAAGCAAAACTGCAGGAGAAGATGTTTTTAAAACGATTTTACCTTTGTTGGATGATTTTGAACGAGGAATTAAAGCTGCGGAAAATGCAGCCGATGTTCAGGCAGTAAAGGAGGGAATGGTATTGATTTTTCAAAAATTTAAAAATACACTTCAACAAAAAGGATTGAGTGAAATGGAAAGCAAAGGACAAGCTTTTGATGCCGATTTTCATGAAGCAATTACCAATATAGCTGCACCAGATGAAGCATTAAAAGGTAAAGTAATTGACGAACTCGAAAAAGGATATTTGCTAAACGGAAAAGTAATTCGTTTTGCAAAAGTAGTTGTAGGTGCTTAAATTTTTTTTGATACAGAATAAGTAAAATAGTTATGGCAAAAAGAGATTATTACGAAATATTAGGTGTTGTAAAAGGAGCCGACGAACAGGAAATTAAAAAGTCGTACCGCAAACTTGCCATGAAATATCACCCCGATAAAAATCCGGGAGATAAGGCTGCTGAAGAAAAATTTAAAGAAGCCGCCGAAGCTTACGATGTACTTAGCAACCCTGAAAAGAAAAGTCGTTACGACCAATTTGGTCATTCGGGAATGGGTGCCGGAGGCGGTGGTGGATATGGAGGTTTTGGTGGTATGAACATGGAAGACATCTTCAGCAATTTTGGAGATGTGTTCGGTAGTAGCTTTGGCGGTGGTTCAAGAGGAGGTAAAAGAGTAAATAGAGGAAGTAATCTGCGTATCAAGGTAAAACTTAACCTCGAAGAAATAGCGCATGGTATAGAGAAAAAAATTAAGGTAAATAAGTTTGTTTCCTGCAACAGTTGTAAAGGAACAGGAGCACAAAATGCATCCGCTTTTCATACTTGTAGCACTTGTCGTGGAAGCGGACAAACCACCCGTGTAATGAATACCATATTAGGACAAATGCAAACCAGTTCTACTTGTCCTGCTTGTGGAGGAGAAGGACAAATTATTAGCGATAAATGCAAAACCTGTTTTGGTGATGGAATTGTTAAAGCCGAAGATACCATTGCCATTAAAATACCGGCTGGTGTAGCTGATGGAATGCAATTAAGTGTAAGCGGTAGAGGTAATGCTGCAGCACGAGGCGGAGTTGCCGGTGATTTATTAGTTGTGATAGAAGAAGAGGAACATCCGTTTTTAAAACGTGAAGGAAATAACTTGCACTTCGAGCAATACATCAGTTTTGCTGAAGCCGCTTTAGGAACTACTGTTGAAGTTCCAACTATAGAAGGAAAAGCAAAAATTAAAATTGATCCCGGCACGCATGCCAATAAAATTTTACGTTTACGTGGCAAAGGATTACCCGAACTCAACAGTTATCATAAAGGCGATTTATTAGTGAATGTCAATGTTTGGACACCTCAACATTTAAGTAAGGAAGAACGAAAAATAATGGAGCAATTGGCTAATTCCGAAAACTTTAAGCCTCGACCTTCTAATAAAGACAAAAGCTTTTTTGAACGAATGAAAGAGTATTTTAATTGATACTTTTTAGAGCATCATTTTAATTGATACATTAGGTTTTACTAGCTTATTTATTCATGCTAGGAGTGTAGCTTTTAAAAAGCCCTGCCAATTGCTAATATCCACCTAAACTTAAAAAAGTCATCTTCAACATAAGAAGGACGATTCACAAAGTAAGGCATATCAAATCGAATAGTTAGGGGAGAGGGTTTTTCGAGAACTCCCCATTTTTTTATTTTCAACGCCAATCCTAAACCCGCGTCGCAACGTATGTCCGAAAAAAACAAGTTGCCCGAATCGCTGCTATAATCAATAACACCTGCATCTCCAAAAAGATACAAATCCATTCCAACATAATTTTTAATTTTAGAAGGAGGTGTAGCAAATAAACGAACAAAACTTAATTCAGTATTGAGCGATGCCCCACTTTTACCTTTGTAAATTTTTCGCTGATATTTTTGAGTAGTATATAATACAGGTATGTAGCCCGAATAACCTCTTAAATTTAAGCCACCTCCGTAATGAAAGTGATTGAAGCTTTCACCATATCCTAGCCATTCATTTGGGTAAAAACCACTTGAACGAACAAATTTATTGTCCATCATTTCTTCAGGATTAGCACCTGATAAATAAAGTGCAGACTCATTAGGTATCGAATTCCCTGCTGTATATTGTATAAAAAGCCGACAGCTCAAGCTAAATTTTCCAAAGTTTACTTTATTGGTAGTCGTGAAATTAAGTGTACTATAAGTATAGGATTTAGTAAAGGCAGAACTACGCGCACTTAAGCTAAAAATACCGGTGCTTTTTAGGTATACATAACTGTGATTAATTCCCATGTTAATACTGTTGTTATATTTTGCAGTTTGCCATTCATCAGGAAAATTCAAATAAGCTAACTCACTGCTATCCGAGCGAAACATGCTTTTGTAATGTAAAAAAAATCGAGTCTTTTCGGTACTACCGTATTTTTCAATTCCTCCCAGTAACTGTTGTAAACCATCAAGATATTTCACATTTGCTACTAAATTCAATCGTTTGGCAAGTTTACGCAAGGATGTTTTGTAATTAATACGAAAGGAAACAGGATGATGCACATCTTTAAATTTTCCATCGTATTGCATTCCCAAGCGAGTGTTGTACCAAAGATTAGCATCAAAAATATGTTTCTGGTTGAGGTAGTTTCCATTTAAATGTATGCCTGCTTTTATACCATCTACAGCATTATACCATAAGTCGGGTCGGTAATACAATTCATACTTTTCCCATAATGGATCGTTGATAATTTGATGATCGAATTTTACCTGTATCGGGAATTTTGAACTATTGTTGAGCAAATTAAAATCGGACAAACGATGGGTTGGGTCAATTTCAACCTTTTTAATTCCACCGGGTATTTGGACCTTGGCTACATAGGTCGTATTGAGTTTTTTTCCCCATCCAATCCAACTAGGCAAAACCATAGCTTTAGTAGCTTTCACAAACCAGGTGTTCGGAATATGGAAATCATATTTTTTATGTGTTTTGGAATACACCGTAAAATCAATAGGCATTTGAGCTTCTTCGTTTCGCTTAAAGCGGATGTAGTACTCATTTTTTGTACTTGATTTTTTAATCGACTTTATTGAATAATCAATTGTTTTTGTTGTTTCTATCCACTCATCAAAAAACCAATTCAAATCAACATGAGTAAATTCAATCATCGAATTTCTAAAATCTTCAATATAAGGATGGGCTATTTTCCATTGATTAAAATAATTTTGAAGCGCAGCCAAAAATAAACTATCGCCCAAAACATATTTTAAATTGTACAACATACTTGCTGTTTTATAATATACTTCTCTATAGCCTCCTCCCTGGTGCAAGGCACCGTTAAAATCGTCGGAATGGGTATTGAGTTGTCGTGTATTATTTTCAATCGCATCACGCATATAACTTTTGTAAACGCGTTCATAAATTGCAAGCGAAGGAGAGCTGTGTTTTTTCACATAATTCGATGCCGGTGCTTGTTCCACTAAGGTATCTCCATCTATGTCAATCAATGCCCAAGCAGTTAAAAACTGTGTAAACCCTTCATCCAAAGTAGCACGATAGGTTTCATTATTTCCTATCATAGCAAAAAACCAGTTATGTCCGATTTCATGGGAGAACAGTTGCCGGTAATTTGGATCATAGCCACCATCGAGCGTAAGCATGGGAAATTCCATACCATCGTTAGCATCAGCAACCACCATTTTAGGATAAGCATACATTCCAATAGTACGTGAATTGCTTTCAATAATTTTGGCAGCATATTCCGCGGCGTTTTGCCAGTGTCCGGCATGAGGTTCTTGAACAGCAGCAACAACGCGTATTCCATTCCAATATGTTTCGCCTAAGCGATAGGTAGGACTAGCTGTAAAAGCAAAATCGTGTACATTGATAGCTTTATATTTCCATATTTTACGCTGTAAAGAGTCGTAAGGAATTATTACCGAAGGCTTACTGTTCCAAGGTTTACGGTTAAAATTTTTAATGTCCAGTTTTTTTCTCAAACTATCGGGCAATACTTCCGATTCGTTTTGTAATACACCGGTAGCTTCAACAATATAATTAGCAGCAAAATTTAGTTCCACAGTAAAACTTCCAAAATCACCGTAAAATTCTCGGTTTAAATGTTGGTTGGTGTCCCAGCCAAATTTCCGGTCATATACTGAAATGCGTGGATAAAAATGATTTCCATTATAGAGTTTAGTTCCAAATGAATTTACAATTTTCATTCTTCTGCGTGCTGCACCATCTCCAAAATGGGTTAAAAAATCAATTTCAAATGTGGTACTTTCTCCCGATTTTATCGGAGTATTCAAGTAAACCTTTAAAATCGTATTGTTGAGTTCTGATTTTAAATCAACTCCATTTTGTTGTAATTTTGAAATAATGGTTCCTAGTTTTTGCGCTTCGTAATTGCGCCAATTTGCCTTTACTCCATTTGCTAGCTGTAGTTTATCAAAATAAGAATCAGGTTGAAATGCATTTTGATACAGATGAAAATACACAATACGCAATTCATCCGGTGAATTGTTAGTATACACTAAAATTTCCGTTCCGTCGATAATGTTGGTTACTTCATCAACTGTGGCTTTTATGGTATAATTTACATCTTGCTGCCAATAATCGGCATAAGGTTTTCGGTTTTTCCAATAGTAGGAATTACTATCGGAAGCATAAGGTGAGTTTTGGGCGAATAAGCCAAAATTCAATAAAACACTAAATAGTATAGTGAGCTGCTTGTTTTTCACACAGTTTAGATACAGCTTGCGAAGATAGGCTTTCTAAAAGATTTTAAAAAAAGCTTTCAATTAAATCTCTCTGCTTCACAACAAAAAAGCCTAGTTTGTACTAGGCTTTTTTGTTGTATTCGAATAAGCATCCAACTACTAGATGTTTAGTTTTATACTGTTAATGTGCAATTACAATCTTCTTAATTGTAATACTATTATCACTTGTAAAATGTACAAAATAAATTCCCGATTTAAGCGCTGAAACATCCACCAATTGAGAATAATTTCCTGTTACCATTTTATTGCACAACATTGAAATATCCTTACCGTTAATATCTTTTAAGTATACTTTCAAATGAGCTTCTCGTGGGCTGTTTATGCTAAATAAAAAGTGCGAATTGCTTGGGTTAGGATATAGCAAAGTAGTAGAATTGGTAGACGCAGCAATCCATTTAATTCCAACCGATAATTGATTGTTAACAGGATTAAATGTCCGCAAGGTTCCAGAACTACCGCTTAAATATCCTTTGTCTTTTTTAACTTTTACATTCGTGGTATTATTGGTTGTACCAATTGAAAAACGTTCCCAGCTGCCTCCATTATCCAAACTCTGGTAAATAATTCCATTTGTTCCCACAGCCCAAACACTATCTCCGGCTTCTGAGCAGGCTACACTACTAAAGTCGATATCAACACCAGAAAGCGACAAACTCCAGGTATCTCCATTATCAGTACTTTGAATAATCTTACCTTCGTCACTTACGGCATATCCTTTTGCAGAAGCACTGGGTGCAAATACAATACAACGTATAGCAGCGGTTAAACCGGAATTTTTATGCGTCCATATACCAGCACTTCGTTTTACTATTTTTCCACTGTCACCTGCTACAAATGCTGTTGAGCCATCGTCGTAAACAGTATATAAATTAGCCTGTGTAAATTGTGGAGCGGGATTAAATTTGCCATTAAAAAAGCGAAAAACTTTTCCACTATCTCCGGCAATGTATCCACTTAAAGTGGTGGAAAAATCAACTGCATTTAAACGAACATTTGGTGTAATATTTCCTGCAAAAGTTACGGTGTCCCAACTTAATCCACGGTTTAAAGTTTTACGTACACCACCATTACCACCAACTACAATCCATTCTGTACTGCTCTTAACTTTCACCGCCTTTACATCCTGAATTCCACTTGGTTGAACCGAATACCAGTTTGTACCATAGTCGTTGGTGAATTTTACGGCCCCATCTGAAAATGCAATGGTACCTGTACTATCGTTTCTAAATGAAATTCCGGTTATAGTATTGGTGTTATTGGGATCTAATTTACGGTTCGGAAATTTTTTATCCACACGCACATAGTTTTTATATGTTTGTTTAGAACTACATCCTGCACTATTAGTAACTTTTACACTAACATCGAAAATACCGGGTTGTGAATAAGAATAGGTTGGTTGCAACGCCGATGAAGTTGAACCATCACCAAATTCCCATTCAACACTTGATCCTACTGGTAAGTTTCCAATAAATGGAAAAGCCACACTTGCTGAAGGTAAATAGCGGTAAATAGTTGTATCTGTAAAATTAAACTCCGGCTGATCAATTGCAAATGCTGAACTTGCTATACCAATTACAGGTGGATTATTGGCAACAACGCGTATCTGATATAAGGCACTGTTTTTTATTCCTGATGGTATTACACAGGCAATTGAATTACTTACTGAATCTTTTAAACTACCAATTACCGTTATGGCACCTGAAAAATTTCCACTGCTATCCGATAATTGCACTAAGAATACATTGCTCGTATCGAAAATGTCACCACTCACAGTATAAGCAACCGAAAAGGTATCGTTCACACATGGCGTTATACTTAAATTAGAAGTTAATAATGAAGGTGCAGTACCTACAAATAAACTTTTTATTTCAAATACAGCATCACTTTCATCTACCACATTGCTAGCAAATGTAGCTGCCACTTTTACTTTACATTGGGTAGATGTACTGTCCGGTACCAGCCAGCAGTAAGTATTTTGTACTAAATTTGAGTCAATCACATTCCAATGAATTCCATCATCAATTGTATATAATAAACTAACCGAATTAATTTTATTCGATAACCAATCAATGGTAATATAACATCCCGGAAAATAAGCGTTACCACCATTTGGCGAAAGCAATTCAACTGAAGCCGCATTGGCACAAATAGTAAATTTATCGGTCGTACTTAAATTAGATCCTGATCCATCTGCAGGACTTACCCGAACACGCGCTGCATTTGTAACTACAGAAGGTATCGTCCAGAAATACATATTATTCGCTGCATCCACTGTGTCAATTAAATTCCAACCACCAGATCCGGTCGTGTATTCCAAAACAATTTTTGTTGAAACATTGGTAGTCCATCGAATATATTGTTTGGTACCTGCACACCATAAATCATTAAGTTGCGGAGCAAGAAGTTCCGCTTCATCTCCGGCAGAATTCACTATTTCAAAAGCCGCATCACTTTCATCTGTAATACTTCCTAACAAGTTCGAAATTTTTATGAAGCAATTATTCGATACAGTATCACGAACCCTCCAGTCGTAGTATCCCACATTGGCAATAGTATCAATTGTTGAATAAATTAATCCATCAAGCGTATAACTCAATACTACGATCGGAGGCATGCTTACACCTGTCCAGGTTATAAAATGATGTCGCTTGCGTTCAAGAGTCTCACCACCATTAGGTGATAGCAATGTAAAACTGGTAGGGTTTGCAGCCAATAATGTAAAGCTATTTGAAGCTAAAAGTGGTATTGTTTGATTAACTGGAAAAATTCCAATTTTAGCATTGTTAGTAGGAGAATTACTTGGAATTTTCCAATTGTAATTTCCAATGTAAAAGCTACTATCAGTATCAAAAAAAGTTTGAACACTATCCCTCATCACAAACCAATTTGCACCTCCATTTAGCGAGTACTTTAAATCAAAGTAGGGAGCACTGCTTCCAACTGCAATCCATTTAACAGTAATAATTGAATCGCCCGCCAATTGCTCATTACCCAATGGATAATTGAATTGAGGATTGAACTTGACACGAATTTCGTTGGTGTATTTTACAGTTTTATTGTCCGCGTCGGATACTCGTAATTTGTATTCTGTTAAAGGATTTGTAATTAATAGATTGTAAGTAAAAGGACTAGCTGTTGCACTTTCAACGCCGAGTAATTCCCAGTTGCTTTGTCCACTTTCAAGTCGTTCAATTTTCACACTGTCAATTCCTGAGCTTGACCAGCTAATAGGGTAACTTGCTCCAACCAACCAGGTTGCCTTGTCGAAAGGTTGTTCAAGTACTATAGGTAAATCCTGTGAGTATTTAAGCATAAAAATATCTACCAATCCACCTGATAATTCAACTGTATCTGAACTTATATCAAAATCAACAGCATCGCCAAAGTAACCTGTCATATATATTCGAGCATACTCATCAAGAAACATATCTAAACCTTCATCGTTCGAATTACCTCCAATATTTTTAGCCCATACATATTCTCCATAGGAGTCGTACACAGCTAAATAAATATCGTATCCGGCAACAGCCGATTGAATGGCAGTATTCACACTTGGGTCAAAATCCATAGTTCCCGAAAAACTACCTGTTAAATACACAGTATTATTGCCATCAATTTTAAGTGAGTTACAAGTAGCAACTTGTCCGTTTCCTACACCAAATGCCCAATTCATGCCACCCAACGAATTGTATTGAGCAACAAAATAATCTTGATTTCCGGGCGCTGAAGAAACTACAAAATGATCAATAGCTGAAGGATCAGTATCTAAACTATCCATAAATGTTCCGGCAACATATACATTGTAATTGGCATCTACGGCTATTGAACGAGCATAATCATCGTTTGTTCCATCCAGTGCAATTGCCCATAAAAGAACACCGTTTTCAGTATATTTTCCAACATAAAAATCAGAATTACCATCATTACTGCGGATAGTGGTTGCAGGACTTGGATCAAAATCACAACTAGTTTTGTAATTACCGCTGAGGTATAAATTACCGAGGTTGTCCAATGTTAAATCATTAACATCAATTTCTCCACTTATCACACCTGATAGTTGATTAGCCCACATATAATTTCCTTGATTGGTGTATTTCGCAAAAAATCCATTATAGGCACCAATTGATGTTAAAGTCGCAGCTGCTGCACTTGGGTCAAAGTCAGTAATTCCATCAAATCTTCCGGCAATAAAAATATTTCCTGCCTCATCCAAGCGCATGCTATGTGCATAATTATCGGCGTTACCATTGATAGATTTTGCCCAAACATAATCACCATTCGATGTGTATTTCGACAACACAATAGTTTTGAAGCCCTGACCGCTCATGTTGGAAGTTCCTGTACCTGGGTCATAGTCTATACTTAAACTTAATTCAAAATTTGAAAGCAAATAAACATTCCCTGTGTCGTCGGTTTGAATTGCTAAACCAACACTTTTATTCGCATCGCCAATTTGTTTGGCCCAGCTTAATTTTCCGTTAGCGGTATATTTAGCAAAGAAAATATTCTCAGCAGTACCTCCTGCAGTAAGCAAACTTACACCATTGCTCGGATCAAAATCAACTGCAACTTTAAAATATCCGGTGAGGTATACATTGCCATTCTGATCACTGTAAATGGCTTTGCCAACATCCACATTTGCTCCTGCATCACCCAGTCGTTTTGCCCAATTATAGTAAGGATCTGCTATACTTGATTGGCTTATCAAGAGCGCCGCAATACATGCTAAAGTGTGTACTATTTTTTTCATAAGTATAAATTGGATTTTCGTCAAAAAGGTTAACAATAAAAATTTAGTTATTTAGGTTGAACTAAATCAATACATGTTAATGCACATTTTATGATTTTGATGGTTATAAAATTTGAGTTACAGTCAAATATACGTACTAAAGTTTTGAAGGATAAAAATTTAGTCGTAATGAGCTAAAATTTGCGATAAGTGGGCAATATTTATGGTTGAATAGTCATACACTTGTGCGAAAGTACAGGTATATAATTCTTGGCTAAAATGCAGCCTAATTTTGTATTTCACAATTTTGTTATATTCGCCAAACACTAATCATTAACTCTATGAACCAAACAAACCAAACTGGACATCCCAAGGGATTGTATTTATTGTTTTTTACTGAAATGTGGGAACGTTTCAGTTACTACGGCATGCGAGCTATTTTTATTTTATTTATGACGAAGGCGCTGTTTATGGACAGTGCAACCTCATCGAATATTTTTGGAAGTTTTACAGGATTGGTTTATTTAACTCCTTTGCTAGGTGGATACATTGCTGATAAATACTGGGGAAATCGCAAAAGTATTTTCATTGGTGGTATCATGATGGCAGTTGGTCAATTTTTATTATTCATGAGTGGTAATGCGGTAACCGATGGTGTTCAAAATGCTTCTTCTATCTCAATTATGTGGGCAGGTTTAACTTTTTTAATTATCGGAAACGGTTTCTTTAAACCAAATATTTCGACCATGGTTGGACAGCTTTATCCAAAAGGCGATCACCGTATTGATGGTGCATTTACAATATTTTATATGGGTATCAATTTAGGTGCTTTCTTTTCACCTTTGGTTTGTGGAAGCTTAGGTGATACCGGTAATATTCACGATTTTAAATGGGGCTTTTTAGCTGCGTGTATTGGAATGATCATCAGTGTTATTTCATTTGAAGTACTAAAAAATAAATTGCTCAAAACTCCTGATGGCGAAGCAGTAGGAATGCCAAAGGCGAAAATGGACATTAAAACTACTGCAATTATTGTAGGAACAATTGGTTTAATATTTTTCCTACTGAATTTCAAAACCATGTTTAAAGTTGATTTTGATATTATTGCTTACTTAATTTATGCGTCCATTATTGTTATGCCACTCATAATATACAGCGATAAATCTTTAGTGAGTGATGAAAAGCAACGCATTTCTGTGATATTTATTTTAGCCTTTTTTGTTATTTTCTTTTGGGCATGTTTCGAACAGGCAGGTGCTTCCTTAACGTTGTTTGCCGATGCTCAAACTAATCGTCACATTGGTTCCTGGGAAATGCCGGCTTCTTGGTTTCAATCCATCAATCCATTGGCGATCATAATTCTAGCTCCAATGATGAGTGGTTTTTGGAATTTCTTACACGGCAGAAATATGGAGCCTTCTTCTCCAATGAAAATGGCATTTGGTTTAGCTTTAGTTGCCTTAGGCTATGTTGTTATTGCATACGGTGTGCACGGTGTTGATTCGCAAACCAAAATTAGTATGTGGTGGTTAGTTGCCTTGTATATTATACATACCATTGGCGAATTAAGCCTTTCTCCAATTGGTTTAAGTATGGTTAGCAAATTGGCTCCTTTGCGATTTTCTTCATTACTAATGGGTACTTGGTTTTTAGCGAATGCCGTTGCCAATAAATTTGCGGGTACTTTATCGGCCTTGATTCCTCCTGGTGCCGGCGAAAGTCCGGCTGATGTGGCTGCTGCAATACCAACTTTTTTAGGAATTGAAATTAATAATCTCTTTACATTCTTCTGCGTATTTATTGGCTTGAGTGGTGTGGCTGCCTTATTGCTCTTTGGCATGTATAAATGGTTAGAAAAAAGAATGCACGGTGTAAAATAGTTTAAAATTCATTCAGTAAATTAAGCAAACCGTTGACATTATTAGTCTGCGGTTTGCTTTTTTATAGCAACAATTAAATCCGGAAACATGCACGAAACACAGAGTCTAGAACAAATACAATCCTTTACAGGTAAGTACCCAAAACAATTGTGGTATTTATTTTTTAGTGAAATGTGGGAGCGTTTTTGCTTTTACGGAATGCGCGGAATGCTCACCGTATTTATGGTAAGCCAACTAATGATGAAAGACGATGTTGCCAATTTGCAATATGGAGCAACACAGGCTTTTGTTTATGCATTTACTTTTATTGGAGGTTTGTTTGCCGATAAAATTCTAGGATTTCGCAAGTCGCTTTTTTGGGGAGGTATTTTGATGATTACCGGTAGTTGTATTTTGGCTTTTGATCCACATCAGTATTTCTTTTTAGGATTGAGTTTTTCTATTATTGGAACCGGTTTTTTTAAACCCAATATTTCAACCATGGTGGGAACCTTGTACAAAACGAATGATAGTAGACGCGATGCAGGTTTTTCACTTTTTTATTCAGGTATCAATGTGGGGGCGCTTTTGGGAGGTTATGCCTGTATCACTATTGCAAAAAGTTATTCATGGAATTTAGCTTTTGGATTAGCTGCAATTGTAATGACAATTAGCTTACTCACTTTTGTTTTTACTCAACGTAGCTTAGGCCCAATAGGACTTTCACCACTTAAAGTAGATGCAAACGGCAATACAAAAAAATGGTACGAGTACTTGGTATACCTTGGTTCATTGCTGCTGATTCCTATTATAATGGTAATGGTTGCAAAAACCGAATACACCGATTATTTTATGTACACCATTGGTCCATGTACCTTGATTTATATTTTTTATGAGATGACCAAGTTTTCAAAAGCTGAACAAAAAAAATTACTGGCAGCTTTGGTTTTCATAATTTTTTCCATTTTGTTTTGGGCATTTTTTGAACAAAGCGGTGGCTCGTTAAGTTTGTTTGCAGCCGGAAATTTAACCGATACTGTTTTAGGAGTAAAGCTCGATCCGAATGGTGTAAATAATGCAGCCAACAGTTTGTTTGTAATTATTTTTGCGCCATTACTTGGATTGCTTTGGGTATGGATGAGTGCGAAAAAAGCCGAACCGAATACAGTTGTAAAATTCGGCTTAGGATTTTTGTTTTTAGCATTAGCTTTTTATGTGTTTTATAGCACTCGTTTTTTTGCCAACGAGCAAGGTGTAACATCACTTGATATTTTTACACTCGCGTATTTTATTATCACTTTTGGTGAACTTTGTTTATCTCCAATAGGATTGTCAATTATGACCAAATTGTCGCCCAAACCATTACAAGGAGTAATGATGGGAATGTGGTTTTTAGCTAGTGCTTACGGTCAATATGTTGCCGGTATACTAGGGGCTGGAATGAGCCTTGCTAGCGAAAATGCAAGCCTTACTGAAAAACTTATAGCTTATACCGATGGCTACAAACAATTGGCTATTTATGCGTTGGTAGCAGGTGTTGTAATGATTGCTATTTCCCCGCTGGTGAAAAAACTAATGCAAGAAGTAAAGTAAGCTTGATACCGCATTAGTTTTTATGCGGTATTTTAAGATCCATTTTTAGTTACTTTTTTCTTCTATTACAACAGAAACTATAGTCTTAAAATAGAGCATAGTTTTTAGTGAATTTTGTGCATCCTTTGTGCGCATCGTGGTTTATTTAAATAAAGCTAATTGGAATGAAAAGTGATTAAATTTTATTCAATTACTCTCGATAAACTTTTTTAACCAAGCTCATTTTTCTGGTTCTTATGTTTAAGAAGTAAACTCCACTTGATTCTGGTAATACCACTTGAAGATAGTTTGTAGGACTGTCTATTTTTAGAATTTTTTCAAGTTTGCCATCACTGCTATAAAGGTAAATTTCTTTTAATTCGTCTGCTGCATTTAGCTGAATAAATACACTACCATTGCTTATGCTTGGCCATACTTTGATGCTTGCTTCTTTTTTCAAATCGCTTGAATTGCGAAGTGTAATTTGAAGTATACTGTCCGCTGCTATCAATACTGGGATTTTATTACTGGCTTGATATTGTTGTTTAAATGAATCAATTTCAGCACTGGTATATGCAAACATTTCATTTAACCATTTTGGAGGAACGGATTGATACCAAATTTTTGCAAATACTTTAATGCTACCGCTAATTCCGCTAACTGGCACCCTGTAAAAAATAACGTCGGAACCACTGCCTTCGACTTGGTTAATTTTATTAAAGTTTTCATCTGCAATTGCATCTTGCGAAATTTTAGCAGTGTCGTAACTTAAATGGTTACTGGTAAATCCTTGCGGAGGAAGTCGGTTATCCTTTAATAAAAAAGCTGCACGCTCAAGAACTGTGGTAGGTTGTTGATTAACATCACCCATCACCAGCTCATAAATTTGAGATTGCTGACTTTGAGAAATAACTTCATGATGTGTTTCAAAGGCAGTATTTTCGCCGTGCACAGTATAATTAGGGTTGAATTTTCCTGACGCGAACAAGGTATCATTGCTAGGATCCATAACTGTGAATTCAACAACTGCTCTGCGTGATGGATAACCTGAAGGGAACTTATGCCCGGCTTTATTTAATAAATGCACTTTAAAATAGGCCGTATCGCTAGTTAGACTATCAGTTATTAGCTGGATATCGAGTGTGTTTTTTTGTAATAAGCGATTGGTTGCCATTAAGGTAGAATCAAACATGCGGTCAGCGGCACCAATGCCCAATTGCACTTTGTTTTGTTTCATCAATTGAAGCATAAAGTTATTGCCACCTGCAAAAATGTGTTGACTAAATGGACTTCGATAGGGGATAGAAGGATTGTCGTTAGCAATAATTACTCCCCCTGTAATTTCAGGCATATGACATTTCTGACAAGTCATACCATTAGTTGAATAATTCGAATTTATCCATTCCTGATAAGTAGCTTGTTCAACAAAAGTAGTACCGGTGAAGTTTCCATTTAAGTCGACTGTTTTATTGATAAGCGTATGACATGGCGAACAGGCTTTAGCTAATTTAATATGAGCACTATACCTAGGTGTAAAACCGCTGTTTACCAGCATAGGGCCTACCATCGGGAAAGTATAAGGCCCGTAAATGTTGCGAGTGGTATCATATGGTAGGATACCAGAAAAAACAGAACCCAAACGAGCACTGTCTGCAATTGCATGGCAACCTACGCAAGAAACGCCATCTAAACCTAGTGAATCGTGTTGTAAGGTAGCAATCGTATAGTGAGATGCGCTTCCCTTATATTTTGACGTATAATTACCCATTGGAGCATGGCAAGAGGTACAGTTATCTTGCAACTCGAGTGTGTGGCCTGGGTTTACTAAAATTTCGTGACTTACTTTTGCCCTCCAAAAGGGGTCTTTGGCCGAGAGTGCCATCATGCTTGTTTGCCAATCGTTAACTACATTAATATCTTCTCCATTAGGAGCAATATTGGCAACAAGCAAACTATCATATCCATGGCAACTTTTGCAATGGGCATGAGTGTTAAAATAATCGCCGGGTCCAATTGTACCTGTTAGAAGTTTTTTTAATACACTAAGTTCATTTGCAGTATGAAAAT
>Ga0075163_10002106_pt1 | contig 26867 bp, 17 predicted proteins | sample JI1023141ADNA_FD_71478 | JGI IMG/M metagenome (GOLD analysis project Ga0075163, IMG submission 71478) | Wastewater effluent complex algal communities from Wisconsin, to seasonally profile nutrient transformation and Carbon sequestration -... | ecosystem: Engineered > WWTP > Effluent > Algae...
GAGATCGGGCAGCGACGCGCCGACGTCGTCGACCCGCAGCACCAGGCCGGTGAGGTTGGCGTCGGCGGCCAGCGCGTCGAGGCGCGCCGCGAACGCGCGCAGCGGCAGCGTGTCGTCGCCGCCCGACCAGGAGTACGCCTCGAGCTCGCCGAACGATCCGGCCAGCGTCATCACGCCGAGGTGCGGCTTGCTCGCGGCGAAGTCGGGGCTGGCGTCGGGCGCGTCGTACGGGCCGGGGCGCTTGAGGTTCTCGACGACGTTCTTCACCAACGTCATCGGATCGCCGAGGCCGGTCAGCGCGGCGCCGCCGACGCTGGCGGGCGCGCTGGTGCCGGCGCTGGCCGCGCCGCCGGCGGGCGCGGCCCACGGATCATCGGCGGCGGGCGGCGGCGGCGGCGGCGCCCACCGCGGCGGGGCGTCGGACGAGCACGCGGCGGACCAGAGCGACGCGACCAGGAGGAGCGAGCGCAGACGGAGACAAGGCGCCATGGCGCCGGCAGCGTAGCGGAAATCGCGCGGCGCGCGTGGCTACGGCGAGGTGGGCGGCGTGTCGCTGCCGGCGGGCAGCGGCGGCGGATCGGCCGGCTTGTCGGGCGGCGGGCTGCTGCCACCCGCGCTGCCGCTGCCGCTGCCGCCGTTCTCGGGCGGCGTCGGGCTGGCGCCGCCGCCGGTCAGGCGATCGAGCTGGCGCTTGATGCGGTCGTCGTCGGGGTACACGTCGAGGTACCGCTTGTAGGCCTCGATCGCGAGATCGGCGCGGCCCTGCTGCTGGTAGGCCTCGGCCACGCCGCGCAGCGCGTCCTTGTTGCGCGGCGACAGCGCGAGCGCGGTGCGGAACTTCGACTGCGCCGACGCGAACTGCTTGGCGTCGATGTGGCAGTAGCCCATGCCGATCAGCGCCTCGACGCCGGCCGGCCGCTCCTCGAGGGCCTTGCTGTAGTACGGCATCGCCTGGCCGCAGTCGACCTCGGCGAGCTTGTCGGCCTTGGCCACCAGCTTGTCGTACGGATCGCCGGCGCCGCCGGGCACGCTGACCGACCCCGAGCCACCGCTGCTGCCGCTGCCGCCGCCCGAGCCGCTGCCGCCGCCCAAGCCGCTGCCGCCGCCGACGCCAGCGTCGACCTCGGGCGGCATCGGATCGGTGCCGTCGACGCCGCTGACCTTGGAGAGCAGCGCCTTGGCGCCGGCGTGATCGGCGGCGATCGCCAGGATCGACTCGCACGCGGTGCGCGCGTCGTCGGGCTTGGCCGTGGCCGCCGCCAGGCGCGCCGCGAGCCAGCGGCCGCGCACGTCGCCCGAGGTCTCGAGCGCGCCGACGCCGCTGTCGGCGGTGGCGATCAACGTCGCCGCCCGCGCCAGATCCTTGTCGCGCAGGGCGAGCTGGGCCTCGACCAGCGCCAGCTCGTGGGCGTCGACCTCGCTCGGCTTGCCGGCGCGCGCCGCGTCGAGGTAGCGGGTGACGTCGCGCAGCGCCTTGCCTTGCAGCCGCAGCACGTCGGCCATCGCGATGTTGCCGAGCACCGCGGCGGCCGCGTCGGCGCCGGCGCCCTTGATCGCGCGCTGCGCGAGCGCCAGCGCGGCCAGCGTCAGCCGCTTGCGCTCCTCGCGCACCTTGTCGGCGGTCTTGCCGTCGGCGGCGGCCGCGGCCTCGTCCTCGAGCAGCTGCGCCTGCGCGGTGATCAGCCGGGCCCGCATGCCGAGCGTGGCGGGCGCCTCGGCGGCGGCGGCCAGCGCCTTCTCCGCGGCGATCAGGCCGGGCGCGCCGTCGAGCGCGAGCTGGCTGCGGGCGTTGTCGAGCAGATCGGCGGCCACCTGGGCGCCGCCGTCGGCGGCCGCGCCGCCGTCGATCGCCGCCACCGGGGCGCCACCGTCGATCACCGCCGCGGCGGTGCCGCCGCCGTCGCCCGCCCCCGCCTTCTTGGGCGGCCGCAGGAACGCGAAGTAGACGATCGCCGCCGCGGCGCCGATCACCACCAGCGACCCCAGCGCGATCCACAGGCCGACGCCGCTCTTGCGCGGCGGCGCCTCGCCGAACGGATCGAACGCGCCCTCGACGTCGGACACCATCGGCCGGCGCGCGCCCGCGGCGAACGCGGCCTCGTCGGTCGGGACCGGGCCGACCTTGCCGCCGAAGCCGCCACCGCCGGCGTTGGTCGCGGCGCGCACGGCGCCGCCCATCGGCCCCTGCGGGCCGGTGTCGCGGGCCATCGGCGCGACGCCCTCGCTGGCCCACGCGCCGGTCGCGCGATCGGCGACCGGGGGCGGCGGGGGTGGCGGCGGGGCCTGCGGCGGTGCGCTGGGCGGCGGCGGCGGGATCGGCGGCCCCTGCACCACCGGCCCGGCGACCATCGTCGGCGCGGTCGCCATCGGCGCGGGCGCGCGCAGCGGCATCGCGGGCGGCGGCGGCGGCGGCGGCGGCGTGGCCGGCGCCGGGGGCCGCGGCGGCGGCGCGGCGCGCAGCGGCTCGACGACGGTCTCGCGCTCGGGCGCCTTGACCGCGCCCATGCCGGCGACGGTGGGGCGCGCCTCGACGGCCGGCTGGCCGCGCGGCGGCGTGAGCTGCCCCGAGTCGGCGCGCTGCACGCGCGCCTGCTCGGCCACGACGAAGAACGACGCCAGGTCGGGGATGTCGCCGAGGCGCTTCCAGGTCTTGCCGCTGCGCGAGATCATCGACTCGCGCGACACGTTGCCGGCGATGATCCACTGCTGCAGCGTCGCCAGCTCGCGGCAGGTCCGGGTCTCGCCGTTGTCGAGCCGGATGATCCACTGCCGCTCTTCACCCGCGGTGACCGGCCCCGAGCCGGTCGGGGCGCGCGGCTCCGGCACCGCCTGGCGCGCCGGCGGCGGCTGGCTAGGCCCGGGCGCGCGCGTGATCGGCAGCCCGTTCTGGGTCGCCGACCGCTTGCGGATCTTGAACATGTGCCCGCAGGTCGTGCACTTGACCGTCACGCCGCCCGGCTTGAGGCGGGCTTCGTCGAGCTCGTATTCGGTCTGGCACTTCTCGCAGCGAACGTCCATCGCGGGCTTGGGCTCCGCCTCGTTCGTAACACGGCGCCGACGGCAATTCTACGGCAGCGGGTCGGCCGTCGCGGCCCACCGGCCCCGGCCGCGGTGCTAGGCTCGCGCCGTGGCAGCGCCCTCCCATCGCGACGGTGAGCGCGTCGCGCTCGACGCCTTCGTCAAGGCCGCCGCCGGCGACACCGAGCTGGTGTTCCGGGTGCGCGATCTGTCGCGCTCGGGCCTGTTCCTCTACACGCGGGTCGCCCGCAGCTACCCGTATCGCCCCGGCACGACGCTGGCGATCGAGCTGTTCGACTACGACCAGACGATCGCGCTCAAGGTGGTCGTCGCCCGCGTGGTCGAGCCGGGCAGCCCCGAGGCCGACGTGTCGCCGACCGGCTTCGGCGTGCGCATCGTCGACGCCGACGCCGCGACCCGCGATCGCCTCGAGGCCCTGATCGAGCGGGTCAAGGCCAGCGGCGCGACCTATTGAGGCGCGGCCCCCTCGGTCAGCGCGCGACCAGCGCGGCCGGCTCACCGCGCAGGCGGCGCGCGGCGTCGATCAGCCCGACCAGCTCCCGGCGCGCCGCGTCGCCGCCGGCGGTGGCGCGCGCGACGTCGGCGATCTGCGTCAGCGACCAGCGCTGCGCGTCCTCGGCGCCGCGCAGCACGTCGGCGAAGCCGGCCGCCGCGGTGGCGAAGCGCAGATCGGCGGGCGCGCTGGCGAAGGTCGCGGCCGGGCCCGACGCCATCGCGAACGCCTCCTCGCGCGCGGGGTCGGCGTCGCCGGCGCGCGGCGCCTTGTAACGGATGCGCACCGCGCCCAGCGGCGTGGTCTGCGACGCGCGCGCGGTCAGCACCACCTCGTACAGCGCCGTCACCTGGTGGCCCACGCCGACCTCGCCGGCGTCGACGGTGTCGACCCGGAAGTCGGCGTCGGCGATCGCGCGGTTCTCGTAGCCGAGCAGCCGGTAGCGCGCGACCATCGTCGGATCGAAGTCGACCTGCAGCTTCACGTCCTTGGCCGCGACCTCGAGCATCGCCACCAGGTCGGTGGTGAACAGCTTGGTCGCCGCGGCGGCGCTGTCGACGTAGTAGTTGTTGCCGTTGCCGCGATCGCCGAGCTGCTCCATCAGCTCGGCGCGGTAGTTGCCCATGCCGAAGCCGATCGTCGACAGCGTCACGCCGTCGCGGCGGCCGCGATCGATGATCTGCAGCATCTCGTCGAGCGAGCTGGGCCCGACGTTGGCGTCGCCGTCGGACAGCACGATCACCCGGCTGGCGGCCTTGGCCGACAGCCGCGCCCGCGCCTGCTGGTAGGCCAGCTCGAGGCCGGAGCCCATCGCGGTCGAGCCGTCGGCGCGCAGCCGATCGATCGCCGCCAGGATCGCGCGGTGCTCGGCGCCGCTGGTGGCCGGCAGCACCACCTCGGTCGAGCCGGCGTAGGTGACGAGCGCCACCGAGTCGCCGGCGCCGAGCGACGCCACCAGCGTGCGCAGCGACTGCTTGGCGAGGCCCAGCTTGTCGGCCTGATCCATCGAGCCCGACACGTCGACCAGGAACACCAGGTTCATCGGCGCGCGCTGGCTGAGCGGCTTGCCGGGCGTGGCGACCCCGACCCGCACGACGTGGTGCCGCGGATCGAACGGCGACGGCGCCGCGTCCATCACGACCGCGAACGGCGAGCCCTTGCGCGGCGCGCCGAACGCGTACGGGAACGCGTTGACGAACTCCTCGACGCGCACCGCCGCGGCGGGTGGCAGCGCGCCGCCGTCGATCGCCCGCCGGCTGTAGGTGTAGGACGCGGTGTCGACGTCGGCGGCGAAGGTCGACAGCCGATCGCGCTCGGTCTCGACCCACGGGTTGGGCGCGTAGGCGGCGTGGGTGTCGCCGGTCGCCGCCTCGGGCGGCGCGGCGATCGGCGCGGTCGCGACCGGCGTCGCGATCGCGATCGCCGGCGGCGTGGCGACCGGCGCGGGCGGCGGCGCGGGCGGCGGGGCCAGCTCGGCGGCGACCTCGGCCGGCATCGGCGGCGGCGGCGGCGGCGCGTCGGCGACGTAGGTCATCCGGGTGGCGCGCGGCGCCATCGCGCCGCACGCGGTGGCGAGGATCGAGGAGATCGCGGTGAGGGCGACGAGGCGGGAGCGCATGGCGGGACGGACCTCCGGCGAGGATGGGCGGCGCGCACCGGGCGGCGCGCGCGGGTCGCGAGCGACGCTGTCGCCACGACCGAACGCCTCTCGAACGCCGCCGCCCCCCCGCGCCTTACGGTCCCGCCGATCAGGCACGAATCCGCGAGAAGGATCTCGCGCTTCGGGTGGGGGCCCGTTTGTGGTCGCCCACGGTCCCCGCTGAACGCTCTCGCGTTTCGGGTGGGGGCCCGTTTGTGGTCGCCCACGGTCCCCGCTGAACGCTCTCGCGTTTCGGGTGGGGGCCCCACGTTTTGTGGGGGAGGGTCTTTTCGAAAGACCCTCTCTTCTACACGTGGCCTAGCTTGATCGAGCTGGCGTGCGCGGTCGCCGCGGCGCGGCCGCGGGCGGCGGTGATCGCGTCGGCGATCATCGCGTCCTGCTCGGCCGGCACCTTCCACCGCGCCTGGATCTCGGGCGCCAGCGTGTCGATCGGATCGTAGTACAGGAAGAAGCCGGGCTTCACCGACGGCGCCGCGTACACCGAGATGCCGGTGTCGCGGTCGTAGTGCTCGAAGCTGTGCACCACCCGCTTGCCGCCGCCGCCCGGCGCGTCGCACACGAACGTCGGCGTGTGGAAGCCGGCGGTCGAGCCGCGCACGCACTTCTCGAGATCGACCGCCGTCTGCACGGTGGTGCGCAGGTCCTCGACGCCCTTCACCAGGTCGTGGACGTAGACGTAGTACGGGTGGACGTTGCAGTAGCCCAGCCGCTTGACCAGCGTCTGCATCGTCGCGACGGTGTCGTTGACCCCGCGCTGCAGCACCGCCTGGTTGCGCACGATCACGCCGCGCTCGAACAGCCGGTTGAGGCCGCGCTGGGTGATCGCGGTCAGCTCGCGCGGGTGGTTGAAGTGGGTGTGCAGCACCACCTCCTTGTGCAGCGTCCGGCCGCGCTCGACGATCGCGGTCAGCGCGTCGACCCACTCGTCGTCGGTGATCAGCTTCATCGGCATGACCGCCGGGCCCTTGGTGGCGAAGCGGATGCGCCGGACGTTGTCGCAGTCGAGCAGCGCGTTGCCGATCAGCGTGATCTGCCGCGCCTTGAGCTGGTAGCTGTCGCCGCCCGACACGACGATGTCCTCGAGCTCGGGCCGCGACCGGATGTACGTGAACGCGCGCTGCCACCGCTCCTCGGTGGCCTTGAGCGAGACCTTCTCGACCTCGTCGGTGTCGACGCCGACCGCGTAGCTGCGGGTGCAGAACCGGCAGTACACCGGGCAGGTGTCGAGCGCCAGGAACAGCGCCTTGTCCGGATAGCGGTGGGTCAGGCCCGGCACCGGCGCGTCGGCCTGCTCGTGCAGCGAGTCGAGCGTCAGCTTGGGGTGATCGGGCAACAGCTTCGACGCCACCGGCACGAACTGCCGGCGCAGCGGATCGGCGTAGGGGTCCTCCCACTCGATCAACGACAAGAGGTACGGCGACACCCGCAAGGACATCGGCGCGCGGCGGAAGCCCTCGGCGACGTCGTCGATGAAGCTCTGCGGGACCAGATCCTGCACCGCGGCCAGGAGCTTGGCCGGGTTGGTGATGCTGTTCTTGGCCTGCCACTGGTGATCGAGGAACGTGGCCTCGTCGACGTTGCGGTAGGCGGGGATGCGCTGCCAGAACGGACCGTCCTGCAGCTGCTTGTGGGCCAGCGTCGCGGGATCGACGGCGGGCTTCAGGTGAACGATGTCATCGGCGGGCTTGGCCTGGCCGATCGTGACGAGCGAGTCCATGGGGGGCTCCGGTAGGCTGAGTTCAAACGACGAGCGTGCGACGAGGTCACGCGGCGCGAACGTCAGGCATGTGCGGGACCGAGCCGTTGCAGTACCACATGGGCGACGCATCATATGCGACCGAGGTCGTTCCCACAACGGCCCGTGGCGGCCGGTCGCAGGCGCGATCGCCGCGGGTGGGCCCGCTGCGCAGCCGGTGCCGCGCGGCACACGCTGTCCGCTCCTTGTACACCGAACTTCTCGCATCCCGACGAGAATCCTCGACTATTTCCTGAAGCCACCCTTACGCTGGCGAACGCGAACATGCGAGGCAACGTCTGACGGATCGCCACGCGCGATCCGCGCGCGGTCACCCGGAGGAGTTCCATGATGTCTCGCCTCGCCTCGCTGTGCGCCCTCGCGTTGCTCTCGCTCGCCGCCTGCGATGACTCGACCGGCATCGTCGCCGCCGACATCGCCTGCCCGACCCCGCAGACCCTGACCTACGCCAACTACGGCCAGGCGGTGATCGAGACCGAGTGCCTCGATTGCCACACCACCAAGGAGCGGCCGTTCCTCGACACCCAGGCGCGGGTGCAGCAGAACGCCACCAAGATCATCGAGGAGGCGGTCTACCACTCGGCGATGCCCGAGGACGGCAGCATGACCAACGCGGAGCGCATCCAGCTCGGCCAGTGGCTGAGCTGCGGCGCGCCGTGATCGCGGCGTGAAATGGCGGCGGGCGGTTGCGGGTTGCATCGGCACCTCGCTATGAACGCCGCCATGCGCACGCTGCCCGTCGTCCTCGGTCTCGCCCTCGCCGCCTGCGGCGGTTCACCCGGCCCCAAGGCGGCCGGGCCCAGCGGCGGCGCCGCCGCGGTCACGATCGCCACGGTCGAGGGCACCGTGCCGGCCGGCGAGGAGCTCGGCGACGCCCACGTGCGCGCGCCGTTCGTCACCGTCGCCGGCAACCCGGCGGCGAGCGCGGCGATCAACGCGGCGCTGGGCGTGCCCAACACCGAGGCCGCGCTGGCCGCGGTCACCGAGCTGGGCGAGGTCGGCATCGACTACCAGGTCGGCTTCAACCGCGACGGGCTGCTCGACCTGACGATCATCCACGAGACGATGGGCGCGTACCCCGACAGCTACGCGAGCCACTTCCTGTTCGACGTCGCGACCGGCAAGGCGCTCAAGGGCGCCGACCTGTTGCGCGCCGATCAGCTGCCGGCGCTGGCCGCCGCGCTCGATCAGCGCCTGCAGGCCGAGCTGACCGAGGCCCGCCAGGGCAACCCCGACTGCGTCAGCGAGGACGACGATCCGTACCAGGGCCAGTTCGGCGTCGATCGCCTCGACGACATCGGCCTGAACGACGGCGGCCTGGTGTTCACGTACGATTACGACTTCCCCCACGTCATCCAGGCCTGCGAGCCCGGCGGCGTGTTCGGGATGACCTTCGCCGAGGCCGCGCCCTACGTGCGCGCCGACGGCCCGCTCGCCGCGCTCACCCGCTGAACGACGCCTCCGACCGCCTTCAGTCGCAGAACTCCTGCCCGTCGTCGGGGTAGCGGAACAAGATCGAGTAGCACATCTCGGTGTCCGAGCTCTCGCCGTAGCCGATCGTGGCCGTGGTGGTGTTGTTCCAGGTGCAGTCGGTCTGGATCGTGTCGCCGGGCGACAGCTGGATCGGCGTGAACGAGACGATCTTCTGGTGCTCGAACGAGTAGGCGTCGTCGTACAGCACGTGGGGCGTGCCGCCGGTGGTGATCGTGGTCTTCAGGTGGGTGCCGTACTGGTGCATGTGCGGGAACACCGCGAACACGGTCTGCGCGCTGGTGACGGTGCAGGTGCCGCTGGCGCTGGCGGTGCCCGGCGCGATCGCGAAGTCGCGCGGCCCCGGCAGGAACAGGTCGACCTCGTGCTCGACCAGGGCCGGGTCGACCTTCATGACCTCGATGCCCGAGGTGCCGGTCAGCGTCGCGTCGCTGTTGTTGTAGATGTGCAGCTGCAGGCCGAGCAGCTCGCCGGCGCTGAGCTTCATCGCGGTGCCGGGCGGGAACAGCAGCTCCGAGGTGCCGACGCCCGACGCGTAGATGATGTTGGTGCTGGTGAGCCCGGCCTCGCCCTTGGCCAGGAGCGTGTGGTGGGTGCCGACCGGCGACAGCGGGCGGATCGCCGCGATCGCGGTGTCCTCGGCCACCGAGGTGATCGTCAGGTCCGAGGTCTTCTCCTGGCCCGGCGTCAGGGTCCAGCTCGCCTCGACCAGCGACTCCCAGGTGGGCTCGGGGGCCGGGGCCGGATCGTCGGTGCAGGCGGCGAGCCCGAGGGCGAGCGCGAGGGACGCGGTGGTGGAGCGCATGGTCGCCGACGATAGCCGCGGCGACCGGCTGGATCAATCGACGCGCCGCACCCCGACGATCGGCGGCAGGCCTGGCGCGAGGTCGATCACCAGGAAGTGGCGGCCGATGCCGTCCCAGCGCTCGGGCCGCGCGCCGCCGCCGCCCGACACGAACGCCGGGATGCCGGCGTGCTCGAACTCGGCGTAGGTGTGGATGTGGCCGTACAGCGCGAGGTCGACGCCGGTGGTGGCGAGGGTGCCGATCAGCCGCTGCGCGTCGCGCCGGCTGCGGAACGCGCCGTCGCGGATGCCGACCGGATCGACCGGCGGGAAGTGGGTGAGGAACAGGCTCTGGCGATCGGCGGCGGTGGCCAGCAGGTCGCCGACGGCCTCCTCGACGATCGGGTCGAGGCCGGCGTCGCCGCTGTCGGCGAACGTGAAGGCGACGTCGTGGAACGTGAACTGGTAGCTGGCCGGCCCGTAGCGCCCCTGGTAGCGCGCGGCCTCGGCCCACAGCTCGTGGTTGCCGAGCGTGGTGTAGAGCGGCACCGGCAACGTCGCGAGCTGGCGCTCGAACAGCGCGTACTCGTCGAGCTGGCCGCGCTCGGTGAGGTCGCCCATGCACACGACGAAGCGCGGGTTGGTGGTGGCGATCGCCGCGAACACGTCGTCGACGGTCGGCAGCCCGGTCTGGATGTCGGCCATCGCGGCGATGCGCAGCGGGCCGGTGGTGTCGGCGGGGCCGATCGTGAGCACGTGGCGGCCGGGCGACAGATCGACGTCGCGCACCAGCACGGTGGGCCGCGGCGCCGGCACGGCGACGCCCAGCGGCGCGCCGCCCTCGCGCAGCTCGGCGTCGGGCAGCGCGTTGTTGACGGTGATCAGCCAGCGGCCCGCGCCGCCGGTGGCGACGTCGACGGTGACCTCGATCGCCGGCGCGGCGGCCCACAGCTCGAGCCGCCCGGGGGTGAGCGCGCGCACCGCGCCGAGGCGATCGGTGATGACGACGTGCAGGCCGGCGTCGTCGGCGATGCCGACCAGCGCGTCGTCGAGGGCGCGCTGCTCGCCGGGCCGAGCGCAGCCGACCAGCGCGGCGGCGAGCGCGAGCGCGGCGGCCCTCACCGCAGCCCCCGACGCACGCCGATCGTGACGAGCCGCGCGCTGCCGAGCTCGAGCGCGGCGGTGGCGGTCCACGCCGGCGTGACCGCGACCTCGGCGGCGGCGCCGACCGAGCCGAAGAAGCCCGCGGCCCGCCCCGCGGGGAGCCCGCCGGCCAGCGTGTCGCGGCGGTGATCGTAGAACACCAGCACCTCGCCGCGCGCGCACGGCAGGTAGACGCCGCCGGCGAAGCGACCGATCAGCACGCCGGCGAGATCGGCGTCGCCGGCCCGGTAGGCGGCGACCTGCAGGCCGAGCCCGGCGTCGAGCTCGACGAAGCTGCCGGCCAGCGCGCGATCGAGCTCGGCGAGGTGCAAGCGGCCGCGCGCGGCGAGCTCGCCGGTGACGGTGGTGAGGTGATCGTCGCGGTCGGCGATCGCGTCGACGGCGGCCCGGACGTCGACGGCGCTGCCGGTGGCGCGGGCGTCGGGGCGCCACACCCGCGCGGCGGCGTCGAGCCGCCCCTGCACGAGCGCGGCGGCGTGGCCGCTGGCCAGCCGCGCGCCGAGCGTCCAGCGCCCGCGATGCGCGCGGCCGCTGACGCCGATCAGATCGCGCGCGCCGTGGTACGCGTCGTCGAGCCAGGTGGCGTCGGCGGCCAGCTCGAGCGGCGCGCGGCGGCGCGGCGGCCCGCCGCCCCCGCCGGCGGCGGCGTAGACGTCGGCCCACCAGCCGACCAGGAACAGCCCGCTGCCGGCGACCGCGAGGTGGACGCCGGGGACGACCAGCTTGGCCGAGCCGTAGGTGACGAGCAGCGGCGCGCCGCCGACCACCATCGCGCCCAGCCCGAGCGCGCGCAGCGCCAGCAGCCGCCGCGCCGCGCGCCGCTCGCCGACGACGCGGGCGCCGAGGCCGGGGACCGCCAGCCCGGGGACGGCGGCCAGCGCGATCGCGGCGGCGCGGCGCGCGGGCGAGACGGCGGGTGGCGCGGCGGGCGTTGCGTCGGGCAGCGCGGCCGGCGACGCGTCCGGCGGCGCGACGTCCGGCAGCGCGGCGGCGGGCGTTGCGTCGGGCGATGCGCCCGGCGGCACGGCGGGCGATGCGGGGACGATGGTGGGCGCGGCAGTGGCCGGGCGGGCGAGCGGTGCGGCGGCGAGCGCGGCGACGAGCGCGGCGGCGGCGCAGGGGCGGAGCGAGCGCAAGCGAACATGGTAGCGCGACCGCGCGAGGCGGCGAGCCAGTTGCGCTATCGTCGCCGGGTGCGACGCGCCCTGTTCCTGTCCTTGCTGATGGCCTGCGGCGGCGACGACGGCGTCACCACCCCCATCGACGCGCCCGAGGTGCCGATCGACGCGGCGGTGTGCGGCGACGGCATCGTCGGTGGCACCGAGGCCTGCGACGACGGCAACGCCGACGACACCGACGGCTGCGTCGCCTGCGCCTTCGCCACCTGCGGCGACGGCCACGTGCGCCGCGCGGTCGAGGCCTGCGACGACGCGACCGCCACCTGCGTGCGTTGCACGACCTGCGCCGGCGTCGCCGATCCGGCGACCGGCCACTGCTACACGATGGTCGAGACCGCGGCCGATCGCGCCAGCGGCCAGGCCGCGTGCGCCAACGCCGGCGCGCACCTGATCGCGCTCGACGGCGCCGGCGAGTGGGCGGTGGTCGCGCCGCTGTGGACCACGCCGTTCGCCGCGACGTGGATCGGGCTCACCCGCGCGGTCGACGGCCAGAACCAGTGGAAGTGGGAGACCGGCGCGGCGCTCGGCACCGCGACCTGGAACGCCGGCGAGCCCAACGACAGCGGCGGCGTCGAGGACTGCGTCGAGGCCGGCGGCATGGCCGGCGGCTGGAACGATCTGCCGTGCAACCAGACGCGGCGCGCGCTGTGCGAGCGCCCGGCGTGGACGATCGATCCCGCGACCAACCACGGCTACCGGACGCTGTACGCGCTGCGCACCCACCCCGAGGCCACCGCCGACTGCGCGGCGCTCGGCGCGCACCTCGCGACGATCACCAGCGCGGCCGAGCAGGCGTTCGTCGCGTCGATCGCCGGGCGCGACGCGTGGATCGGCGCGTTCCAGGGCGTCGGCGAGGGCACCTGGTTCTGGTCGACCGGCGAGCGCTGGGAGTTCACGGCGTGGGGGATGAACCAGCCCGACGACGCCGGCGGCAACGAGGACTGCGCCCACGTCAGCGCCGCGACCGGCCTGTGGAACGATCGGGCGTGCACGGCGCGGCTGCCGTACCTGTGCGAGGCTGACTGAGGTCGCGGGTCGCCCAGCCACCGCGACCGTGAGCTCACAGCGCGGGTGGCGCACCGCCGACGTCGGGGTGCGGCCATCGACGCGGACTCACACCGCGACGCGGCGGACTCAACCGGCACAGGAGTGATGATGCCCGACGCCCCGCCGCTCCCGGCTGACCTCACCGCGATCCCGCCCGGCCTCGTGCCGCGGATGCGCGACGCGACCCAGCTGCTCGCCGCCGACGCGACCGACGTCGGCCTGTACCGCCTGGCCCGGCTGTGCGACGACGGCGAGGCGTGGCTGGGCGCCGAGCCAGCGCTGGCCGAGCTGGGCCTGTGGATGCTGGCGCCGGCGCGACCGCTCGCGGTCCGCGTGCAGGGCTGCGTGTGGCTGACGATGTTCCCGTCGGTCGACGTCGCGCGGCGGCTGGCGGCGGTGGCCCTCGACGAGCGCGAGCCGCTGGCAGTGCGCGACCAGGCGGCGTGGACGCTCGGCTACCGCCAGGCGCGCGGTCACCACCCGCGCGCGCGCTGGGATGCGGCGACGCTGGCGGTGGCCGACGTCGCGCTGTTGACGCTGGTCGAGCGGGCCACCCGCGACGGGGTGGTCGCGCTCGAACAGCTGCCGATCGCGCTGCGCCACGTCGCACGGCCCGACGTCGTCGACGCGCTGGTCGCGGCGCCGGGCCTGTGGGGCGAGGCGCTCGAGTGCTTCGCGACCGCCGACGGCGCGCGCGCGCTGTGGGCGCGCTTCGACGCGATCGGCGCGGCGCACCAGCTGCGGGCGCTGCGGCTGGTGGCGGCGACGCTGGGCGCCGAGGCCGCGCCGCTCTTGGCCGCGCGCGCCGAGGGCCGCGGCCCCGACGAGCGGCTCGAGCTGCTGCAGCTGGCGGTGGCGGTCGGCGGCGAGCCCTACCTGGGCGCGCTCGAGGCCGAGCAGGCGACGCTGCGGTTCGTCGGCCTCGGCCGGGCCCGGACCGCGTGGCACCTCGCGCACCCCGGCGTGGTGCCGACGGTGCGCGGCCTCGCGACCGCGCGCATCACCGCCTGCCTCGACGCCGCGGCGCGGCCGGCCCGGTGCGCCCAGGCCGCCGACGATCTGGGCGCGCTGGCCCAGTTCGAGCGCCACCCCGAGACGTATCTATACGCGCTGTGGGCCGAGATGGTCCGCGGCGCCGGCGATCCGGTCCGCGCCACCGCGCTGGTCGCAGCCCACCCCGAGAGCGCGCCGCGGGTGCGCGCGCTGTACCTCGCCGAGCTGGCGGCCCGCGGGCGCGTGCGCCAGGTCGCGGCGGCGGCGCAGGACCTCGAGGGCGCCGACCTGGGCGCGCTGGGCCTGGCGCGCGCCGGCCGCCCGCTGGCCGCGCTCGAGCTGGCCGCGACGGCGCGCCACCACACCGCCGAGCTGGTGTGTGCGCGGGCGCTGGCGTGTTACCGCGCCGGGCGCCCCGAGCTGATGGAGCGCGTGCTGGCCGAGGACCTGCCGCCGGCCGAGCTGATCGACGACGTCGCGCTGCCGAGCTTCCCCGGTCCACACGAGCGCTGGCTGGCCGAGCACGCGCCCGACGCGCGGCCCGCCGTGACCGCGCTGGTGCGCGGACGCGACGCGGTGCTGGCGCTGGCCGTGCCCGCCGCCGCCGGCGCCGAGCCCGATCACCCGTCGCTGGCGCCGCTCGATCGCGTGGTGCGTCGGCTGGGCCGCGGGCTGCGCGGCGCGACGGTGTACCTGGCCGGCGAGTTCGGCGTGGTCGTCGATCGCGACGCGGTCACGCGCGCGCTGGCCGCGGCCGGTGCGCGCCTGGTCAGCGGGCCGTTCCCCGACACCGACTACTACGTCCACGGTGACCACTGCCTGGTGCAGACCATCGCGCAGCTCGAGCGCCAGGGCTGCCGGCGGCTGCGCGCCGGCGAGCTGGAGGGCATCCCATGATCGCGTCGCGCGGACCGCACAAGGTCGCGGTGTTGTGGCCGCAGCTGACCGGCGTCGACGCGACGTCGGCGCTGCCGCTCCTGGCCTGGGTCGCGATGACCGACGCCGTGCTGCGCACGCCGGGGCTCGGCGCGATCGCGCCCGACGACTACCACGTCGGCGCGGTCGACGGCCGCCACGTCGCGATCCACGCGCTGCACAGCGGCGACGCGCCGGCGCGCTGGTTCACCAGCGAGCGACGCGACGAGGTGGTGTGGCTTGCCGGCGCGGTCGACGGCGTGCTGCGGCTGCACGCGGTGCGCGCCGACGGGCAGCGCGAGAGCTTCGACGCGATCGGCCGCAGCTTCGGCGCCCAGCTGGTGCAGGTGATGACCGCGTGGTTGACCGCACGCGGCCTGGGGCCGCTGGGCGACGGGATGATCGCCGCCGCGCCCGGAGCGGCGTGGGCCGCGGCCGCGGCGGCGCTGGCCCCCGTGCTTGCGGAGCTGATCGCGACCCGCGGGCAGTGGGTGACCAGCGAGGAGGGCGATCCGAGCGCCTATGACCGCGATGGCGCCGCGGACGAGGCAGCCGAGGACGACGACGACGACGAGGACGACGACGGGGACGATGACGACGACGACGACGACCTCGACTCCACTGACGAGGACGATGCGCGCGTCGCTGCCGCCGCCGCGCCCGCCGCGCCCGCCGCGCCGCTCGACGCCGCGGCGCTCCTCGCCACGGTGCCGGCGCCGCTCCACGAGCTGACGCTGCGCGCGCTGACCGTCGTCGACGATGCGCGCGCCGCGGCGGCGTTCATCGCGTGCGCGCCCGCGCACCCGTGGTCGCTGATGCGTCAGTACCAGGCCACCGCCGATCGCGCGCCGGCGTTCGCGCTGGTGTGGCAAGCGCTGGCGCTGGCGCCGGGCTGGGACCTGCCGTACGTCGCGCTCGCCGAGTACGACGACGACAGCGACGCCGCCGACCCCTACGATCCGCTGGCGCCGACCGACCTCGAGGTCGTCGCCGCCGCCGGCGTGGCCGGATCGCTGTCGCCCGACGACGGCGGGGTAGCCGAGCTGTGGGGCCAGTGTCTCGACGAGGACGGCCGGGTCGCCGAGGCGCTGCGGCTGGCCGAGCGCGCGGTCGCGCTCGATCCCGACGATCCCGATCGCCACCTGGCGCTGGTCCGCATGCACGACGGCGCCGAGCGCCTGGGCGCGTGGCTAGCCGCGGCCCACCGCGCCGGCGCGCGCCACGGCTGCCCGATGAACCCGTTCCTGCCCTGGTACCCCGACCAGCGCATGGTCGACCTCGAGGTCGCCACCGCGCTGATGAACGTCGGCCGGCTCGACGAGGCGATCGCCTTGCGCGCCAACCGGCTCGAGGGCGTCGAGGGCAGCTGGCCCCGCCACGCCGGCATCCTCGCGCAGTGGCGCAAGGACCCCGGCTTCGTCGCGTGGTGCTACGCCCGCGAGGGCCACGCGCGCGGCGATGACGGTCGTGTGGTGGAGGGCTTCGGCCGCATGGAGCCCGACGACGGTCTCGACGTCGCGATGTTGCTCGACGGGCTGGTCGCGACCGGCCGCGAGCACCTGGCGCCGCTGGCGTGGGCGCACTTCGGCCGCGGCAAGCGACTCGCCACGCCCGCCGCGCAGCTGGCCGCCGCCCGCGCGCTGGCCGCCGCCGGCGCGTGGGCCGACGCGCTGACCGAGCTGGTGACGGTGCAGCTCACCACGCCGGCCCGCGACGATCACGCCGCCGCGTGCCACGTCGCGCGCCTGCTCGCCGCCGCGCCGCTGGCCGCGCTCGAGCCGGTGATCGCGGCGCACCTCGACGCCGGCGCACCGACGATCGCGCGGCGGTTCGCGCGCGAGATCGCCGAGTTCGTGCCCGGCGCCCGCGCCAGCGCGATCGTCGCGCGCGCGCTGGGGCCGATCACGCGCGCGGCGGCGGCGAGCGCCGACCTGCCGACGCCGCCCGCGTTCGCCGCGCTGGTCGCTGCGGTCGAGGCCGCGCCCGACGCGCTGGGCGCGGCCGACGCGCTGGTCACCCGCTGGGTCGACGCCGCGTTCGCCGCCGCGCGCGCCGACGAGCCGGCCGCGCTGGCGACGGCGCTCCTGGCCTGCGCGACCCACGCGCTGGCGCGCTACCTGGTCGCGCCGCCGTCGCTCGCGGCCGGCGCGCTGCGCACCGTCGCGGCCGAGGCGCTGCAGGCGTGCACGCCGCACCGCGCGCACCTGCGCGACCGTGACGTCGAGAACGCGCTGGCGGCGCTGGCCCCGGCGATCACGACCGCCGAGCCGACGCTGGCCGATCACTGGCTCGCCTACGCCGAACGCCGGCTCGGCCTCGACGCGCGCTGGCACGGCCGCGGGGATCGCGGCGGCGCGCTCGCCGATCGCCTGGTCGGCCCGGAGCAGCTGGCGGCGCTGAGCTGGCACCTCGCGGCGCTCCTGCGCGCGCGCCCCGCAGCCTGGGCGGCGCAGGTCGCGCCGATCGCGGCGCGGCTGGCGTGGCTCACCGGCGCGACCGGCGCGGCCGCGTGGGCCGAGGCCGCGGTCGCGCTGCACGCCACCGGCGCGCTCGATCGGGCCGCCGCGATCGACGCGCTGGCCTCGGCGCACTTCTTGATCCACGGCCACGATGGCACCGCCGCCGTCGCGCTGGCGCGCATGCACCTCGAGGACGGACACGGCGCGCTTGCGCTGGCCTGCCTGTGCGAGGGCCTCGGCGCCGGCGGCGACGACTGGCGCGCGGCGCAGCTCGAGGCGCTGCGGCCGCTGTGGAAGGCCGCCAAGGTCGCCGTGCCGATCGACTTCGCCAAGGCCGCGGGCGCGATGTTCACGGCCCTGCAGCAGGGCGACGCCGTGAAGGCCGAGCGCCTCGGGCGGTGGTGCGTCGCGCTCGATCCCGAGAACGAGGAGGCCCACCGCAACCTCGGCCTGGCGTTCGCGATGCAAGGCAAGGTCACCGACGCGCTGGCGCACCTGGTCCGCGCCACGCCGGGCCAGGCGACCCAGATCCTCGCCGGCACGCTGTACCAGGGCGGTCGCCTGCCCGAGGCGCTGGTCGTGCTGGATCACGCCAGCCGCTGGTACACCCGCGCCGATCAGTGGCTGACCTACGCGGGCGTGGTCTACGCCGCGGTCGACAACCCGCGCACCGTGCTCGGCTACGACCGCGCGTGGCAGCTCGATCCGACGGCGTTCGACGCCTCGCAGCTCAACGCCTACGCCGGCGTGCTCGACGAGGTCGGCCAGTTCGCGCGCTGCGAGGTGATCGCGCGGCGGCTGATCGAGGTCGCCGGCAAGGACAAGGCGTGGCTCACCAACGGGTGGAACCACCTGTCGTGCGCGCTGCTCGGCCTGGGGCGCCAGGCCGAGGCGATCGAGCTGGCGGGCAAGGCGGTCAAGCAGAACCCGTCGCCCGACAACAGGGACGGGTTCGCGGCGACGCTGGCCCGGGCCAAGGCCAACACGCCGACCGTACCGACCCCGGCGCCGCCGCCCGACGCCGCACGCCATCCGGCGTTCCAGTTGATCGACGACAGCGACCTCCACGCCGCCGCCGCGTTGCTCGACGACGCGAGCTGGCTGGCCCGGCGCGCTGCGCTGCGGGCGGCGCGGTTCCGCCACGGCTCGGACAACCGGATCGCGGTGACCGCCGGCGCGCGCGGGGCGGCTGCGACGATGCTGGTCGCTTCGGACGCCGCCAGCGACAAGGACGCCGCGCTGGTGCGCGCGCTGGCGCTCGAGGTGCGCGCCCAGGCCGACCTCGGCGCTGAGCCGCCGCCGCTGCTCGGCGACCGCCTGACGCGGCCGGCTTTCTACCAGGAGTTCCGCGCGCGCGGCGGCGTCGTGCTCGGCGACGACGGCCCGCCGCCACCGGCGTTCGTCGATCGCGACGGCGTGCCCGGCTCGGCGGTGCCACGGGCCAGCGACTACGTCGCGCTGTTGCGCGACCTGGCGGCGCGCGCGCCGGCGCAGGCGCTGGCGGCGCGCGGCCTCGACGACGCCAGCTACCGCGCGCTCGCCGTCGCGTGGGCGACCGCGCTCGACACCGACGCCGCGCTGCGCGCCGCGGTCGAGGCCGGGCTGGCGCGGCCCTGAGCGATCACCGCGCGATCACGCCGGGCCGGCGAAGTGCGCCAGCGTGCGCTGGGTCGCGAGCGCGCACGCCGCGGCGTCGTAGTCGGGGCTGGCGGCGCGACAGAAGCCGTGGCCGGCGTCGTAGACGTGCACGCCGATCTCGGGGTAGCGCGCGCGGACCTCGTCGACGGCGCTCAGCGGGATCGACGCGTCGCGGTTGCCGTAGTGCAGGATCGTCGGGACCCGCGGCGCCTCGCCGAGCAGCGTGTTGATCAGCCGGCCGTAGAAGCCGCTGGCCGCGGCCAGTCCGGTGCAGCGCGCGGCGGCCAGCCACGCCACCGCGCCGCCGTAGCAGAAGCCGGTGATGAACACCGGCGGCGCGAGCGCGTCGATCGCCGCCTGGACGTCGGCGATGACCTGCGGCCACGGCGAGGCCGCCACCGCGTCCCGGCCCTTGGCGAAGCCGGCGGCGTCGAGCCCGGCGGTGAAGCCCGGCTCGATCCGATCGAACAACGACGGCGCGATCGCGTCGTAGCCAGCCGCGGCGAAGGTCGCGCACCGCTCGCGCACGTGATCGCTGACGCCGAAGATCTCCTGGATCACCACCACGCCGCCGCGGCGCGGGCCGACGGCGGCGACGCGGTGGGCGGTGAGCGTGAAGCCGTCGTGGGCCGAGGTCAGCGTCGTCATGGCCCACCCTACCGCGGGCGGCGCGCGGCCGCGCGGGATCGCGTCAGCGCGGCGCGAACCGCCCGACCAGGAGCGGCACCGGCGCGCCACCGCGCGTCGAACGCCCGGCGACCACGCCGCAGAAGCGCGCCGTGGTCCGGCGACGAGGCGCGCCGCCCACCGCGACCAGCTCGACCGCCACGCCGCCCGCGGTCACCAGCCGGCCCGCGTGTCGCGCCGGCTCACCCGCCGCCACCTCGACGCGCACCAGCCGCCCCGACACACAGGCCTGCGTCGCGAGCGCGGCCGCGGCGATCGCGCGCGGCGGGGTATCGGCGGCGAGCGCCAGCGCCGTCCAGGGGACGTCGGCCGCGAGCGCCGCGGCCAGCGCCGCGATCCCGTCGGCGCCACCGCCGGGCACGTCGGACAGCCGCGATCGCACCTGGGCGATCGCCGCTGCGAGGTCGAGCGCCGTGCGCTGCGCCAGCGGGACCGACGCCACGGGGGGGCTCGGCGACGGCGCCAGCTCGGCGGCCTGCACCTCGGCGACGCCCGCCGGGCCGTGGAGCGGATCGTGGAACTGCGCGATCGCACCGGCGTAGAGCCCGAGCGCCAGGAGCGTCGCCACGATCGCCCACGGCAGGCCCATCCCCGCGTCGCCGCCGCCGCGCGCGCGGGCTGGCTCACCGCGCGTGAACAGCGAGCGCCGGTTGCCGTCGTCGATGCGGTCGGCACGGTTCGCCCGATCCGCGCGGTTCGCGCGGCGCACCGCGACCACGACCCACAGCACGACCAGCGCGAGCCCCACCACGATCGCCGTGACCGTCACCGCGACCGGCGTCGGCAGGCGCGGATCGACGATGCGGCGGATCGACAGCGCCGCGAGGCTGGCGCCGAGCACGCCGGCGGCCACCACCGCGATCCGCACCGCGGGCGCCCACGCCGACAGGGACTCCCAGCGCGCGAGCGCCGTGCCGGCCAGCCCCGCCAGCAACAGCGCCACCGCCACCCACGCCACCTGCGCCGATCGACTCATCGCCTGCCCGTCGCCATGGTCATGCCTGCTAGAGCCAGGCCGACGCCCGCTGTGACGGGGTTTCTGCGGCTCAATCGCCGCTGATGAACTGCATCGGATCCTCGGGCCAGCCGTGCTTGGGGTACCGCCGCATCAGCTGCCGACGCAGCTCGGGGTAGTGGCGCTGCCAGAACCCCGGCAGGTCCTGCGTGACCTGCACCGGGCGCTGGTTGGGCGCGAGCAGGTGCAGGACCAGCGGCACCCGGCCGTTGGCCACCGCCGGCCCGCGCGGCGCGCCGAAGAAGTCTTGCAGCCGCGACGCGATCCACGGCGCGCGATCGAGCTCGTAGTGGATCGCGACCCGCCGGCGGCGCGGCAGCTCGGCGTGGGTCGGCGCGATGCGATCGAGCTGCGCGCGCAGCGGCGCCAGATCGGCGTCGAGCAGCTGCAGCAGGTTCGCCTTGCGCAGCTCGGCGAACGAGCTCATGCCCTCGCAGGCCCGGGCCAGCGCCGCGGTCAGCGCGGCGTCGTCGGGCGCGGTCAACTCCGGCAGGTGCGCGGCGGCGAACGTCAGGCGCGCGCGCCACGCGGCCAGCGCGTCGGCGTCGACGAAGCGGGTGATGCCCGCGGCCACCGCCTCTCTGGCCAGCACCGCCGCGGCGCGCGGATCGCCGCGGGCGCCGGCGGGATCGACGCGCTCGTCGAGGGCGATCGCGCCGTAGCTGGTGCGCTGGGTCCGCTCGACCCGCTCCGCGCCGCGGTTCCAGGTGAGCTCGTCGGTGTCGATCACCCGATCGGGATCGAGGTCGAGCAACCACAGCGGATCGATGCGGCTGGCGCGGCGCACGCTCACCTGCGCGCGGCCGGTCTCGCTGGCGTCGACCGCGACCAGGTACTCGGCGCCGGCCGCGGTCGACAGCACGGACGACGGCGCCAGCGTGCCGGCGCCGCCAGCCGCGAACACCACGTCGGCCGAGCTGCCGCGGCGACGGCCCGCGCGGTCGGGGTAGCCGGCGAGGATGCAGTACAGGAGCGCCTCGTCGACCGCGGCGTCGTCGGCCGGGCGGCGGCCGCCACGCCGGGTCTGGCGCTCGAGCTGCTGCGCGGCGCGGTCGACCGCCTGCGCGGTGGCGACGTCGAGGCCGAGGTCGCGCAGCGCCGCCGGCCGCATGCGATCGGCGCGCGCGGCCATGAGCGCGTCGAGGTCCTCGATCAGATCGCTGTCGGCGGCGATCCGCGCCTGACCCCGCGGGCCGCGCTTCTCGAGGCGCAGCTCGCGCGCGCCCAGGAGCGCCGCCACGATCGCGCCCTCGCGCTCGACGCCCTTGGCCTCGGCCTCGATCAAGAGCCGCGCCTGCCGCGGGTGCGCCGGGAACCGCAGCATGCGCTGGCCGAGCGGCGTCACCGCGCCGGCGGCGTCGATCGCGCCCAGCCGGGCCAGCAGCTCGTCGGCCGCCGCGGCCGCGACCGGCGGCGGCGGCTCGAACCACGGCACGTCGGTCAGCCGCGCGAACCCGGCGGCGTGCAGCTCGAGCGCGGCCTCGGCCAGATCGGCGCGCATGATCTCCGGCGCCTCGCGGGCGCGCCGGGTGTCGAAGTCGTGGCGGGTGTAGAGGCGCAGGCAGCGGCCGGCGCGGGTGCGGCCGGCGCGGCCCGCGCGCTGGATCGCGCTGGCCTGGCTGATCGGCTCGACGACCAGGCTGGGCATGCCCGACCACGGCGAGTGGCGCGCGACCCGCGCGGTGCCGGCGTCGATCACCGCGACGACGCCATCGATCGTCACCGAGGTCTCGGCGACGTTGGTGGCGAGGATGATCTTGCGCCGCGGCGCCGGCGCGATCGCGCGGTCCTGCTCGTCGCTCGGGAGATCGCCGTACAGCGGCACGATCATGAGGTCGAACGTGGCCGCCACCTCGGCGAGGTCGTCGGCGGCGCGGCGGATCTCGCCGGCGCCGGGCAGGAACACCAGCACGTCGCCGTCGAGGCGCTCCTGGCACAGCCGCCGGATCGCCGCGGCCAGCTGCTTGCCGAGCAGGCGATCGTCGGGCATCGGCAGGTACTCGACGTCGACCGGGAACGCGCGGCCCTCGGACACCACCACCGGCGCATCGAGGAACGCCGCGATCGGCCCGGGATCGAGCGTCGCCGACATCGCGACGAGCTTGAGATCGGGGCGCCGGGTGCGGCGCAGCCGCTCGAGCAGCGCCAGCGCCAGGTCGCCGGCGAGGTGGCGCTCGTGCAGCTCGTCGAGCACGACCGCGCCGGTGCCGCGCAGCTCGGGATCGGCGAGCAGCCGGCGGGTCAGCACGCCCTCGGTGACGAAGCGGATGCGGGTCGCCGCGCCCACCTTGCGATCGAAGCGCACCTCGTAGCCGACCTCGTCGCCGATCCGCGCGCCGCGCTCGAACGCGACCCGGTTGGCCGCCAGCCGGGTCGCCAGCCGCCGCGGCTCGAGCACGACCACGTCGCCGGCGCCGGCCAAGCCCGCGTCGAGCAGCGCGCCCGGCACCCGGGTGGTCTTGCCCGCGCCCGGCGGCGCCACCAGCACCGCCGCGCCGCGATCGCGCACCGCCGCGATCAGCGCGGGCAGCACGTCGTCGATCGGCAGGGGCGCCAGCGGCACGGCGGCGCAGCCTACTCCGGCGAGGCCGTCGAGCGGAAGCACGCCGCGCGCGGCGCGGTCAGCGCGCGCGGCCGCTCAGGCCGACGCGACCGCGGTCAGGTAGAACGACGCCGGCTTCGCGCCGCTGGCGCGGGCGCTCATCACGACCTGATCGCCGACCTTGGGCGGCTGCGCGGTCAGCCGCGCCAGCTCGACGTCCTTGATGCGGATCGGCACCAGCGCCGGCACGGCGGCGCCGTCGGGCACGTCGGCCAGCGCGCCCGGCTTGACGTGGAAGGTCAGGAAGTAGCGCGGCGCGCGGCCGCTCTTGTCGACATTCTCCTGGTCGACGCGCACCACCTCGCCGGTGACGCGCAGGGTCCAATCGCCGATCGCCGCCATCGCTAGCCCCGCTTGCTGGTCTGCTCTTCGCCGTGGTTGATGACCTCGTTGTTGCCCTCGAAGTCCTTGGTCATCGTGTCGCCCTCGCCCTTCTTCTGCCGAGCCATGATGCCCTCGTAGAGCGCGTTGGGCATCGCGATGCCGGCCATCGTCGCCGACGGCGCGCTCTTGCCGGCAGCCTTGACCGCGCCGACGCCGAAGTGCGTGCAGTTGAAGAAGAACACCGAGTACTTCGCGCCGCGCTTCGACTCGGCGTAGCGGATCACCGAGTCGACCTCGGCCTGCGTCAGGAGCCAGGTCTGCGACGCCTTCTCCGCGCCCTGGTGGGCGTCGTCGGGGTGGCGCATCCAGCCTTGCACGTAGGAGTTGAACGGGTTCGGGCTGTAGCCGATGCCGTTGGCGATGTCGGGCCAGAAGCCCATCGGGTCGGCGTACTTGCCGCCGTTCTGGAGCAGCGCCTTGTGCTCGCCGGGCACGCTGTCGGGGATCGCCGCGGTGTCGATGTACTCGAGCGCGATCCAGGTGTGACCGACGGAGCCGTTCTGCAGCTCCTTGATGCCCATCGACTTGGCCTCGATGTCGGCGTAGAGGTGCAGCTTGGCGACCTTGGCGTTGGGGTCGGCGCCGCCCGTGGTGGTCTCGCCGCCGCCGCTGTCGGGCGTGCCGCCCTTCCGCTGCACCGTCGGGGCGCTGATGCTGCGCACGCTCTGGCCCCAGCCCTCGGCCGGCTCGGCGCCAAACGGCCCGGCCGACAGCAGGCCCTCGGCCGACTTGCCGCTGACGACCGTGTCGGCGACCTGGTCGGCGTGCTTCTCGTAGGCGTCGCCGGCGGCGCCGACCCCGCCGTAGAGGTTGACGCCCTTCGCTTGCTGGACGACGTGCGCGGCCTCGTGCGCCGCGGTGTGGAGGTCGGGTGACTTCGCGAAGGCGACGTGGCTGCCCGACGCGAACGCGCTCGCGCCCATGTCGTTGCAGGCCTCGGCGGCGCCGCCGCCGACGTGGGCCTGGACCCCCGAGATGTCGTGCTTGCCGAACGACTGCTGGATCGCGTCGGCGTGCGGCATGCTCGTCGACGGCGCGGCGATGCCGCGGTCGGCAGCGGCGTGGACTTGCGCCGGCGTGCCGCCGTCACCGCCATCGCGCTGCACGACCCGACCGGGCGTCGGCGCCGCGAGCATCTGGATCATCTTGTCCTGACACCAGGCACCGTAGTTGCCGCCGTCCTTGGACGCCGCCTCGGGCTTGGCCGCCCACGCGCTGTCGGACATCTCGGACGCGCGGTCGGTGCTGGTCTCGTGGGCGGTGCGATCCATGCTCATGCGGCTCTCCTGGGTCGGGTCGCGGACGTAGCTACGACGCATAATACGCGATCTGCCCCACCGACCTTCCTCGCGATCGGCGATCCCCGGCAAGCGTCGGCCAGCGGTCCGACCGACGGGCCGCTCTGCGCGGAACCCGGCGCCGCAGCGCGCGGGTCAGTGACCGACGATCTTGCCCATCGCCTGGTACTCGGCGCGGGCCGCTCGCAGCAGGTGACGCATCGCGATGGGCGCGGCCTCGTCGGCGGCCAGGAACGCCGCCCGCACGACCGCGTTCTTGATGTAGCCGCCGGTCATCTCGAACCGGTCCGCCAGCGCGGCGAGATCGAGATCGGGCGCCCGGGCGGCCTCGGTGGGCAGGAGCGCGCGCCACAGCCGCTCGCGCTCGTCGGCCTCGGGGACCGGGAAGTCGACCCGCAGCGACAGGCGGCGGCGGAACGCCTCGTCGATCGCGGTCTCGTGGTTGGTCGTGAGCACCACGACGCCGGCGAACGACTCCAGCCGCTGCAGCAGGTAGTTCACCTCGAGGTTGGCGTGGCGGTCGTTGCTCGACTGCACCTGCGTGCGCTTGGCGAACAGCGCGTCGGCTTCGTCGAACAGGAGCACCGCGTGGCCCGCCTCGGCGGCGTCGAACAGCTCGCCGAGGTTCTTCTCGGTCTCGCCGATCCACTTGCTCACGACCTTCGCGAGATCGATCTGATACAGGTCGAGCGCCAGCTCGCTGGCGATCAGCGCCGCGACCATCGTCTTGCCGGTGCCCGGCGGGCCGGCGAACAGCGCCGACAGGCCGAGGCCCTTGGCCACCTTGCGGGCGAACCCCCACTCGTGCAGCACCTTGCGGCGGTGCTTGATGCGGGCGATGAACTCGCGGATCTCCGCGAGCACGTCCGCGGGCAGGACCAGATCGTCCCAGGTCTGCTGCCACCCGATGCGGGTGCCCAGCGTCGCCAGCTTGGCGTCGAGCACGCCGCGCAGCCCCTCGTGCAGATCGCGCGGCGCCAGCACGCCCCCGCGCCCGGTCGGTGCGCGCGCCGCAGCCCGGGCCTGCGCGGCGGTCGCGGCCTGGGCGATCACGCCGGGCGTGATCGCGTAGCGTTCGGCGGCCCAGCGGGCCAGCAGCGACGGCGACGGCGCCAGCGCGCGCCGCCACAGCGCCTCGCGGGCGGGCTCGTCGGGGACGCCGAGCTCGAGGGTCACGACGCCGCGGGCGAAGCGCGGCCGCGGGCCGGCCAGCCGCCCGGCGGTCGCCGCGATCGGCCCGGGGAACCAGGGGAACAGCTCGGCGTCCAGCTCGACGCCGTCGTCGCGATGCTCGACGCCGTCCAGCACGATGAGCGCGTTCCACAGCACCGCCTCGCGCACCAGCATCGGCCCGAGCTCGCGCAGCGCCGCGGGCTCGCGCGGCAGCGCCGCGACCTGCACGCGCAGCGTCGCCATCCCGGCGCGGGCCGCGGCGGTCGCCAGCAGCGTCTTGCGGCCGGCGCCCTCGGGCCCGGCGATCAGCACGATCGGATGCTCGCCGCCGCGCCGGCACGCCGCCAGCGCCGCGGTCAGCAGCCCGACGACCTCGTCGTGGGCCGCCGGCAGCACCAGCTCGTCGACGGCCCGCGGCGCGAACAGCTCGGCGACGCGGGCCAGCGGCCGATCGATCGCGTCCTTGCCGTGGAGCAACTCGACGACCCGCTCGGCGACCCGCACCTGCCGCAGCAGGTAGGGCGCGTCGCGCAGCGGCTGGATCCGGACCAGCCCGAGCTTCACCAGCGTGCCGTCGAGCCCGAGTTCGTCCGGCAGGCGCGCGCGGTCGGCGGCGCCGTAGACGACCTCCTCGATCAGCGCGACGTCGGGCACCATGCGGCCGGGATCGCCCATCACCGCCCGCGCCTGGTTCAGCAGCTCCACGTCGACCTCGCCGCCGACCAGGAGCACCAGGATTCGCACCTCGGTGGGCGACAGCGCGAGCTCGCCTCGCAGCCGCTCGATCGGCACGGCAGCCGGGGCCGACACCGCCGCCCGCGCCCGGCTCGCCGCCTCGAGCGCGGCGATCGTCGCGTCGGCATCCTCGGGCGGCGCCTGGCCCACACGCCGGGCCGCCACGGCGCGCAGCGCGACCCGCACGACGTCGAGCTGATCGCGGAGGTGCTCGCCCGCGTGCACGTAGGGCGCGACCGCCACGTCCGGACCGTATGCAATGACGCTGTGTGGGTCAATCCGCCCCCGGACGTCCCACGTGGAACGCGCACGCCGACGTCCCACGTGGAACGCGCCGGGACGTGGAACGCGCACGC
>Ga0075163_10002108_pt1 | contig 26857 bp, 27 predicted proteins | sample JI1023141ADNA_FD_71478 | JGI IMG/M metagenome (GOLD analysis project Ga0075163, IMG submission 71478) | Wastewater effluent complex algal communities from Wisconsin, to seasonally profile nutrient transformation and Carbon sequestration -... | ecosystem: Engineered > WWTP > Effluent > Algae...
TCGCCGATATTGATCATGCTCATCGACGATCCGGGCATGCCGGGAATATCAAAGCTTGCCATCGGGTCGGTTCTGTCCTGAACGTCGATTTCGATTTCTTTGCTATTCAGATCGCCGTTACGCAATTTCTGACGGAAGGATTCGCGCGTATGTTCGCTGGCGGTATCACCGACCAGCGCATCCAGAACGCGGTTCTCCGCATAAAGCTCGGCCTGTGCGGTGACGGAACGGCGCATTTTCTCGCGCACCATATGAATGGCGATTTCAACCAGATCGCGGATGATCGATTCAACATCCTTGCCGACATAGCCGACCTCGGTGAATTTCGTGGCTTCCACTTTCAGGAAGGGTGCCTGCGCCAGCTTCGCCAGCCGTCGCGCAATCTCGGTCTTGCCGACGCCGGTGGGGCCGATCATCAGGATATTTTTCGGATAAATCTCTTCCTGCAAATCCTTCGGCAGTTGCTGGCGTCTCCAGCGGTTACGCAGCGCGATGGCAACGGCACGTTTGGCGGCAGTCTGGCCGATGATATGGCGGTCCAGTTCCGAAACGATTTCGCGCGGGGTCAGGGTCGGGATGTCGATGGTAATGGGTGATTTGCTCATGGTGATCAAATAGATTGCCGGTTACAGCTTTTCAAGCACGACGTTGTGGTTGGTGTAGACGCAAATATCGCCCGCGATCTTCATCGCCTTGCGCGCGATCTCTTCCGCGCTTAAGGGTTGATCGATCAGCGCGCGTGCGGCGGCCAGCGCATAGTTGCCGCCGGAGCCAATGCCGATAATGCCGTCTTCGGGTTCGACGACATCACCTGTGCCAGTCAGGATCAGCGATGTTTCCTTGTCGCACACGGCCATCAGCGCCTCGAGGCGGCGGAGATATTTATCCATGCGCCAGTCTTTCGCCAGTTCGACGCAGGCGCGGGTCAGTTGCCCCGGATGTGCCTCCAGCTTGGCCTCAAGCCGTTCAAACAATGTGAAGGCATCGGCGGTGGCACCGGCAAACCCGGCGATGATCTGACCGTCTTTACCCAGACGGCGGATTTTGCGCGCGTTGGATTTCAGCACGGTCTGGCCCATCGATACCTGACCGTCGCCGGCGATGACGATCTCTGCGCCCTTGCGGACGGCAAGGATGGTGGTGGCATGCCACTGGCCGAGGTAATTATAAGGCGTGTTTTGTTCTGTCATGATGATTGAGGATATAGACCCCCGAAGTCTTCAAATCAACCCGTTGATATGGAAAGCGACATGAATTTGCGTTTGCGAAATGACAGGCGTAGGATTCCGAGTCTAAACGCGGGCTGTTCTGGTCCCGCAGAAAAGCGATCCATCCGATGTTCCTGAAAGAGCATACGTCTCACGCCCCGGAAACGGGTCATTCCGAGAAATCCGTCACCAACCGTTTCTGGATTCTGTTTCTGGGTTCCATCGGCGTGGTTTATGGCGATATCGGCACCAGCCCCTTGTATGCGTTCCGCGAAGCGGTGTTGCAGACCGCTGGTTCGGACGGTATTTCCCCAGTCGAGATTTATGGGGTGTGCTCGCTGATCCTGTGGTCGCTGATGCTGGTCGTGACCCTGAAATATGTGTTGTTCCTGCTGCGGCTGGATAACCACGGCGAGGGTGGCATTCTGTCGCTGGTGGTGCAGGCGTATAAACCCTCGGGCAAGCTCGGGCCGTTTGTCTTCTTCATGGGGCTGATCGGGGCCGGGTTGTTTTATGGCGATGCGGCGATTACACCCGCGATTTCCGTATTGTCGGCGGTCGAGGGTTTGAAGCTGATCACGCCTGTTTTCGAACATTACATTCTGCCGATCTCGATCTTCATCCTGTTCCTGTTGTTTTATGCGCAGAAAAACGGCACGGGCCGCGTGTCGGTCTTTTTCGGCCCGGTGACGGCTATATGGTTTTTGACGATGGGGGCGCTGGGCGTCTGGTGGATTGCGCAGAACCCGGCCGTGCTGCATTCACTGAATCCATATTATGCCCTCTACTTCTTCTTTCATCACGGCATGGTGGGGCTGATCGTTCTGGGGGCTGTATTTCTGGCGGTGACGGGCGCGGAAGCGCTCTATGCCGATCTCGGGCATTTTGGCCGCCTGCCGATTCAGCGGGCGTGGCTGTATCTTGTATTCCCTTGTCTGGGCTTGAATTATCTCGGGCAGGGCGCATTGGTCATGCTGCATCCCGATGCGATGGAAAACCCGTTTTACAGACTGGCGCCGGACGGCTTCCTGTTGCCGCTCATCATACTGGCGACATTCGCGACCATCGTGGCGGCGCAGGCCGTTATCACCGGGGCTTATTCGCTGACACGGCAGGCCATTCAGCTTGGGTTCCTGCCGCGCATGGAAATCCGTCATACATCGACCGACCAGCGCGGTCAGATTTATATGCCGAAGGTGAACAGGCTGCTGCTGGTCGGCGTTGTGCTGCTGTGTCTGATGTTTGGCAGCTCGGGCAGTCTGGCATCGGCCTACGGGATTGCGGTTTCCGGCACGATGCTTGTGTCTTCTATCCTGTCATTCATCGTGATCTGGAAGGTCTGGAAGAAGCCCGTAATGCTGGCCAGCCTGATCGTGGCGCCGTTTATCGCGCTTGAGGTCGTGTTCTTTGCCGCCAATATGTTGAAAGTTTTCGAAGGCGGGGCTGTGCCCTTGCTGATGGCGGCGTTTCTGGTGCTGTTGATGACGATCTGGGTCAGGGGCACAGCCTACCTGAAGCGGAAATCGCAGGAAGAAGTGATCGCGCTTGGCGATCTGGTTGAGACACTGGACCGTCAGGCCCCGACGCGGATCGAGGGGACGGCGATTTTCCTGACCAGCGACCCGACGACAGCGCCGATTGCCTTGCTGCAGAATCTGAAGCACAACCATATCCTTCATACCCGCAACATTATCCTGACGGTTGCAACATCCCCCATGCCGACCGTACCGGAGAATTTACGGCTGTCAGTTGAAGCTTTATCATCATCGATCAGTTGTGTCGTGCTGAACTTCGGTTACATGGAAACGCCGGACGTTCCGACGGCGTTGCAATTGCTGGCACGTCATGGTGTGGATGTGGACCTTGAGAACGCGTCCTATTTCCTCGGTCGTCGTTCTATCGTTTCGGACGGGCGGGTGGGGCTGCCGGAATGGCAGGATCATATCTATATCTCGATGGCGCGGTCGGCGGCGAACGCGAATGACTTCTTCCGCATTCCCTATAACAGGGTTGTCGAGCTGGGCATTCAGCTGGCCGTATAAAAAACGGACCAATATGACAACAGGAAGCTTGTCTTGAAAATGCCGCGAATCCATATCATTCTGTCTATTGAATGATTTGACAGTTTTTTGGGGCACGCACCACCGATGGATTTCCTTCCTGAACTTTTCTCCGGCCAGTTTCTGGGGCAGCCTTTAAGTCTGTGGCTTGTTTTCATAGCCGTCGTTCTCTCGCTCCTGATTTTCGATCTCGGGTTCCTCAATAAAAAAGACCATGTGATCGGCGCGGCGGAAAGCCTCAAGCTGACGGCTGTCTACGTCGTGATCGCCCTGTTGTTCGGGGCGTGGATCTGGAAGGAACTGGGTGCTGATGACGGGATGGATTACCTGACGGCCTATCTGGTCGAGCTCAGCCTTTCCGTCGATAACCTTTTTGTCATCTCGCTGATCTTTGCCTATTACGGCGTGCCACGCGAATACCAGCACCGGGTCTTGTTCTGGGGCATCATCGGCGTGATCGTGATGCGCGGCATCATGATCGGCGTTGGCGCGGCGCTGGTTCATAATTTTGAATGGGTTCTGCTGATCTTTGCGGCATTCCTTGTCTTTACCGGCATCAAGATGGCGCTTTCCAAAGACGATGATGATGAAAAGATCGATGACAGCCGCTTCGTTAAATTCCTGCAAAAGCACCTGAAGGTGACCAAATTCCTGCACGGCCATGCATTTTTTATCCGTGATAAGGGGATCGATAACCCGAATGGCGGCTTGCGCCCAACCCCGCTGTTTCTGGCGCTGGTCACGGTCGAGATTGCCGATCTGATTTTCGCGGTCGACAGCGTTCCGGCGGTTCTGGCGATTACGACAACCACGTTCGTCGTTTACACCAGTAACATCTTTGCCGTGGTCGGCTTGCGGGCGATGTATTTCGCGGTGGCGGCGATCATTCACCGCTTCATTTATATGAAATATTCGCTGGCGATCATCCTTGTCTTTATCGGCTGCAAGGCATTCTACGCCCACATTTTCGATACCAAGGTGCCCCCGTATATCTCGCTCAGCATTACGCTGGCGGTTCTGCTGGGCGGGGTGTTTGCCTCGATGCTCAGGACCAAAAGCGGGCCGGAGCATAAACTCGACGGTAGCGAGTCGCCTTAAGATATCATCATGGGATTCGTTAGGGAGCGGGATCGTTATCCCGCTTCTTCTTTTTTACTGATATGACTAAGGATGGCTGATATTCAGGCGGTCGAGGGCTTCGCCGATGGGAACGAACATGTTCAGCCCGGTGGCGGCGTCAGCATCGGTATATCCGGCCACGCTTAAGCCCACGATATTGCCTTGCGCATCCAATAGCGGGCCGCCGCTATTGCCGCCGTGAATCTCGATATCGGCCTGAATGAAGTTCTGGCGGGTACCCAGGATGCGGAAATTCTTCCGGTGGGCGCTGACCATACCTTTGGTGATCGTGTCTTGCAGTTGCCGCGCCAGCGGTGCGCCAATGGCATAAACATCTTCACCGATGGCGGGCCATGAGGTGCGTAGCGGCAATGTCGTGATCTGCAGGTCCTTGGGCTTGTCCTCCAGCTTCAGCAGGGCAACATCACGGGCAGGATTGCGGCGCAGGACTTCGGCAATCATCTTCTCTTCTTTATCCGCACTCACCACCCGTACGCGCAAGGCATCGCCGACGACATGGCTGTTGGTCAGGATATGGCCATCATTCGTGATGAAGAATCCCGATCCGTGGCCTGTGCCCCCTTCGACCATCACGGCGGCATGGCGCGCTGTGTCGAGATATTGTGCCGGTGGCGTGACTGAAAGTGGTGTGTTACTGATCCTGACATTTTCCTGCGCATCGAATTTCCGGCGTGCGTCGGTGTATTCATTCTTGGCTTTCCAAAGATCTGTATCAGGACGGCGGCCATGGATCATCAGCTCACGGAAATTCTGTTCAGCGGCCAGATTATGCGCGGCCATGGAAAATGCATCGTTAAACATCAGCGCCAGACCCTCGTAATTCGCATTTTTACGGTCAACATATCCTTCCGTTACGGTTTTATAGACCGTTGTCTTGCGCAGCGAGTCATAGACGTTCCATTCGACCTCGATATACAACTCGCCTTTCTCGCCGTAGCGGCGGCTTAAGGCGCTACCGAGCAAGCCCGGCTCCTGATAGCAGGCATCCATGCGGGCATTGATGACCTTGGCACCGATCTTGAATTCGGTACGCAGCCAGTCTTCATCGGCCTCTTCTTCAAACAGGAAATCATCGCTGCCCGTGACATCATAACCCAGACCCGACATGGTCTGGTGGAAAGCCTTGCGGGCGCTTGCGGTATCGACAGTATTGGTGAGCTGTGTGCGCTCGGCTTCATATGATGCCACGCACCAGTTCATGGCTTGCGATCCGTAATTGCCGATCTCGTGCCCCAGCGGCAGGCGGAAGACGATGTTGCTCAGGCGGAAGGGGGCAGGGTGCGCGTTGTCGGGCACGGCATCGACGGCGGCGAAATCAACTTTCTTCACCTGCGTGCCACAGGCGCTCAGCATCATCAGCGCAGTACAGGCTATCATCATCAGGCGCATGATATCCCCTTCCATGTTCCTTCTTACGCCCAAGTGTAAGGCAGTTTCACGATCATGCAATGCACAAATGCTGAATTTGCGCCGGCTTGTCATACGGCATTGCAACAATCCTCAAGCAAAATAATCTTTTTGCGCTGTTTGTTTTTTCATCTTTCTTCATATGTTTTATGATGAAATAGAAAGTAGAGCAGGGACAGGACTCCATACATGACAGATTCTCCGAGACTGAAGACGCTGAAGCCGGTGGCGACAGTTGAGCTTGCGACGTCGCTTTCAACCGGCGAAATGCAGGATCTTTGCGATTCAACCGATGCCGCGATTGAAAATGGCGGCGGGTTCGGCTGGATCAAACTGCCGGCGCGGGAAATCCTCGAGCGCTATTGGCAGGGCGTCATGACCATGCCGCAACGCCGCCTGTTTCTGGCGCGTCTGGATGGCGTGATCTGCGGCACCTGCCAGCTGATGCTGCCCAGCCGCAACAATGAAGCCCAAAGTTTTGCCGTGCATCTGACCGCTAATTTCGTGGCCCCCTGGGCGCGGGGTCATGGTCTGGCCCGCATGCTGATCGAGGCCGCCGAGAAACAGGCGCTGGAAGATGGGTATGCCGTGATCAATCTGGATGTCCGTGAGACGCAGGACGCCGCGATCAAGCTGTATGAAAGCATGGGGTATGAGCTGTTTGGCCGTCACCCCTATTACGCCCGCGTCGGTGATGACGTCATCGAGGGCCGTTATTACACCAAGGCGATCGATCCTTTGATCCTCAAAACCACCAAGCAATAAGGCTCCAGGCTGTTCATGACGGGCCTGCCGCACCTTCCGGCGGCGGGGTTGGCAAATTAACCTTTTGCCCTATCTGACTGAGTTGAAAGATCGACTCATAAGAAAAAGGAAGGAGGATCATCATGATCCGCATATTCCCCCGTGAATCCCTTGGGCAATTCCAGACCGAATGGCTGGATTCCCGCCATCATTTCAGCTTCGGCGAATATCATGACGATAACCGCATGGGCTTTGGCATGCTGCGCGTCATCAATGATGACATCATCCGTGCCGGGACCGGGTTCGACCTTCACCCCCACCGGGACATGGAGATCATTACCTATGTCCGCAAAGGTGCCGTTCATCACCGCGATACGCTTGGTAACAAGGGCCGCACCGTTGCCGGTGACGTCCAGGTGATGTCGGCGGGCAGCGGGATCGCCCACGCCGAACATGCTGACCCTGAAGAGGAAACAACATTGTTCCAGATCTGGATCAGGCCGCATACGCGCGGCTTGCAACCGCGCTGGGAGCAGGCAGAGTTTCCGAAAGAGCCTGTCGGCAGCATGCTGAACTTGCTGGTATCGGGCCGTGAGAAAGATGCCGCCAGCCCTGCCCTGACAATCCATCAGGATGCGGCGATCTATGGCGGCGTTATGCAGCCCGAAACCGAGATCGTCCATACGGTGGATGGCAAGACAGGCGCTTATATCGTTGTGTCTGCCGGCGAGGTGAATGTCAACGGCGTCAAGATGAAAGAGGGCGACGGCGCAGAAGTGACCAGTGAGAACCTGCTTCATATTCGCAGTTTGACGGATGCCGAACTGTTGGTTATTGAGGTATAGGATCAAACGAATAAGGGAAGGCCAGCCGACATGAGCGTTTCATATGACGACAATAATATCTTTGCAAAAATTCTCCGTAAGGAAATTCCCTGCAAACCCGTCTATGAAGATGATCATGTTCTGGCCTTCCCCGATATCGCGCCCAAGGCACCGGTGCATATTCTGGTGATCCCCAAGGGCAAATATGTTTCGGTGGCCGATTTCGGCGCTTATGCCAGCGCGGAAGAAATCACGGCGTTCTGGCGTGCGGTCTCAAAGATTGCATCGGATAACGGTTTGCCTGATCAGGGCTTCCGCACCATTGCGAATACGGGCCTGAACGGCGGACAGGAAGTGCCGCACTTCCATGTTCATATCGTGGGCGGGAAACGTCTGGGGCCGATGCTGTCGGCTGCCTAGTAGTGCGACTAATGCACCTTGTTGCCTGAGTACTATCGGTGCCTCCTCTTATGAGGCATCAAGAAAATCTTGCAATGGATCGTTTACACGACTGAGAAAATTGCTAAGAATCTTCGGCCAGACTTCATCCGATATTATTGATCAATCTGCGAAGAAGAAGGATTCTTTTGAAGAATGTATCCCTTTCTGTACCAGAAAAATAAAATCAAAAATGAATATAGGGTTATCACAAATATGGAGACCGTTGACAAATCTACAGGTAAGTTAATAAATCCAAAAATAATTTGTCCAACTCCTAGTGCAATGAAAAATTTCCCTATTCTGAATTTTTTACTTCCAGCAGTTGGGAGAAGATTTGGCTTTAAATTTTTTATCAGGAACCATGTCGCAAAGAAGTGAATGAACAAATAAATAGTTATGGGGGTTACCACAATCCAGCTGGATTTGTTAAAGACCCCTTCCATTGAAAGGTCGAAGTAGATAAATGCGATAAAGGGGGGAATCAATAAAAGGAATACCATGCAGTATTCAAAAAACTTTAAAAAAGCTTTCTGCTTCGGATCCACGTAGTAACTTTCACCTGGGCTTCCCCAAGGATAGAAAACATCATCCCCATCTATATTTTTTTGGAAATAGAAGCTCTTTAGGTTATGGTCAGGTTGTAAAGTTAGCCAACGAATTATTCGTTTAATCATTTTCTAATTCCATGCAGGCTTTCCTCATGGCTGGCGCAATCATGACATATGGTTTGGTGTTTAACGCGGGAAGACGATGACGTTATCGGCCAGCCGCTCGAGATTGCGCGGGGGTTGGCGGCGTTTCGTTTCATTGAGGAAGCTCAAGTTTGCCAGCTCATGTCCGGCGCGTTCGGCGTGGATCATCGCCTGCACGGATAGAATGTCGCACAGCAGACCTTCGGGTGAATGCGGGTCACACTCAGAGAGTGTCGCATCAAGCAGGGCGGCCAGTTCTTCCAGATCTTCGGGAACATGATAGAGCAGCATCAGGGCGTCGGCATCGCTGATACGTTCGGCATGACGGCTTGATTCCGCCAGCAACGCAGCGCCATATTCGGCAACAATTCTGTTGGCGGCCATATTCAATGTCTGGGCAATCGGCATATGGGGCAGCGATGACGTCACATGCTGGGTGCATAAGGCCAGACACAGCAATCCCGTATCGGGCGCCAGTTCCGACAGGCATTCATGCAATGCGCATTCGCATTCCTCATCCAGCTGTTCCGTATCGTTCAGAATCATCTGAACGGCGATGGGCACGACAAAACGCGCATGCAATGTCGCAAGCTGCTGGTCGTTCAGTGATGGTTGCGGAACACGAATACGCACTTGTTTATTCCCCTTGGTCGGTTCGCAGGTGATTCCCTGTTTCTTCCCTATAGTGTCGCAGGGAAGCGTGAAAAAGCGCTTAACGCTGATTTTCGGTAACATCAACCAGAGTCCCTCGGAATGCCTTGGAATGGCCGTGTTTACATGTCATAAAATGATCTGACATCCCCGGAAGAAGGAGTGATATCCATGATTTCCCGCCCGACACTGCATCGTTATCTTGCTGTCTTGCTGCTGCCTGTGCTGGCGGCGTGCGCGACTTCCGGCCTTGGTAATCTGCAGCCCCCGCATGTGACGCTTTCCAACATTGCGCCTGATGACAACATGACGTTCTTTGAACAGCGTTATCAGGTCACGCTGCGCGTTCAGAACCCGAACAACGCCGATCTGCCTGTCGATGGCCTGAATTACAATGTTACTTTGAACGGCAAGGAATTCGCGCGTGGTGTCTCGCAGGATGATGTAACCATCCCGGCACTGGGTGAGGGCCTTGTCCATGTCACCGTCACCAGCAGCCCGTTCGACTGGGTGCGTCAGATCGACCAGCTGAACCGCAATCCTGACCTGCGCCCGTCATACAAGGTCGATGGCAGCCTCTACCTGAAAGGGTTTGGCAATCGCCGTCTGCCGTTCTCGCAATCCGGCACCTTTGTGCCTGAAGGGTGATGATGATCCGCGCCCTGTCATTGATGGTGCTGATGCTGTGCCTCGGGGCCTGTACGTTCAATCCGTATAAGGAATGGGAATTTCGGCAGCTTGTTACCAAGGCCGAGCAGGGCGACCCGCAGGCGCAGGCCGACGTGGCAGCCACCTATGACCGGGCGTGCCGTGGCCAGTGTGCGTTTGGGCCATGGTTGCCAGCGTGCGATGAAGCGGCGCGTGATTACTGGAGCCAGCGTGTATCTAATACCGTTCCCACAGTGGCGGCGGGAACCAGTCCCACGCCCCGAAACTGAAATTTTCCGGGTATAGCCACAGGCCCGCGACCTTGATCAGCAACAGATGGACGGCATAGATTGAAAGCGTATGTCGTCCCATGAATTGAAGCGGCACTTTGATCGCGGCGGGAACGCTTGTGAATTCTGCCGGACGGAAGAATCGTAGCACCAGCATCACAAGCCCGATACCGCAGAACAATAACAGGCCCTGAGCCAGCGAAAATTGCAGCAACGCCCACTGTGATATCGTGACAGTAATGATGCAGAAAATCATATACGGGAAAATGCGCGTGAACTGGCGCGGGTCTTGTTCTTCCGTATTCCGGATCAGCCAGCCAAAGACCGCCAGCAACAGGCCCAGCGTACCATACTGCATCAATGTCATTGACGGAACGATCAGGCATGTCAGAACCAGCGCCCCTGACCAGAACAACAGCGTGTTCTTCATTGTACCTTTCATATACAGGTCGATAACGATCCGTACCATCAGGATCGTCACCAGGATATTCAAGGGGAAGATATAACGGCCCGTGATGAAATCGCTGGCGATCACAATCGCGGCGCCCAGCCATAAGGGCCAGCTGATATCACGGCTGCGGGCATACCCGATCAGGAAAAACCACATCGGCACGCACAGCCGCCCGATCAGGCGCAGCCACAAATTCTCCGGCATGTAATAAGCGCCGATATGATCGACGACCATCAGCACGACGGCGATGGCCTTCAATATGTCATAAGAGGTGAGCGTTGCGGGCAGGTCTTTCCGAAGCATGGCTGGATTATAGCCGAACCCTTGGCTCTTGTGCAGCCCGGTTTGATCAGGGTTCGGGAACTTCTACGACAACCCGTGGGCCAGCGGCGCGGGTCAGGGTTTTTGTTTTGATATTAAACCGGTCGCCCGCCGACAATGTATGGACGGTCGCGTTGATAAAACGGGCGCTCTCGCCGCGTCCGATGATGTGATAGTCCGTCTGCATACGCGTTCCATCGACAATCGTGACTTTGCCTGAACCCACAACTTTCAGCGTATCGCCGCTGCGGGGGAAAACAACGCCTGTATCCTCGTCCATACCGATGCCCAGAATTTCCGGGTTCGATGCCACGATGTTGAACAGGCGCGGCAATCTCTCGCGGTTCAGAAAATGCGTGTCAAACGCCACGCGGTCGATAAAGCGGAAACCGCTGGTCAGCAGGATTTCACCTTTAAGCGTCGCCTTCTCGCTGACGCCAGCATAAATCATCAGGTCCGAAAGCACCGCGCCCCCGGCACTGGTACCGCCGATCACGGCACCGCCTTTATGTAACTGCCGCACGGAGGTCAGGAACGGCGTCCCCGCCAGCAGCGATGTCAGGCGCAGCTGGTCGCCGCCGGAAAAGAACACCACATCGGCCTTGTTCAGCTTTTTATAAATGGCGGGGTCGAACGCCTGATCGCGTTTATCGATATAAATGAATGTGAAGTTCTTTAACCCCATGGTTTGAAAGGCGTGGGTGTAATCGCGCTTGCGGGCTTCGGGCTCGGCGGATGCTGTCGTGACCACGACCACGCGCGAACGGGCGCCTTTGGCTTCGTCAATAACAGCTTTCAGAACTTTGAAATCGCGGGCTTTATCTTCATTGCCACCGATGGCCACAATGCTGCCCGGCGTCGTTTTGGGGCGTGGGGCGGCTGAGGTCTCGCGCCCCAGCAACGCGCTGAGGCCTAAAATACTGACGGCCATGAAGTTTTTCAGCAGTGTCATCCCTGTACTCGTCTTCTTATAATTTTAGGGGCCTAACTTATAGGGCCGTTTGGAATAGTGCAAGATTCAAGGATCGATCCGTTGCAGCGCGGCAATCACGCCTTGGCGGACGTCTTTTTTCGTGCCATAACCGGATGGTCATTACCGAAGGTTGAAGAGAACAGCGATGGTCGCGCGGTCTAATTAGATTATTGGAGATTGGGATGAAGAAGTATTCATTTGGGATGATATATGAACGCCTTATGTGGACTTTTGGCTGGATTCTATTTCTAGTTTTTCTCTACTTACTTGTGTGGCCTTTTATTAACTGCCCATCTTCTGGGTGTAACGGTGAAGGGGGTGTTTCTTATGTTGTAATGATCTATGCATTTATATTTCCATTACCTGCAGCCATTGTATGTTTATTAACCGCAAGAGATATGAGTCTTTTAAGACGAAACAAGAAAGAGAAACCACAAGAGGGTATAAAGAATTAAATGGTAGCGCGCATTAACACAGTTGCCTTTCATGGCGTTGAGGTTCAGAGCGTTGATGTGCAGGTGCAGATCAGCAATCGCTTGCCTGCGTTCACGGTCGTGGGGTCTAATTAACCCCATAGAGAAAGAACAGGAAGTATGAAATTAATAGTCATTGTTCTGAGTGTATTGTTAGTGTTGGCCCCAAATTCGGCACATGCTGATTGGGTATCTAAGCATGCTGCCCTTACTTGTGATCCCGATCAAAACATCGCCATTATCAGACTAGATATTCTTGAGAACACTGATGATTTGTCTGTGGTGAGGGGGCCTAAGTTGACGGGAAATTTTCAGGAGAAATACGGCCATCTTGTTACTTATAACGAGCCTATTTTATCGGAATGCACCCTTTCTGACGGGCGAAGATTGTTTGTTACAGATAATACGGGCCAAGCATATGCTTATGGCGAGGGAGGGGGCGATCCGGACGCCTTCTTTTCTTTTTTGATTGATCAAAAGCCCATCTACTACAAAGCTAGATGGTATGCTGGTCGTGCAGAAGGGGCCGTTAAAAGGTCTATAATTATATTGGATGGGTCTAATCTTACTTCATGTAAAGGTCCTGATGGTTACAAACAGGGTCGTATAAGTGAGTTCGAAATAAAAGAGGCTGACTGTATTGATGAAAGCAATCGACTTGAGGCGAATTTAACGGGAGAGGAATTGGGTGCTTATAATCTTGATCGCGCTCGCGAAGAATACAAAGTTATAAATAGTGATGATAAACTTTGTTCTTACTTCCAAGATAAGAAAAACATCAAAGAATCAACGTGGGGAAATAGGGATTCTGGTTTTGAATTCTTTAAAAGAGATTCCTTATCTAAAGAGGTATCTTTTGGTTTGATATCGAAGATAGTCCGCGATATTACCAACGATGGCAAGATTGAAACTGTTTATCGTATTCATGGTTATGCGGGGTACTTTGATGGAAGCTATTTTATCTTTTTTGACGATAAAGAAGACGAAGTGGATTTCGTTAATTGTATCCTATCGGGTAAATGCACAAACAAGCTATCGCCAGAAAATTATAAGCAGAATGTAGAGTACATAGTAGATAATGCTCCTAGTATATGGCCGTCAGCACATGTAATTAGTTCTGGTTCTCTAAACCCGTCAATTGGCAGCGAATATAATGTACGATATACATGGGTTTATCCTGTAAGCTTTGAAGATAAGACGTATTTTTATTTTAAGCCTGTTAATAATGAGAAAATGCCTAGGGCTGTGGTAGCAAAGCTAAAGCCGGACTATAAATTTGAAGAAATTTGTACGTATAAGGATTAGCGATGGTTGCTCGCATTGGTACAGTTGCCTTCCACGGCGTAGAAGTACAGGGTGTTGATGTCGAAGTCAGCATTTCCAACGGACTCCCAAATTTTACTGTCGTGGGTCTGCCGGACAAGGCAGTGGCGGAATCGCGTGAGCGCGTGCGGGCGGCACTGCATGCGCTGGGGCTGTCGCTGCCACCGAAACGCCTCACCGTCAATCTCGCACCGGCTGACCTTGCAAAAGAAGGCTCGCATTACGACTTGCCGATAGCGCTGGGGTTACTGGCGGCGATGGAAATTCTGCCTGCCGATGAATTGCGTGATTGCGTTGTCTTGGGTGAGTTATCGCTGGATGCCGGTATCCGCGCGGTCGCGGGTGTGTTGCCTGCGGCCATTCATGCATCATCGAATGATAACCGTTTGATCTGTCCTGCGGCGTGCGGGCCGGAAGCGGCATGGGCGGGTGATCTTGATATCCTCGCCCCGAACGATCTGTTGCAACTGATCAATCATATGAAGGGCACGCAGGTGCTGATCAGGCCGCAGCCGCGTGTGGCGGCTATACGTGAACAACAGATGCATATCACCGATATATCATCGGTGCGTGGTCAGGAAACCGCCAAGCGCGCGCTCGAAATTGCTGCGGCGGGCGGACATAATTTACTGATGATTGGTCCGCCGGGTGCTGGGAAATCGATGCTGGCTAGTTGCCTGCCCGGTATCCTGCCGCCGCTCTCCCCGCGTGAAGCGCTGGAAGTATCGATGATCCATTCGCTGGCCGGATCATTGCCGGAAGGCGGGCTGATCCAGCAGCGACCGTTCCGCAGCCCCCATCATTCGGCATCACTGCCCGCGCTGGTGGGTGGCGGGCACAAGGCGCGGCCCGGTGAGATATCGCTCGCGCATCGCGGCGTGTTGTTCCTTGATGAGCTGCCGGAGTTCGCGCGTGCGACGCTCGAAGCATTACGCCAGCCGCTCGAAGCCGGTGAGGCAACAGTGGCGCGTGCCAATCACCATGTGACGTACCCGGCCCGCTTTCAGCTGATCGCGGCGATGAACCCCTGCCGCTGCGGTTATCTCGGTGATCCTTCGCAGGAATGCACCAAGGCGCCGCGTTGCGGTTCCGAATATCAGGATAAACTCTCCGGCCCGTTGCTCGACCGTATCGATCTGCAGGTGGAAACGGGTGCGGTGTCGATTGCTGAATTGGGTTCTCCTATGCCGGAAGGTGAAACATCTTCTGTTGTCGCGGCACGTGTGGCCGCAGCGCGGATGATCCAGCAGAGCCGTTACGAGGCGCTGGCCCCCGGCATGGGTTACCTGAACGCGACGGTGCCGCCGGGGCTGCTCGAACAGGTTGCGGCGCTTGATGAGGCTGGCCGGGGGCTTTTGAATGACGCGGCAGACCGGCTGAAACTCTCCGCCCGGGCCTATCACCGTCTGCTGCGGGTGGCGCGGACGATTGCCGATCTTGAATCAGTGGTATCTGGACACCGCATACCAGAGATACTGGGGCGTACCCATATAGCGGAATCAATCAGTTACCGTCGTTTGCGCAATAGCTAAGCCGTTCCAATTCCATAATATTTGTATTTTGAGGAAAAAAAAGATAATATGGTAGGGAGTAATAACGGGGTTAAAAACCTTTGATTAACGGGTTCGTTGTAAGATACAACTACAGTAACGAAAAAGATAAAGGTGTGTAGGGCGCAATGTCTGCTTTGAGATCGACATTCCAAGAGAAGGCCTTCGGGGATGCATTCCCTGAAGAAGGCGTCGATCTTGCTTCGAACGATCCGGTCTACGACACAGCGCCGAAACCCGATCTTCTCCAGACCATTCAAAGACAAGTCGCCGCGCCGCAAGATGCAGGTACGCAGCCGACAGCCACTGAACAACAGGCGCAAGCCAAACAACAATTGCAGGATCTTGTGTCCAGGGCCCCGAGCGGTGTCGGTCCGGCCTTAAGCAAGGGTACATCTGTTGATGGCGCGATGACGCGTGCTGGCGATGCCCAGAAACTTGCCACCAATTTCGCTGTTCAGGCCGGTGATCTGGCCAAGAAGGCTGGCGTCAATCAGCTTCCCTCCGGTCCTTCTGGCGGTTCGTCGCTGACGGGCACCGCGCTGAAGCAGGGCGTAGGCCTTGTTGTGGCTGCGGGCGCGACAGCGCTTGCGGGTCCGGCAGCCGGTGCGGGTGTTGCGGCGGCTTCGTTCGCGATTGATGCCGTGAAACTGGCGGCGACAGGTCGCGGCTGGGGTCAGGATCAGGGTTCATCCAATTTCACAGCGTCATCGTCTTCGAAGAAGGGCGATACACCGGGTTACAACGCGGCTTCATCCGTTTCCGCGACGCCTGTCACGATGCAGGCACAACAACCCTCTGCCAATGCCGACAGCTTCATGTCGAAAATGTCCCGCATTCCGGGTGAAAAATCGCCTGTGGATCTGGGCCGTGTCGAAACGACGGGTTCCGACCTGAACGGTTTCGACAAAGCGCCGAAACTCAATCTGCAGGATACGGTGGCGGCCAAGGCGATCACCGGCATGACTGTCAATGCCCGTGAAGTTGTCGCCAGCAACGGCGTCGATCCCAAACTCAAAGGTCTCGACAAGGGACCCGATTTTGAAATCCCCGCCCTGAAGATCAAGGCGGCCCCGATGCCGCAAGGCTTTGCCTCAATCTAACCCACTGAATTATGTCATTTATCATATTGATTCCGGAGAATTTTTTTCTCCGCTATTTATTTTCTATTAAGGCTCTTTGGGGCATCATGGGTAAGGGGATACTTTCGGAGGGACTTTTCGCTTTTGCGCAAAGCTCCGGACTGTTAAAGTCCACCCCGTATATTTTTTGGATGGGACCGGCTCTTGCAATATCTTCACGATCATAAACAAGCCCAGACATATGCGGATCATGCGTTTGAGCGTATCCGCAAGGAAGGCTTGCCGCCGATGCCGGATATCTTCGAACTGTGGTACGTTTATTTTTCCGGCCAAAGCCCCGAAATTACCCGTGCCATCGATATCCTTGTTGCAAACGGCCAGAAGATCAATCAGGAACGCTGCCATGAAATGTATGGCCGCTTTCTCAGTCAGGCCAAAAATGAAGAGCTGGTGCGGCGCGCCGGCGATGAAATCAATTCAACGATCCGCAATGTCACGGGCGTTGTCCGTGATGTGAAGGCCGCGACGGCTGAATATAGCGGTAACCTTGAAGATGTAACGGCCCGCATTCAGGATACAGCGTCACCGCAGGAGCTTGAAAATGTTCTGAAAGAGGTTGTATCCGATACGCGCAACATGCTGGAACGCAACCGCGCACTCGAAGAAGAGCTGGATAAATCATCCCACGTGATGGAAGAGCTGCAGCGCGACCTTGAAAATGTGCGCCGCGAGGCCATGACAGACGGTCTGACCAATCTTGCCAACCGCAAGGCGTTCGATGCCGAGCTGCGCCGCATTGCGGAAGAAGCCACGGCAACGGAAGGTTCGTTCGCCCTGCTGATGGTTGATATCGATTACTTCAAAAGTTTCAACGACAATTATGGCCACCAGGTCGGTGATCAGGTCTTGCGTCTTGTGGCGCGCACACTGACCGATGGTGTGAAGGGGCGCGATCTGGCTGCGCGTTATGGCGGTGAAGAATTCGCGATCATCCTGCCGGAAACCGGATTGCAGGCAGCTGTCACCGTTGGCAATGCGCTGCGCAAGGCTGTCGCGACAAAAGATGTCGTCAACCGCAACACGGGCGACAAGCTGGGCCGTATCACCATGTCGGTTGGTTGTGCTGAATTCCTGCCCGGCGAAAACGTGCAGGATCTGATCGAACGTGCCGATGCCGCGCTCTATACCGCAAAACACAATGGGCGCAATCAGGTTGCCGCCGCGCCGACACCCGGCAAGAAGCAGAAAAAAGAAATGGCTTAAGCCTTGTTCTTTTCCGCATGAGCCTTTAACTATAAAGGCATGCAATCATCCCTTTCGCCCCAGCATTCGATGCCTCCTTATCTCGAAGGACTGAACGACCCGCAACGCGAGGCCGTGCTGACCATTGATGGTCCGGTGCTGGTGCTGGCGGGGGCGGGCACGGGGAAAACCCGCGCGCTGACGACGCGGCTGGCGCATATCCTGAACTCCGGCAAGGCGTTCCCGTCGCAATTGCTGGCGGTGACATTCACCAACAAGGCCGCGCAGGAAATGCGCGAACGCGTTTCTCACCTGCTGGGCGGGCAGCCGGTCGAAGGCTGGTGGCTCGGGACATTCCACGCGCTGGCCGCACGCATGCTGCGCCGGCATGCTGATCTTGTCGGCCTGACATCGAATTTCACCATCATCGATCCTGACGATCAGATCCGTTTGCTGAAGCAGCTGATGGAAAATGAAAATATCGACGTGAAAAAATGGCCGCCGAAGGCGATGATCGCGATCATCGATCGCTGGAAAGACAGAGGCCTTACCCCTGATGATGTGAATGCAGCAGAAGCCGGTGACGCTGCCGGTGGTCGCATGGTTTATCTGTACCGCCAGTATCAGGAACGTCTTCGAACAGTGAATGCCTGTGATTTCGGCGACCTGCTTCTGCACATGATCCGCATTCTGCGTGATCCGAAGCATGAAGATGTGCTGTCCGATTACCATCGCCGCTTCCGTTATGTGCTGGTCGATGAATATCAGGATACCAACGTCGCGCAATATATGTGGCTGCGCCTGCTGGCCAAGGGATCGGGAAATATCTGCTGCGTGGGTGATGATGACCAGTCGATTTACGGCTGGCGCGGCGCCGAGGTCGGCAACATCCTTCGCTTTGAAAAAGATTTCTCCGGCGCGAAGATTATTCGTCTGGAACAGAATTATCGTTCGACGGGCCATATACTGGGTGCGGCGGGCGGCGTCATCGCACATAACGAAGACAGGCTGGGGAAAACATTGTGGTCTGCTTCGGATGAAGGCGACAAGGTCACAGTGCGCGGGTTGTGGGATGGCCCCGCCGAAGCGCGCTATGTTGGTGAAGAGATCGAGGCCCTGCAGCATAAGAAATGGTCGCTGAACCAGATGGCCGTTCTGGTGCGTGCGGGATTCCAGACCCGTGAATTTGAAGAACGCTTCATCCAACTGGGTCTCAATTATAAGGTGATTGGTGGCCAGCGTTTCTATGAACGTCAGGAAATTCGCGATGCACTGGCGTATTTGCGCGTGATTGCGCAACCCGCTGACGATCTGGCGCTGGAGCGGATTATCAATGTGCCCAAGCGCGGTATCGGCGATACGACGATCCAGATGCTCTATGCGGTCGCGCGGAGTAAGGGCACAAGCCTTTATACGGCAATCCAGCAATTGCTCGATACAGATGAACTGAAGCCCAAGATCAAGGGCGCGCTGGCGCAGGTGATTGCTGATTTTGAACGCTGGCGGTCGCTGATATCCATGACGGAACACCCGGTTCTTGCCGGTCAGATTCTGGATGAATCCGGTTATATCGCCATGTGGCAGGCGGATAAATCGCCCGATGCGCCGGGTCGCATCGACAACCTGAAAGAACTGATTGCCGGGATGGGTGAATATGAAACCCTGCCGGAATTTCTTGAACATGTCGCACTGGTTCTTGAACGTAATGATAACCAGTCAGACGATGCGATTTCGATCATGACGCTTCATGGCGCCAAAGGTCTTGAATTCGACGCCGTGTTCCTGCCTGGCTGGGAAGAGGGTTTATTCCCGTCCCAGCGCAGCATGGATGAAAACGGCCTGAAAGGGCTGGAGGAAGAACGCCGTCTGGCTTATGTCGGCCTGACACGGGCGCGTAAGAAGGCGTATATATCCTACGCCGCCAACCGCCAGATGTACGGCAAATGGATCAGCGCCATCCCGTCGCGCTTTGTCGATGAATTGCCGGAAGAGCATATCGAAAGCTCCAGCGAGCAGGGGACGTATAATCCGGGCCGGTCGCAGCACTGGGATTCATCCGGCATAAAACCTTCGATGAAAGTGCGGCCCCAGGGTGTTTCCTATTCCAGCCGTGACCGCCCGTTGCCCAAAGATGCCTATGCCCGCGGCGTGCGCGTATCGCATGAAAAATTTGGGTCGGGCACGGTCGTCAATGTTGATGGCAACAAGCTGGATATTGCTTTCGACCGCGGCGGCATGAAACGCGTGATGGATAGTTTTGTTACTCGTGAAGATTAGAGCTTTCCTCTAAACAATCTTGAACCGGCTCATTTTTTGCGCACGCTGTGCCTGCGCGCAGCCTTGCTCGTGGCTGATCAGCTGTTCCATATCATCCCTGATGACCTGATGAAGCGTCCGCTGATCGCGGATGCCCGTTTGCAGCAATAACCACCCCGCCATTTCGGGTGTCTGGAACAATTCCAGATCATGGCTTTCCTGATGCGCCTGCAGCCATTGCGCGGCCTGTTTCAGATAAGGGCTGCTGTCTTCCAGAACGCGCCGGGTGATTTCATCCAGAGTACCGGCGTCATGGCTGTGCAGACGGGGCTGCCATCCCAGCTGTTGAAACTCGGCATGGAAATGGCGCGTTCTTTCTTCCAGCGCATCCTGATAGAGATGCTCGATATCGATGGGCTGTGACGGGGCGTAGGTGTGATGAAAATGACGCAGCAGGATGGCCTGCCGGGTGAAGCCGGAATGAAGATCGTACCCTTCCTCCCTGCCGCGGCAGATCAGACTGGCCACACGCATGACATCCTGCACGCAGGAATCCAGATGGTGTTGCTGCATCTGATCCATTTTTTGTGCGGCCCTGCTGAAAATGTAGGTTTTTGCCATCATACCCTCACCTTATATTATGTATAATCTTAAGGGAGAGTTTGCTGCAAGAAATAAAAGAGCGGTCTCACCGGGAAGACCTGTTTTGGGGATGTTTTAGCCTGAAATCCGCGGAAAAGCTGGACGGTTTAAGGGCGGCTGTTATATTGGGGGCAGTTTCCTTCAGGAGTGCCTTTATGTCCACGAAACGAAAAATCGCGACCATTTTCGGCGGGTCCGGCTTTCTCGGGCGTCATGTCGTCAAGCGGCTGGCGGCGGCGGGCTATACGGTCAAGGTCGTGACCCGGGTGCCTGAACGCGCCAATTTCCTGAAAACATGCGGCGCGGTGGGACAGGTGGTTCCGTTCCATTGCGGTTACAATGACACGGCGCGTCTGCGCGAAGCGATCGAGGGCGCCGATCTGGTCGTGAACTGCGTGGCGATTCTGCATGAAAGACGCCGCAACAAATTTCGCCGTCTGCATGTCGAGCTGCCACAGCAGATTGCCGAAGCCTGCGCCAAGGAAGGCGTCCAGCGTTTCGTTCATATATCGGCGCTGGCGGTGGATCGCAGCACATCGAAATATGCCCAATCCAAAAGAGAAGGCGAGCAAGCCGTTCTGAAAGCGTATCCGCAGGCGGTGATCCTGCGCCCCAGCGTGATGTTCGGGCCGGAAGATAATTTTTTCAATATGTTTGCATCATTGATGCGGATCGCGCCGATGATGCCATTGATCGGCGGCGGCAAGACAAAATTTCAACCGGTTTATGTCGGTGATGTTGCCGATGCCGTGATGGCGGCCCTGCTGGCCCCGGCGCTGGCTGATATCGATCCGCGCGGTAAGACCTATGAACTGGGCGGCCCGGATATCGTGACGCTGCGTGATATTTACAATCTTTTGTTCCTGTATACGGGTTGCCGCCGTCCGCTGGTGTATGTGCCGTTCTGGCTTGCCAAGCTGAAGGCGGCGTTTCTGGCGCTGATGCCGAATCCAATGCTGACCCCGGATCAGGTGGAAAGCTTGAAAACAGACAATATTGTTGCGGCGGGTGCACCGGGCTTGCCGGCGCTGGGGCTGACGCCCACGGGCATGGGGCTTATACTGCCTTCGTATCTGGAAACTTATAAGGCGGGTGGCCGCTTTGCTGACAAGAAAACCGCCTGAAACGGCCTTATTCATTCGGGATAATCCAATAATGAAAAAAATTCTGATTGCGACATTTGTACTTCTCTGCGGCGTCGGACTGGCGTTTTCATCCGCACAGGCGGCCCGTACCGAAACGATTGCCGCCGTCGTCAATGACGATGCGATCACGGCGTCCGACGTTCAGGACCGCTTGAAACTGCTGATGATTTCGTCCGGTATTCCCAATTCACCGGAAATTCGCGAGCGTCTGTTGCCGCAAGTTATTAATATGCTGGTGGAAGAGCGCCTGATGATGCAGGAAGCTGCCCGTCTGGGGATCACGATATCGCCGGAAGATGTGCAGCAGGGATTCGCCACGATCGCGCAGCAAAACGGCATGGAGCTTGAGAAATTCCGTGCCGTGATGCGCCAGCAAGGTGTGCCTGTGCGCGCGATGGAGAACCAGATCCGCAGCCAGATGGCATGGGGCAAAGTGGTGCAGCAGAAAATCCGCCCCGGCATCAATATCAATGACTCGGAAGTCGATACGATGCTTGACCGTCTGCGCGCCAGTATCGGCAAGAATGAATATCTGGTGGCTGAAATTTTCCTCCCCGTAGACAAGCCGGATGAAGAGGCAAATATCAAACAACTGGCGGAGAAGCTGACGCGCGAAATGCTACAGGGGAAAGCGCCGTTCCCGCGTGTTGCCACCCAGTTCTCGCAATCGGCCAGCGCCAAGCGTGGCGGTGATATCGGCTGGGTGCAGGAAGGTTCGCTGTCCCCCGAGATTGAAGATGTTCTGATGCGGATGAATGAAGGTGATCTGAGTGAGCCTGTACGGACGATTTCCGGCTATTATATCGTCACGGTGCGCAAGAAGCGTGTGATTGCCGAAGAAAACATCCCCTCGCGTGAAGAAGTCCTGTACCGTCTGGGTACAGAACGCCTTGAACGGGCACAGCGCCGTCACCTTCTGGATCTGAAAGCGGAAGCTTTCATTGAACGGCGTGTCTGATTATTCTGTTGCTCAGGCTGTCGCCGCCCTGCCGCCCTTGCGCGAAGTGATTGCCACGCATGAGCTGCGGGCAACCAAGGCGCTGGGGCAGAACTTTCTTCTCGATATGAATATCACCGACAAGATCGCCCGTCAGGCGGGCGATATGTCGCGGCATACGGTGATTGAAATCGGCCCGGGCCCGGGCGGCCTGACCCGCAGCCTTCTGAAGGGCGGGGCGGGGCACGTGATTGCGATTGAATTCGATGCGCGGGCTGTTGCCGCCCTGCAATCGCTTGTCGATGCGGCGCAAGGGCGTTTGCAGGTGGTTCACGGCGATGCCATGGCGTTCGATATACTGGCAGCTGTGCCGCAGGGGCCGCGCATGATCATTGCAAACCTGCCTTATAATATAGCGACGCCTCTGGTTATTGGCTGGCTGAAACTGATGCGGGAACATGCAGGGTTTGCCGACCGCATGTTGCTGATGTTCCAGCGCGAGGTTGCCGACCGGCTGGCGGCGGTTCCCGATCATAAAAATTATGGCCGTTTGTCCGTCGTGGCGCAGTGGCTTTGTACTGTAAAACGGGCTTATGACCTGCCGGGGTCTGCTTTTACCCCGCCGCCCAAGGTGGCATCCAGCGTCGTGGAATTCAGCCCGCGGGTGCTTGGCGACGATGCGCCTTCGTTTGCGGCAGTAGAGACCATTACGGCGGCAGCGTTCGGCCAGAGGCGAAAAATGCTGCGTTCTTCACTGGGGGAATATGCACCGTTGCTGGAAAAAACCGGAATTCGCGGGGATCTGCGCGCTGAACAAATCACCGTTAACGATTTTATCCGTCTGGCACAGGCGCTCGAGGCTTGACCTGATGCGTCCGCCCCCCTAAAAATGGGTCATGTCAGAAGAAATTTATCATCGCATCGCCATCACGGGCGACCCCGGCAGCGGCAAAAGCACTTTTGCGCGGGCTGTTTCCGAACTGACCGGCTATCGCCTGATTACGACCGGAAATATTTTCCGCACACTGGCTGCTGAAAAAGGAATCTCCCTGACCGAACTGAATGAAATGGCCGAGTCGCAGGCCGAGATCGATCATTTGGTTGATGATTTCCTCAAAACACTGAACGATCAGAAAGAAAATCTGATCCTTGATTCACGCATGGCGTGGTTCTTTGTCGATAATGCCCTGAAGATTCGCCTGACCGTCGATCCGGAGGTTGCGGTTCATCGCATTTTCAAGGACGGGGCCGAACTGCGTGAGAAATTTCCTGATCTGAAAACAGCGATGGATGAAGTCGAGCGCCGCCGCAAGAGTGAAATTCTTCGCTACAAAACTCTTTATGGCGTCGATATCAGCGCTGAGGAGAATTTTGACCTCGTCATCAATACATCCTTCAAAGAACCCAGGGATGTAACAAGCGAATTCGAAAAAGCGTTTTCTGTTTATAAAGCGCAGTTTCCGGTCACGCGGTAATTCCATGAAAGATTACAAAACCATATTGATCACCGGCGCTTCCAGCGGAATCGGGATGGCGCTGGCGCTTCATTACGCGCAATCAGGCACACGCCTGTATGTGACAGGTCGTGATGAAACGCGGCTTTCTTCTGTTGCCGATCTCTGCCGTGCGCGCGGAGCGCATGTTGAGACGGTACTGATTGATGTCACTGATAAAGCGGCGATGTCGGCATGGATGTTGTCGCTGGATGATCAGTGCCCGATTGATCTTGTCATTGCGAATGCCGGTATATCGGGCGGCACGGGTGGTGCCGATGGTGCATCATGGGTCGATGCCGAATACAGAATTTTTGATGTGAATGTGACCGGTGTTTTAAACACCATATTGCCGCTGGTCCCGCGCATGATGGAACGGAAGCGCGGGCAGATCGCGATCATCAGTTCGCTTGCCGGTTACAGCGGGTGGCCCGGCGCACCCGCCTATAGCGCCAGCAAGGCAGGGGTGCGCGTCTATGGCGAGGCATTGCGCGGTACGCTGGCCCGTTACAATATCGGGGTGAGTGTCGTCTGTCCGGGGTTTGTCGAATCACGCATGACGGCGGTGAACGATTATCGTATGCCCTTCTTTATGAAGGTAGAAAAGGCTGCCGGGATCATTGCTTCCGGGCTTGCCGTCAACCGGGCGCGGATCGCTTTTCCATGGCCGACAGCGCTGGTTTCCGGATTGATGGGTTTGTTGCCGCCGGCGCTTTCCAGCCGTCTTCTGTCAACTTTCCCGCCAAAACCGGCAATAAAACCAGACAAGCTTGCGTAAAAATGCATATGTCGTTTGCGTTTTTGTCCTATTTAGAGCAATAATCCCATTCACTGATAAATAATAAGAATAAAAGCAGCTTTTCTTACTGCGTATAACCCGACGCCACAGGGATAAGATATGTGGCGGGTGTGATTTTTGAGTCTGTGATATGGACGTTAAGGATATTGAGCGCAACATAGAAGTTGCCGTCAATTTATTGAAAGCTCTTTCAAACGAGAAGAGATTGATGGTGATTTGTGCCCTGTATCAGGGCGAGAAAAGCGTCGGCGAACTGGAGGAGATCGTTGGCCTGAGCCAGTCCGCCTTATCGCAGCATTTGGCCCGTCTGCGCAGGGACGGGCTTGTGAATACAAGACGCCATGCGCAAACCATTTACTATTCACTGAATGACAAGGCAACGGAGGCTGTTCTTCGTTGCCTTTATGATATTTATTCCCCAGAAGAGCTGAGTTCTGGCACAGCTGCGGCCATGAATACGGTATTTCCCATCCCGGGGACTGAAGGCGAAACGGGCTGATCCCGGTTTAGCTCTGATTCCTGAACCAGCGCACGCTGATCAATCTTTCAACATCACTGACTTTAAGATCTTTCAACTCATCGACCTGATGGGTTTTGACATGCGCGCCTTGCGGCGCGTGACGATGCGGCGTGCTGTGCCGTGAGAACAGCACCAGTGACGGACATCCTGTCGGCGCGATCATATGCATCGGTCCTGTGTCGTTGCCGATAGCGCCAGCGGCGTGACGGGCCAGCAGGGCGATATCCAGCAATGATGTCCCGCCGACAAGGCTCAGGGTGTTTTTGTGAACGGTGCAGATCTGTTCTGCCAGATCGGCTTCCTGTTGTGTGCCAATCACAACCGGCTGATATCCCCAGCCATCAACGATGCGCGCTATATGACCGTAATTTTCAGCTGGCCAGCGCTTTTCCGCGCGGCCCGGCGCACAACCGGGAACCAGCAGGACATAGGGCTTTTTCAGGCCGTGATCGTGTATGAAGCTGTCGATGTTGCCCGGCACCCATTCAAGACGGTCAATCGTGATGTCTGTAATACCGGCCAGTGCCAGTGTCTGGATATGCCCGGCGAGCGCACTACCCGCCGTGCGTTCAGGGTTGGTGTTGCGATGGGACGCGCCAGCGGCAACGCCAACCCATTCAGGTCGTTCCTTACGAGGGAATAATTTCAGATACCATGATGTTCTGTCGTTATTCTGCAGATCATACACGCGGGTGAAATGCCCCGCGCGCAATTTTTGGCGCAGGTCCAGCCAGCCGCCGATGTCATTCCAGCGGGGCCGTGTATCCATCCATACATGATTGAAGTACCCGCATCCCAGACCGAAACCAACAAACGGTTTTGTCGTCAGTAATGTGATGGACGCCTGAGGATGATGGCGGCGAATGGCCTGCATCGGTCCCAGGGCCTGAACGAAGTCGCCGAGCGCTCCCAGCTTGATCACAAGGATGTTTTCTGTTTCCGGTGTATGCGCGGTTACAGATGCGCCTGTCATTACGCTGCCGTCGCCAGATGAGAGGCTTTGTGCGCGTCCCGGGCTGTTGCCGATGATCGCATGGCCGATTCATCAAGCAGTTCACTGTATACGGCCAGTGTTTCCGCCACCATTTTCTCGCGGGTGAAATGATCGGCGATATGTGCCATCGCGCGCGTGGCCAGAATGGAGCGGTGAGAGGGATCGAGATTCAGCGCTTCGGTGATGGCCGCCGCCAGCACGGTGGCATCGTTCGGCGGCACCAGCCATCCCGTTTCGCCGCGAATAATCGTTTCGCGCGATCCGCCGTGATCGGTGGCGACAACCGGGCGGCCCATCGCCTGTGCTTCGGCGGCGATGCGGCCGAAACCTTCGGGGTCGATTGATGCGGAAACGACCACAGCGGCCATCATGTAAGCCGCCGGCATATCGCTGCAATGATCGACAATCCGGATCTGTCCTTCAAGGCCGCGTGATTTCACCGTGTCTTCCAGTTCCTGACGATATTCCTTCCGTCCCTGATCCGATCCGATCAGCACGCAGATCGTATCCGGACGGTTGATGCGCGCCATCGCGTCGATCAGGACATGGTG
>Ga0075163_10002109_pt1 | contig 26850 bp, 19 predicted proteins | sample JI1023141ADNA_FD_71478 | JGI IMG/M metagenome (GOLD analysis project Ga0075163, IMG submission 71478) | Wastewater effluent complex algal communities from Wisconsin, to seasonally profile nutrient transformation and Carbon sequestration -... | ecosystem: Engineered > WWTP > Effluent > Algae...
GCGGTACGCCGTTTTCCTCGAAGGGTTTCACGGAGGCATACCGCGAGATGATGGAGCGTACCGTAGATGAGTTTTGGAAGTGGTCAGACGGCGGACGGTTGCCAATTCTGACCGATGCAAGTTCTTGTACATATACGTTCCGCAACGCTGGCAAAGACCTTTCGGGGCAAGCCTTGGAGCGCTTTACGCAACTGACAATTTTGGATTCCATTGAGTACGTCCACGACGTGCTTTTGCCTAAATTGCTTGAACGAGGCTTGCTAACACGCTTGCCCGAATCTGCGCTCCTGCATCCGGTGTGCTCAGTGATGAAATTGGGGTTCACCGATAAACTCCAAGCTATTGCCGAAGCCTGCGCTCACGATGCTGTAACGCCGATAAACGTGGGCTGCTGTGCATTTGCGGGCGACCGAGGCATGATTGCGCCGGAACTGACTGCGAACGCAACCTTGCTTGAAGCCCGCGAAGCCCGTGAGCGCCATTACGACGGCTATTATTCCAGCAATCCTACTTGCCAAATCGGGATGACAACGGCAGTTGGCGAGGAATATCAATCGTATATTGCGCTTGTGGAGCGGGCTACGCGGTTGTAAACTAAGCGCTTGAGAATTACTATCACAAGGCTTTTCGGTTATGCTTCCAAGCGCTTCATCTGCGGGAAGAAGAGGACATCGCGTATAGAATCTTGATTTGTGAGCAGCATCACAAGGCGGTCTATGCCAATGCCCAAGCCCGCTGTGGGCGGCATACCGATTTCGAGCGCGTGCAAGAAATCCTCGTCGAGCGTCATTGCTTCGTCGTCGCCGCCGGCGCGGAAGCGAGATTGCTCCTCAAGACGATTGCGCTGGTCAATCGGGTCATTCAACTCCGAATATGCATTAGCGACTTCCTGCCCGTTGATGAACAGTTCAAACCGCTCGGTCAAACCTTCTTCGGAACGGTGTTTTTTTGCCAGAGGCGACATTTCGAGCGGATAGTCAATAATATACGTCGGCTGAATGAGGTGCGGCTGCACTTTGTCGCTGAAAATCTCATCTATTACTTTCCCCGCAGTTGCTTTCGGGTCAACGTCTATCCCAAGTTCTTTCGCCACTGCGTGAAGTGCCGTAGTGTCTAGCCCGCGTACATTTTTGCCGGTATATTCTTTGATTCCATCCAAAAGCGGTAGTCGGCGGAAGGGCGCTTTGAGAGCAATTGTTTTGTCGCCGACCGCTACATCCGTGCTGCCAAGCGCTCCCTGAGCAATATGCTCCAGCAAGCCTTCTACCATTTCCATCATCCAAAACACATCTTTGTAAGCGACGTAAATTTCCATCATCGTAAATTCAGGGTTATGGGTTTTGTCCATACCTTCATTACGAAAGTTCTTACTGATTTCATACACTCCTTCAAAACCGCCTACAATCAGGCGCTTCAAGTACAATTCGTCTGCAATGCGGAGGTAAAGCGTTGTGTCAAGCGAGTTATGGTGCGTGGTGAAGGGACGTGCCAGAGCGCCGCCATAAAGCGGTTGCAAAATTGGCGTTTCTACCTCCAGCCAACCACGATCATCAAAATAGCGGCGCATGGCGGTAATAATTTTACTGCGCTTGACAAAGGTGTCACGTATCTGGGGGTTCACCACGAGATCTTTGTAGCGCTGGCGATAGCGCAGTTCCTTGTCTGCAAAAGCATCGTACATAACCTTATTGCCCGCATCGTCCTCAACTTCTTTTGCAATCGGAATCGGGGCAAGTGACTTGCAAAGAAGCGTTAGCTCGGTGGCATGAACGCTGATTTCACCCATTTTCGTGCGGAATACATACCCCTTCACGCCAACAATATCGCCAATGTCGTAGAGTTTGAAATCATCGTAATTCGGTATGTCGCCTGTGCGCAGGTACGCCTGAATACGACCCGAAGCATCTTGAATGTGGCAAAAGCTCGCTTTGCCCATCCGGCGTAGCGCCATAATCCGACCCGCAATAGCAACCGTTTTGAATTCTTCCGGCGCTTCATCGTTGAAGTTGGTGAGAATCGTTGTCGCATCGTGAGTCTTATCAAAGGTGTAGGGATAAGGATTAACGCCGTGTTGGATAAGGTGGTCGAGTTCTTCGCGGCGGCGGAGTTCTTGGTCGTTGAGTTCGCGTGTCATGCGTTATGTGATGGATTTGGGTGAATGATGTGAGCGTTATCAAAGCACAAAGTTACGCATTTCAAAACAAATTGTGATAGATTCACCTTTTAGGAAGAGAATTTTTTTGAAAATCCATAAAAAAGCACGATATTTGAGTTTTGCCAAAAAAACGACTTGACACAAGAAAAACCCTGAAAAACAACGCTTCACAAGCAAGCACCTTTCAGTGAATATTTTTGTAAGCCAACTGTTGTAAACCAATTTTGTATCATTATCGAACAAACGTTACTTGGGTAAGTTTAGAAGCACTCGGCGACCGCCGATAAATAAAAAGCACGACCTTAATGTTCGTGTCAACGAAGAAGTAGATGCACTGCGTGTCCGCGTTGTTGATGAAGACGGGCAAATTATCGGCATTATGTCCGGTCGAGAGGCGCTCGATATAGCAATCGCTCGTGGACTTGACCTCATTGAAATTGCACCGAAAGCGGAGCCGCCGGTGTGTAAAATCATTGATTTGGGCAAATACCGCTACGAACAGCAGAAGCGTGAGAAGCTACAAAAGAAAAGTCAGCACCAGCAGCAATTGAAGGAAATTCGCTTCAAAGCCGGTACCGACACTCACGATTTCGACTTCAAGACCCGCCACGCCCGCCAGTTCCTTCTGGATGGTGATAAGGTAAAAGCCAGTGTCATGTTTCGTGGTCGAGAAATTGTTCACTCAGCACTTGGTATCGAAATGCTCAAAAATTTCGTACACGTGCTGGAAGACGTTTCCAAAGTTGACCAAGAAATAAAAATGGAAGGCAATACCTGCGCTGTTATTCTTTCGCCTGACAAAGAGCGTAAAGTTCCGGCAGCAAAGTAAAGTGTCGCAAGCACATGTCCTTGGCATTTTTACCTCAATGTAGATATTGCACCGAGAAACGCGCAAAAATGGGTATGCTTGTGCGGTTCACGGATCAATTTTTCAATTTTTAACTCACGACCGTTTTACTTTTTGCGCAAGTATTTTCCATGCCAAAAATAAAGACCAACAGCGCTGCGAAAAAACGCTTCAAAATTACCGGTACCGGTAAAATTAGCCGTCGTCGCGCATTCCACCGTCATATTCTCATCGGCAAAAATGCCAAGCGCCGCCGCCGTATCGGTCAAGGTACGCTTGTGGCTGAGAGCGATATGTCGAACATCAAGTATCTGCTTAACATCTAAGCAAATCCTTGATTTTGTGACCATCGCACTGCCGAGGGTTCACTACAATACGGGCGTTGCGCCTTCACAGAGAGGACATTCAAACCCTTGTCGTATGGCTCATCGTTCCCAAAGTCAACAACCGTATTCACTTTATCCTACTGAGGATTTTTTACCATGCCACGTTCCAAAAATAAAGTAGCATCCCGCGCCCGCCGCAAAAAGATGCTCCAGTATGCAAAAGGCTACTGGGGCGCTCGCAGCAAAGTCTGGACGATTGCCAAACACCACATTGAAAAAGGCTGGCAATATGCCTTTCGTGACCGTCGGGCGAAAAAGCGTCAATTCCGCAGCTTGTGGATTACTCGTATCAATGCAGCAGCTCGTGCCAATGGCATCAGCTACTCGCGCTTGATTCACCTTCTTGCTGAGAAAAACATCACGCTTGACCGCAAGATGCTCGCTGACCTTGCGATGAATCAACCGGAGGCGTTTGCCAAAATCGTTGAACAAGCAAAAAGCTAGTACGCCCAAAGCCGACGCAACGCTAACGCCCCAAAAGACTGCATACCCAACTCAACAAGAACGCCTTACAAACTATGATTTGTAAGGCGTTCTTGCTTTTTGCTACTTCTTTGAATTCATGTTTTTTTCTTTTTGTGTGAGGACTACTTCATTGTACGTTTTTTCCAGTAACGATAGGCAAAGATTCCTGCAACAATAACCGCTAGAATCACTAAGAGCACTTTGCCATAAAGCTGCAAATACTCATCCATTTTCACCCAGTTTCTGCCGAGCGTCGCTCCGGCAAAGAGCAGAATTCCATTCCATACCGCAGCGCTCAGGGCGCTTAGGAGCGTCGTTATGCCAAGTGGCATCTTTGCAATGCCGGCTACCATCGAAATCACGGCACGGGTGCCGGAAAGAAAACGATTGGCAATAATCACCCAAAAGCCATAACGCCGAAACCAATCTTCTGCGCGGTGGATGCCGTCCAGTGGCAGAAAGGCAAAGCGCTTGGATTCAATTATCTGCGTTCCATACCGTGCACCCACCCAGTACATTGCTAAAAAGCCTAACATACTGCCGAGCGTTGCCGAAGCCATCATCGGCACAAAACCAACAGTGCCAAGACCAATCAATGTGCCACAAAACACAAGAATAGTATCACTTGGCGAGGGCGGGAAGACGTTCTCCAAGAAAGTGATAAAGCACACAAACGCCAGCACGCCGGATGGCGGCAGCCCTTTGATAAATTCGACGGCATATTCAAGCATAGTCTGCGCTTTCTCTGGGGTTGTGGAACGAAGAAGCAAAATAAACGGACAATTCAGCCAAAGATACAAAATGTATAATTTCTGCGATGATTTTCTTTCTGTTATCTCTTGCATTGGTGCTTATTGTGATAATTTCTCCCTTTTTCTACGACTCACATTTCATGCGGTCTTGAGGATGGGACTATAAACTTTTTTTGCACAATGCTTTTCGGAATTTCCTCATTTCACCGACAAGTTGTATATTGTGCTTCCGTCGAAAATAATTGACATATCAACTACCTCGTGGCATAAACACCGATTTTTCTTTCATGTAGCTGTATTACTAGCTTTTTTGTAAGGAGCGTTCTTGTGGATTTATTTCAAAAATGTATAGAATTTACCCGCGCCGATGAAGTCAAGGCGCTTGATATGTACCCATATTTCCGCGCTGTTCAGGAAAACGAAGGTCCACTTGTGATGATGGAGGGACGCAAAGTGGTTATGGCTGGCTCGAATAACTACTTGGGCTTGACTGGGCATCCGCGTGTGCGCGAGGCAGCAAAACGGGCAATCGACAAATACGGCACAAGTTGCTCCGGCTCACGTTACCTTACAGGAACGATTGACCTCCACAATGAGTTGGAAGCACGATTTGCGAAGTTCTTGGGCTACGAGTCCGTTCTCTTGTACAGCACCGGTTATCAAACCGCACTCGGCGCTATTTCGGGCTTGGTGCAACGTGGCGATTATATCATCTCCGACAAAGAAAACCATGCTTGTATTATCAACGGTGCCTTGCTTGCTAAAGGAGCAACGGCAGACTTTGTACGCTACAAGCACAACGACATGGTAGATTTAGAGCGTGTTCTCTCGAAAATCCCTGACACAGCAGGAAAGCTCATCGTTACCGACGGCGTGTTTTCTGTAACCGGCTCCATCGTTAATTTGCCCGACCTTATCACCGTTGCCAAAAAATATGGAGCACGGGTACTCGTGGACGATGCACACTCTACGGGCGTCATTGGCAAGGGTGGACGCGGCACGGCAAGCCATTATGGGATTGAAGCTGATATGACCATGGGAACATTTTCCAAAACCTTTGCGTCGCTGGGCGGTTTCATCGGTGGTCCTGAGCGGGTGATTAACTATCTCAAGCATAATTCTCCGGCGCTTATCTTCAGTGCAAGCCCCACACCGGCTTCATGCGCGGCAGCTTTGGAAGCACTGACTATCTTGGAAGAGCAACCGGAATTGATCGATAAACTTGTTGCCAATGCAAATTATGCCCGTAAAGGACTCAAGGAAAAAGGCTTTCATGTACTGGAAGGACAAACGGGTATTGTGCCGGTTATTGTCGGCTCACTCGAAAATGCACTTATGTACTGGCGACAACTCTATGACCGCGATGTATTTGTCAACGCGTTTGTGCCACCCGGTGTACCGCCGAATATGAGCATGATGCGTACAAGTTACATGGCTTCGCACGAGAAAGTTCACCTTGACCGTATTATCGAGGCATTCGATGAAGTCGGCACTGCGCTTGGCTTTCGCGGTGCAACCACGAACGGACAAGCCGTAGCGGCAGAACATTAAAAGCACACTGAAAAATATACGGAGAAGAGATGTAGCCCGCCGTAAATTGGGCTACATCTCTTTTTTGTCAAAAAAAGTTTGGAAAAAGTCTCTTTTTCCCGTAGGTTTGTAATCTGTTTTCTAGCATTTTATGCCTTGCCAACCTAGCTCAGCTGGTAGAGCAGCTCATTCGTAATGAGCAGGTCGTCGGTTCGAATCCGATGGTTGGCTCAACTCTCTAAAGCCCACAAACTCATGTTTGTGGGCTTTTTATTTTTTGTTTCCCTCGTTTGCTTTATTCTCCATCGTTTTCCGGTTGAATCATGGAAAGCAAATCTGCTTCGGTAATGACTTTCACCCCCAGCTCCTGCGCCTTTTCTAGCTTGCTTCCCGCTTCTTCTCCTGCAAGTACAAAATCGGTCTTTTTACTCACCGCCCCCGCTACTTTCCCGCCATACCGCTGTATTAAGTCCTTCGCATCGTCGCGCTTCAGCGTGGGCAAGGTGCCGGTGATAACAAACGTTTTCCCCTGCACAGCTGTTACCGCGTCAGCAATGGCGCGTCCTTCGTGGTGCATTTTTAGTCCCAATGCAGCAAGGTCGTGTACTAATTGACGGTTTTCGGCGCTCTGGAACCATGCTGCAATCGCAGTGGCTGTGCGCTCTCCAATACCGAAGACTTGCACAAAATCGTCCTTCGTGGCTTCCACAAGGCGCTCCATCGAACCAAAATGTTCTGCAAGAATTTTCGCAGTCTCCTCGCCCACAAAGCGCACCCCCGTTCCGAAGAGTACCTTTGCAAAAGGGCGTTCTTTACTTGCTTCGATAGCCGCGAAAAGGTTATCGACACGTTTTTCCGCCCAACGGTCAAGCTCAAGAAGTCTTTCGCGCTGCTCGTGTAAACGATAGATGTCGGCAATCGTCCGCAAAAAACCTTCTTCCACAAGCTGATCAACAATTTTTTCGCCTAAGCCTTCAATATCCATCGCGTTGCGCGAAGCCCAGTGTGTAAGCCGCCCGCGCACTTGCGACGGGCAACCCGAAAACTCACAATAATATGCCGCCTCGCCGTCATAGCGCTTGAGTGCTTGCTTGTGAGCGCAGGGGCATTCGTGTGGGAACGAGAAAGGGCTACTCTCCGTCGGGCGTAATTCAGAGACAAAGCCACTTACTTTCGGAATTACATCACCACCTTTTTCCACGATAACCGTATCTCCGGCACGAACGTCGAGTTCGGCAATATAATCCGCATTGTGGAGCGTAGCGCGGCTGATGGTGGAGCCGGCAAGCAAAACAGGCTCAAGCTCTGCCACCGGCGTAGCTACGCCCGTACGACCAATTTGCAAGAAAATAGATATGAGTCGGGTTTGCGCTTTTTTCGCCTCGTATTTGTATGCAAACGCCCAGCGCGGAAAGCGTCCCACCGCACCAAGTTCCGTCTGCTGCTGCAGGCTATTGATTTTAATCACCGCACCGTCTGTTTGGAATGGCAGCGTTTCACGGCGCGTTTCCCATTCATCAATGAAAGCAAACACATCGTTAAGAGTAGGGCACAGCCGCGAATGCAGTGCCGTTGGGAAGCCCATTGCTCGCAGAAGGCGCATATTATCTGCTTGTGAAAGAAGCGTCATGTCGTCGGAAGCAAGAAAGTACGTTGCAAGTTGAAGTGGGCGTTTCATCACTTCGCGCGGGTCTTGGAGCTTGAGCGTTCCAGCGGTCAGATTGCGCGGATTAGCATAGAGCTTTTCGCCGCTTGCTTCACGCTCTTCATTGAGCCTTACAAAATCATCATTGAGCATAAATACTTCGCCGCGAACCTCGAAATTTTTTAACTCCACACCGCTTACAAACACAGGATTAACGCGAAGCGGCACACTGGGCAGTGTACGGATGTTTTGCGTAATGTCGTCTCCCGTTACGCCGTCGCCGCGCGTGACACCAAGCGCGAGAACGCCATCCACGTAGCGTAAACTCATCGCAACGCCGTCGTACTTGAGGTCGCACCAGTATTCGTGCTGCTTACCTTCCAAAAATTCACTCACGCGGCGGTCAAAATCGCTTGCATCCTCGCGGTTGTAGCTGTTTTGCAAAGAAAGCATTGGCTGGGCGTGCCGAACATTGCGAAACTCCTTCTGTGCCTCACCACTGACGCGCTGCGTGGGGCTGTCCGGCGTAACGAGGTCAGGATGCTCACGCTCAAGAGCGCTTAATTCCTCGAAGATGCGGTCGTAGTCGCGGTCATCCATAATGGGTGCGGCTTCCACATAATAGGCTATATCAGCACGGCGAATCTGGGAGCGAAGATACTCGGCATGGGCGCGAAAATTTATAGGCTGTTGCGCTTGCGCGCCAGAAGTGGAGCGCTCACTGAAGAGATCGTGTTGGTCGGGCATAGCGTCGTTAATTGATGATGGAGGCATATCCTGAATTCGTGGTTGAATTCGTCCATCTGTAAACTACAAAAAATCGGCTTGAAATCAAGCGTACAAACTCGGTGGAGGCTGAAGCAAATACCCCTTTTTGAAAAAATATAGAACTGAATATTTGGTAAAGTGCTGAGTTTTCTGAGCATTTGTACTATTGCTTTACAATCAATTTGGTGTTATCTTTGCTGACGTAAAAAAAACACGCAATAAAGCCGCAAAGCTAGGCTCCGTAAAAGACTTGGATTTATTTCGGAGCCGGACACCACCTTTGATTGGCTCGTTATCACGCCACAAGCAGCTTTCTGCTCCTCAGGGAAATAGGAGTACAGAGCGCTCTATTCCTATTTGTTGATGTCTAACCTTTTCGCTTCATCTCGCCGTATTTATACGGCTATTGGCGCATTATTTGGTGCATTTTTTCCTCTCGTTGCTGTCCTTCTGCGCATTTGGCAGTACGGTCTGTTTCAGCTCGCTACGACTATCAAAAATGACCCTTTGCTCTGGATAATTTTTTCTGCCCCGATTTTTCTTGGCGCAGCGGCTTGGCTGGCGGGACTTTACCAAGACAAAGCCAAACGAGCGCAGTACCAAGCCGAAGAAGCCCGAAGTTCTGTGCAAAAACAAGTGGAAGAGGCAATACTTGTGATACAACAGCAGCAAAACGAACTGCGCGAGAAGGATGCTCAGGCTCTGGAGATAAACATTCAGAAGCGGCAGTATATGGAAAAAAGCGTTTCAGATTTGCTTGCAACCATGCACAGCTTGGGGAAAGGAGATTTGACGGTAAGTATTCAAAGCAATACCGGTGATGAAATTGCAGACCTCTATCGCGGGTTTTCTACTTCTGTCGCCATGATTCGCTCGCTTGTCGTTAAAGTCAATGATGTCGTGGATAATGTGGTGCTGGCAACGGCGCAAATTGCCGAAGAAACTCAGCAGATGGCGTTGTCAGTGCAGCACCAAACATTACACACCAACGAAATTGCTGCTGCCGTGGAAGAGACAATGACCACTATCGAAGAGACCGTGCGGCGCGTTACCTCGGCTGCAAGTGAAGCTCAAAAAACGGAATCCGAATCACAACAAAGCATTGCTACGGTGCGGGTGATGCAGGAACGGATGAACAATATTGCGGGAGTAGTTGCGGAGGTTGCGCAGACTATTGCTGCTCTTGTCGAGCAAAGTGAAGCTATCGGTGGTATAGTGCAGGTTATCAATGATATTGCCGACCAGACGAATCTTCTTGCTCTCAATGCTGCTATCGAAGCCGCACGAGCAGGCGAAGCAGGACGTGGCTTTGCCATTGTTGCCGATGAGGTCCGTAAACTCGCCGAGCGCACCCAAAAAGCGACGAAAGAAATTGCCTCCACCGTACACACTATACAGCACCGAACGACAGAGGCAATTACCACAATGAATAGAGGGCAAGAAGATGTTCGCGCGGGCGAAAGTGCTGTTCAGAACACCCATGATGCTCTGGAGCGCATTACTCATCAAGCACGCCATGTGAGCGATATGGTTGCCGGGATAGCAACCGCAAGCGAGCAGCAAGCCTTTGCGATGAACGATATTGGGCAGGGCGTTTACAAAATCGTGGAAGTTGCACAACGCTCTTCGACCGTCATCAATGAAACATCCGCCAGTGTCAAAAGTCTCCACGTCATTGCCGAGCATTTGCAAGAAACGATTGCTACATTCCGAGTCTGAGAGTATTCACCGCCATCACGCAATCTTGAGCGGTAGCGACCTCGGCATTACGCCCGTCGCATCGAAGACGGCTGCTGCAATTGCGGGCGCAATCGGCGCAATCGGCGGCTCACCCACGCCAAATGGCACATCATCGCCTTCCAAGATAACCGTTTGAATCTCAGGCGCATCGCGGAGTGTCGCCACCGGATATTCGTGGAAATTGCTTGCCCCAATTTGCCCGTCCTTGACCTGAAGTCCCTCGTACAAGGAAGCGCTAATGCCCATCATCACGCAGCCCTCCATTTGCATTCGGATTCCCTCAGGATTGACGGCGATTCCAACGTCTAGCACGTGTGTTACCTTGCGCACCCGAATCACGCCGTCTGTTACCATCACCTCCACCGCTGCCGCTGCAATTGTTTTTCTGTCGTTGGCAAGCGCCATTCCGCGACCTGTGCCGGGAGTTTTGGGGAGCTTCCATGCGCTTTTTTCGGCGAGTGTTTCAAGCGTTTTTATGTAACGCTTATTGATTTTTTCGTTGCCTGCCACGAGTTCCAAACGCAGCGCAATCGGGTCTTTGCCGAGTTTGTGTGCCAGTTCGTTGATAAAACTTTCAATGGCAAACGTATTGGCGAATATGCCTACACCGCGCCAGATGCCGGTCGTGAAGGGAAGTTTATTGTGCCAGAGCGTTGCTGCTCTATTCGTGGTGTTGTAGATAATGCTTGCGCCGTGTCCTGCCGAAATAAAATCGGCACCAAAGACAGTCATACCTACTTCACCTGCCATTCCCTCAATAATCATATCGGGCGTAGCTTGGTCGTGAGTGATGGCTTCAATGCTGCCGTCTGATGTAATCTTTGCCTGCAAGACGTGATGCGTATTGGGGCGATACATTGAGTTTTGAAACTCCTGCTCGCGTGTATTAAAGACCGAAACGGGCTTGCCGACAATCTTTGAGATTTTCGCGGCATCGGCGGCATTCATTTTGGAATACCGTCGCCCGAAGCCACCTCCCAAATATGCAGTCCGAACTTCTACTTTTTCCGTATCTATTCCAAGCGCCGTTGCTACTTGGTCGCGTATAAGGCTTGGCGCTTGTGTACCGATGACGATAGTTGCTTTGTCTTTCTCAACATGAGCAATGGAGCCGTTTGGTTCCATTTGAGCATGAGCGCCGAGAGGAGTCCGATATTCCTGCTTAAACACTCCATCAGAACTTTTTTCGATAATAGACTTTGCGTTGCCTTCGTTCTGCACTTCGACCTCTGTGCCTTTGCCGACGGTTACGATGCTTTCAATATCCGTTTGTTGCCATTTCTTGGGGACATTCCATTCTATTTCTATTGCACGCGCAGCCGTTTCTGCCGCGTAACGGCTTTTTGCGACCACCGCCACAAACTCACCGTCGCGTATAACCCGCTCCACTCCTTGCATCTTCTCTGCCTCTTGTGTCTTGATGGTTTTTATCGTGCCGTCAATATAGGGTGATTCGATGATGACGGCGTGGAGCATACCGGGCATGGTTTGGTCAATGCCGAAAAGCGGCTTCCCCATAACTTTCGGCTTCAAATCTACCCGTTTCGTATCTTTACCAACATACTTGAAAGCAGATGCTGGCTTAAGCGCCGGAGTCTTGGGAATATCCCATTGCTTGGTCTTTTGGGCGATGTCTGCGTACGTTATTGTCCGACTGCCGGAGGTGATGGAGCCGTTGCTTGCCGTTACCGCGCTTACGTCCACGCCCCACTCTTTTGCGGCAGCAGATTTGAGCATCTCACGCATCGTGGCTGCCACTTCACGTATAGGAGTAAACATGGAACTGGTACTGGTGCTGCCGCCTGTCCCCAAGCTATCAATAACGCCGGTGCTTGTAGCAGCATGCTCTACTTTGATTTGCGAAAGCGATACTTCCAATTCTTCTGCCGCAAGCATAGCATAGCCCGTGAAAATACCTTGTCCCATCTCTACTTTTGGAGATTTGAGAACAATTGTATTATCGGGCAAAACTTCAAACCAAAAGTCTGGTCGGTAACTGGAAATAGATGCCGGAAAATCCAGATTTTCCACTGTTTGCGCAGCCGCACGACGCATGGGAACACGCCCCGGATAAATAGCAATCATCGCACCGCCCAGCACAATACCGCCCACCTGTAGAAATCTCCGACGAGTCAGTGATTTTTTTTGAGGTTGCTCAGGATGAGGTTGCTCAGAATTGAGCTGGTCTTGAGGAGTTTTTTTAGAAGCCATGATACGTGAAGATTAGAGGGTAGCGGAAGATGTTCGTTGAATTTCGGCGGCACGTTTGATAGCCTTGATAATACGCGGCTGTGTCCCACATCGGCAGATATTGCTGATATTTGCGGTAATGTCGTCATCGGTCGGATTGGGAATGTCTTTAATAAGTTTTGCAGCCGCCATCATAAATCCCGGCTGACAGTAGCCGCACTGCGGCACTTGCTCGTCTATCCACGCTTGCTGTATGGGATGCAATTTCTCTTCACTCGGTGATAGACCCTCAAGCGTTGTAATGTTTTTCCCTGCGGCTTCGCTCACGGGATAAGAGCAAGAGCGCGTTGCTTCGCCGTCCACGTGTAGTGTACAAGCACCGCAGAGGGCTTTCCCGCAGCCGTACTTCGTGCCCTTCAGCCCTAATTCATCGCGCACAACCCAAAGCAATGGCATTGCGGGGTCAACGTCCACACTAGCTTTCGTGCCGTTGATGGTAAAATTGATATTCATAGCAGTATGTATTTTTGCTGCAAAAAAGAGTTGTTATCGTAATGGCGATGCGGTGTAGCCGATGATTTGACAGTCGGTGTTTTTCTATTTTTTCGCCAGCGCCACAATATCCGACACTTCCAAAACGTGCTTTTCCGCACCGTGTAAGGTTACATTTATCATTGCCTGACCAACTTCACCCAAGGTGGAGACGTAGTTGGAAAAGAAGAGTTGGGTGAGCGGGTAAAGCCACGCAAGATATTTGTACAGAGCCAGCGTATTCTTCAAGCCCGGCGTAGGATTCATAAAGCCCGGACGGAAAGCGTAAAACTGCTTGAAGGTTAGTTTGGCAAGGTCGTTCTCTGTTCTGCCTTTCACTCGCGCCCACATAGTTTTGCCTTGTTCGGTGCTGTCTGTGCCGGCACCGGAAACATAGCAAAAGGTCATTTCCGAATTGAGTGCGCCGAGTGTTTTCGCAAAATTGAGCGTGAGTGTATGCGTTATGCGAGTGTATTCTTCCTCGCTAAGACCCAGCGAAGAAACCCCCGCGCAGAAGTAGCAAGCATTATAGCCTGTGAAGCGTTCGGCAAAAGCAGAAACATCGGACAAATCACCGTGAACAATTTCCGTGAGTTTGTGATGAACCACGCCGCACGGTTTCCTGCCAACAACCAGTACCGCTTCCACAGCAGGATGCAGCAAACATTCGTGAAGGACTCCTTCGCCGACCATACCGGTTACGCCCGTGATGATGGCGCGTATTGGTGTTGTATTCATAGTTCTTTCTATTTTATTCGGTTATCATGTCCCAAAACATTGTGTAGCCAATTTCAATCGCGGATTTTCGGTGGTTTGTGGGCAATGACAGTGCGTAATTGTATATGCCCGTAATGTTGCTCATTGCTAATGTAAACACCATTTCCGTCGGTAAATTTTTAATGATATGCTGTTCTTTTGCCTGCTCAATCAATTCAACATGATCGCGCATCTGCTCCTGCAAGACCTGTTTCTGTATCTGCGTAATGTGAGGTGAAAAGTGAATTTGCTGAATATAATGAAATTTTTCAGGATTCTGCAAACCCCAATAAACCGAATGCACATATACGGTCTTGAGTTTTTTTTCTATCGTATCGCCCATTTTCATTTTTGAGCGTATATGCTTGTTCAGCTCTTCCTTGACAGCAATGTACAGCTCTTTTATCAAGTCTTCTTTTGTGCCAAAGTAATGAAACAGCGTACCATTAGAAATACCGGCTTCTTTGGCAATTCTACTTGTCGGTGTGCCGTGGAAGCCGCATTCCACAAAGAGCTTGAGAGCGCTGTCGAAAATTTGTTGTCGTTTATCCATCACTATGTTATTGATTGACTAATCACTCTACAAAATAATCGTAAATATTTGCATTGTCAAATATTTTTTTGTGCAAAAAGAAGACTATTACCAATCACACTAGATTGTTAGGGCGAGGAGTGTTTTTGCACTGATTTATAAGTCAGAGGTTGTATGTTTGTATTGCAAAACAACTTCATTATGAGCAAAAGATAGTACAAGATATGAGCATGGAACAATATTTTTCGGGCATAAAATCCTCACCAAACCAAGTTTTTGTGGGCATCACCGGTGGTATCGGTAGCGGAAAAAGCACCGTCGCTGCTTTTATCCGCGAGTCGGGGCATGTCGTTTTAAGCGCAGACGACATTGCCCGCGACCTTACCAATGGTCATCCCGAAGTTAGAGCCGCCATCAGTGCTGCCTTCGGGGAAATGTATTTGCCGGACGGTACGCTTGACCGTATGAAGATGGCGGCATTGGTATTCGGCACTAGCAATGAACACGCACAGAACCTTGTGCGGATAAACGGTATTGTGCATCCTTTTGTCTGGCAAGAAGTGGCGCGGCGGGCAAAAGCACGATTTGATGCGGGCGACAAGTTTGTTTTCAACGAAAGTGCCCTGATTTTTGAGACTGGAGTCGATAAATTCTACGACCTAGTGCTGGTTGTGGATGCGCCTGAAGATGTCCGTATTATGAGGCTTGCCGAGGGGCGAGGGATTTCGCAAGAGGAAGCGCGGCGACGTATTGAGGCGCAGATTTCTGCAGACGAAAAAAAAGCACGAGCCGGATATGTTCTTCATAATCACGGCTCGCGCTCAGATATTGAGGAGGAAACGAAACGGTTTCTTACTGCGCTGGAATATGGAACAATAAACGAGAGGGTGCTACCCGGCGCATAAAAGTATTGCGAGGCATTTTTTCAATCTTTGTGCTTGTGGTGGTGCAACTAAGGTCGAGAGTTACCGTAAAAATTTCTTTTCGGCAATCAGGTAAATCGGAATACCGATAGCAGCTATTAAAATCAAACCTTTAATGGAAAATATTGCGCCAATAATGCCAAAAATAATGCGCAAAATAAAGCCTGCTATGACAAATGCACCAACAACTAACGCTATTTTCTTGAAGAGTTCCATAGAGCAGTATTGCGTAAAAAGTGAAGAAGGAATGACGGAGTTAGTTAAAAAGTATCTTGTGTTTGTACACTTTTACCTAAACGTGCTACTATTCAAAAAGTTTCGTTTCATGTTTTACTCACTGTTATTTTTGCCAATTACCTCAATTTCTACCGCCATTATGCGCCCAAATTTCTACTTCAATTTTCGCATCTTGTCTGTGCTTGTCTGCATCTATATCCTGCTTCCCTCTGGCTTCCTTCAAGCACAGGCATATCGGGCAGAACGTTTTCAAGATGGTCGCCCGCTTCGACAGGGGAAGTTTCTTATTGGCGCGGGATGGTCGTTTCTTGGCATTGGCTATTCTGTGGATCCAATTGGCTTAGAAAAAAATCCGCCTCTCGCTCCAACGCCTCAGGATCCATCGTTTGGGTTGCTTACTCTCAGTGGAAGTTTTGGTGTGGCAAAAGAAGTGGATTTGGGATTGGAGCTGAGCGGTACTTTGGGGGGACCATCCTTCAGTTTCTTTGGAAAATGGGGGTTTATGCCTTATTCGTCACCATTTCAAATTGCTCTTCAGCCTACCATCGGCTATTCTGTCGCGGAAATTCGTCCTTCGCTATCCGATTCAGTGCGTTCTAATCGCCTTATTCGCTCAAACCTCACCATTATTGACGTTGCTCTGCCGATGAGCTACGACCTCGATAAAGAATGGACGCTGATGCTGGTGCCGCACATTATGACATCAGGCTATAAAGCAAGCGTAGGGTGGGATACAACTGCACCGAACGGTTTACGAGTAGAAACATTGGCACAAACAGAAGCCGGGGGCTTATTTTATGGATTTTCCATTGGTGCAAAGGTTGTGCGCCCTGCGCCGGAATGGTGGCAGTATCTCCTGCCTGTACCGTTCTTGGCAAGCAGCTCAATGTTACTTTCCTTCAATTGGCATCAAAGCGGTGCGCTGTCGCTGTCTTTGGGCTATCAAGTTCTTTTTCCTTCCTTCGGTACATTGCTGACAACCGTAACGCAAGATGAAATGGATAACATTGAGAGTGAGCGGCGGCAGAAAGACAGCGTGGTCAGTCTTCAGAAGCAGCAGCTTGAACTGGAGCGCACACGCAGCGCCCGTGCACTCTCGGCGGAAATTACGAAAGTAAGCAGCATCGGTGAAAATGGAAAAGAAGAACTCAATCCTACCTTGCGTATCGAAGAATTTGCAGCAGTGGAGCATCGCCCACTTCTTGCGTCTGTCTTTTTTGAGCATAATTCTTCTGTTATTCCGGCGCGGTACAGACGGTTACGTTCGGCAGACCGCATGAGTTTTAATGTTGACAACGTTGCAAATGTGCGCCTTGTGGAAATGTACCGCAACATTTTGAACATTGTCGGCAAGCGACTTTCGGACAAACCCGACGCACGGCTGACGCTCATAGGTTATACGTCCGGCATAGGTGAGGAAATGAACAACCGCACACTCGCGGAACGCCGAGCCAATGCGGTCTTGGAGTATCTTGTGGATGTGTGGAAGATTGCTCCCTCGCGTATAAGCGTTACACTTGGCTTGGAACAGAATGTGCTTGCCGATACGACAAGTATTCGCCGCGTTGAACTTTGCTCCACCGACCCAGATATTCTGCGCGATGTGGAATCGAATGCTGTGCAGCGCACCGTTACTCCCTCCGCTATTTCGTTCGGGCTAGATATTGCGGCGGGCGTGGGCGTCAAGCAATGGACAATTGAACTGACGCAAGTGGATGAAAGGGAGGTGCGGACGCTCAAACTGGACAACGGCACACGCTCAAATCTCACCGAGTATCGATGGAATATCGCGGAGAACCCAGCATCCATACCAAGTTCACCCGAAAATGTTGTAGCTCGCTTGGAAGTAACTGACATTACAAACCGCGTTGCTGAGTCCTCGCTGGCGCTGGTTCCCGTTGACTATCTCACTATTGAGAAGAAGCGCCGTTCTGCCAAAACTGATACAATGATTGAGGTTTATTATCGTTGGCTTTTCGGTGAGAATGGCAAGTCGGTGCTGAATATGGAGGCACTTACGGCTCTCAAAGCCGCTTCCAAAGCTGAGGCCGCACTCACGATTACGTCCCAAACGAACTTGAGTGCCGCACAAGAACAGTCTTTGCAGGATGCAGTGCGCAGCACGATGGCGCTATCTGTCCAGTTGCAGCAGGCAAAACAGACGCTCTCGGCGCAGGCAACTCCCGAAGAGCGCATTTATGCTCAGAGCTTCAAATTTGAATATCGTACACCGCAATCTGCAAAGCAATAAGGAGCGCTACTGCGCCACCGTTCCGCCGCGTAATCGGCGCTCCGAGTCTAGCAGAAAGCCGCCACTGGCAGCAACAATGTCGCCTGCGTGCAACCCCGATAGAACCTGATATTTACCGTTGCTTCTCACGCCAAGCGTAACGGATTGTGCGCGGAAAATTCCCTTCCCCTGACCATCATCACTGCTCTCCTGCACCCAGACGACAGCCTGCTGACCGCTTAGAATAACACTCTCCTCCGGCACGGTGATTGCTGAAGGGATTTCTCGCGTCAGTTCCGTTGTGCTGAACATACCCGGACGCAGCTTCCCGTGAGGGTTCGGTGCTTCTATGCGGACACTCACCGTGCGAGTCGTGGCGTTCAGTATGGGTGAAATAAAGCTGATTTTTCCAGGGAATGTTTCGCCGGGATAGGCTGCAATACTCATCGTAACTCGCTGCCCGATGCGCAATGCGCTGATGTCGTACTCGAAAACTTCCGCAAGATTCCACACCGTCGAGAAATCCGCAAGGTCGAAAAGAGTTGCTCCTTCCTGAAGGCTTGCGCCTTCCACAATGTTTTTCTGTGTCACTGTGCCCGAAAACGGCGATTGAATAATGATGCGGGTTTGTGGTTCGCCGGATTGAGTAATAGCATCAATCTGAGCATTTGTCATACCGAGCAAGAGCAAGCGTTCACGTGCTTTTGCGGCAATGCCGCGCATTCGTTCCGGTTTCGGCGTGTGCGATGATGGAACACCGTCCGGCTGCGCTTCTTGCAAGACGGACTGCGCCACGCTTTTGAGTGTGAGCAAATAATCGCTCTGTGCTTGCAAGAGCGCGGGGCTGTACACCTCGTATAGTGGCTGCCCTTCTCGAATGCGTTCGCCTGACTGCCGCACAAAAAGGCGTTCCACACGACCGCTTACTCGTGCAGTAATAGTGCGCTGTGTGAACTCGGCAGGAACAAATGTTCCCGCCAATCGCAGTGTTTGTGTCATTTGCTCTTTTTTTACCTCCGCCGTGCGCACATTCGCCAGAACTTGCTGCCGCGTGCTAAGCGTAAGCAGCGCACTTGAATCGGTCATTGACTCCATCTCACCCTCGTCGCCCGGTAGTACCAAATCCATCTGGCAAATTGGACAGATACTCGGTTTATCGGACGTTACCTGCGGGTGCATTGGGCAGAAATACTTTGGATTGCTTGTTACTTGGGTGTTTTCTGTTTTGTGGGCAGTATCCGTTTTGCTGCAAGCCCCAATTATACAGATGCTTACGATGAGTAAAATAAGAATGATTTTCATATCGGCTGTGGAATAGAAAAATATAGAAAGGGCGACGATATTATTCTCCATCGCCAAGCATCATGCGGAGTTTAGCTACAAGCATCATTTGTTCTTCATGTGCCATTGCCAGTTCATCTTCTTTCATCGCAAGCATTTGTGCGGTTCGTAGAATGTCGCTTATGCTTGATTGATTAGTTTGAAAGGATAGAAGCAAGCCATGTAATGCTTGTTTGTAGGCGGGAAGAATTGTGCGGTTGTAGTCTTTGACGGTTTCGATGCTATGGAGCAGCATTTGCTCGGCTTCTGCCAGTTCGCCCGCCAACTCGCGCTGCATCGCCTCGCGCTCGGCTTTTTGGCTGAGCTGGCGTGCGTTCAATTCCGCTTGTTTTGCATCAATCCGTGCAGATGACCACGGCGCAAAGGGGAGCGTAATGGAAGCCATCAGGCTGTACATCCACTCCACACGATTACTCGCCGAAAGTCCTGTGTGGACGCTAAAAATTTCCGATAACGCGCTGCTTCCGCTTGTCAAAATCATACCTTGCGGCATACGCATCAGCATCCCTTGAAGCATGAGGTCTGGTGTACGCTCCTGTTCTGCGGCAATGCGCTCTGCTTCGGTCATGCGCTCCATACTTGCCATACGGCGCAGCGTGGGATTTTGCTCGCCGAATTTTGTCCGTGCTTGGTACGTTCTTCCAAGCAAGGCTTCAATAGTTTTTGCAAAATTGCTATCCGCTATGGTGAGAATTTCCGCCTCAGGATTGGTGCGCCCTAAGAACGTGTTTAATCGTGCCGCTTTACCACGTCTCTCGAAATTACTACTGTGAAATTTTGCCTGCTCGGCGGCGAGTTCTGCTCGAAGCAGCAAAACCTCGTTCATCGTGGCTTTACCTGCTGCCAAGCGCTCTTCGGCAGACTGCACAAGATTGCTTAGCATGATCGTCGTGCGTCCAAGAATCTCTTTCTGACGGTCGAGCCGCCAGAGCCGTGCGTAGAGTTCGCTCACATTGCCGCGAATAATGGCAGCAGCTTCGGCGCGGCGCTCATGCTCGGTTTGAGCGCCTTCGCGTTCTGCACGACGCATGGCAGCAAGTTTGTCGCCCAACATGAACATCTGTGATAGTGCTAGATTATTAGAAATGGAGCGGTTCAGCACATCGAAATTTCCCGCGGGCGTTTGTGTAAATTCCAGCGACAGCGTTGGCATAGGCAGTTGGGAGACGGCTTCGCTGCGATATTCCGCACTGACCGCACGCGCCTCGGCAGCGCGGAGAAGCGGGTGATTACGCAATGCTTCGGCAACTAAAGAATCTAATGGCTGTGCATCAAGTCTTGATGCCGGAACGAGGAGCACGAAGAGAAGAGCAAAGAGAAAAAGGCGGATTAGATTTTTTTGAGAAGCAATCATGGTCTGACTCCAAGAAGGTAGATAGTGTTGAGGTGCAGTGTGGAGTTTTGGGTGTTGAGTGACCTACAAGGCTCTTATCCTCAACACTCAGGACTAGCGAAAAAAGTGTCTTCAACGAGTGAACAAAAGGAAGTGGAAAAATGTTGCGGTGCGGCGAGGAAATCGCTGGTTTTCTGTATGGAGTAGCAGCGCTGGGGGGCAGAAGAAATTTCACAACGGCAAATGTAGAGGAATTTTCTGTGTTTCGCAAAAAATACCCTCTGGTCAACAAAAAATGACGAAAGCGAATTTTCGCTTACATACAAAATTCGCGCTTGTCGAAATTTAGTTTCGCTTGAAGCGAAAAATATGTATCTTCGTGATAGGGCAAAAACCGATTATTTTTTCTTTTTCATTCCCCTTCAAACCAAGTATTTATGAGCACGAGCGGCGAGAACTTGCGTATCATTTTGGGTATCAAACTCAAGCAACTCCGTACGGAGAAAAAATTTTCGCTCAAAGACCTTTCTGAGCAAACGGATTTATCTATTTCGTATTTAAGCGAAATTGAGAAAGGGAAAAAATATCCGAAACCCGAAAAAATCATCGCTCTAGCGCAGGCGCTGGGAACGACCTTCGATGAACTGGTAACGATGAAGGTAGATGAAGCGCTCGACCCGCTTACAGCCGTACTCAATTCTCCTGCGCTGCGGGAATTTCCTTTTAAGCTCTTCGGGATTGAGCAGCAAGATATTATGGATTTATTCTCCGCTTCCCCTGCCAAAGCCGGTGCGCTTCTGAAGACTTTTTTGGAGATTATTCGCGGCTATGACATGAGTGTCGAGCAATTTATTCTGGCTGCTTTGCGCTCCTACCAAAAGATGCAGCATAATTACTTTGAAGAGCTGGAAGAAGCAGCAGAGCGCTTTATGGCAGAAATGCAATGGAAAGCGAAAATTCCTATGCCCACAGAATCCGTGAAGAAGGCGCTGACACTCAAATACAATTATGAAATTGACGAAAGTACGCTCTCAAGTCAGCCCGAACTGCAAAAATTCCGCACGATTTACGTTCCGACCAAAACGACTAAGCACACACCGTTGCCGCACGCAAAGCCACGTTTGCTACTGAATAAAGACCTCATTGACCGCCAGAAAGCATTTATTTATGGGCGAGAACTGGGGTATAATTACCTGAATCTCAAGGAGCGAGCGCTTACCTCGTCATGGCTGAAGGTCGAATCGTTTGAGCAGGTGCTGAATAATTTCAAGGCGTCCTATTTTTCTGGTGCACTTTTGATGAACCGCCATTCGATGGTCAAAGACCTTACCAAACTCTTCCAGAAAAAAACATGGGACGGCTCCGCGCTTGTGGCGATGCTGGACAAATATGCCGTTACGCCCGAAATGCTTCTGTACCGAATGACGGAACTGCTGCCGCAGTTCTTTGGATTGGAAGAAATGCACTTTTTGCGCTTCAGTCACCGCACCAGTACGGGAAATATGAAACTCACCAAGTTTCTGAATATGTCGCAAGTTTTTGCACCCTACGGTCTGGATTTGAACGAGCATTATTGCCGTCGGTGGTTGCCCATCGGTATTCTGAAGCGAGAGCAGAGCGAACTTGCCGACCGCGACCCCACCTCGCCTCTCGTTATTGTGCAGCGCCCGTATTTTGTGGAAAGCAACATTGAGTATTTTGTTATCACTGTTGCGCGGCGATTTGCCCTCAAACCCCTCTTTCATGCAAGCGTTTCGATTGGTTTTTTAATGAATGATGCGTTCAAAGAAAAGGTGAAATTCTGGAACGACCCCAATATCGAAAAAATTCAGGTGAATGAGACCTGTGAACGCTGTGGGCTGCGCGAAGATGTTTGCCGTGACCGCATTGCACCGCCAACGCTCTACATGAAAAATGAGCGTCAGCGCGTCCGTGAGGCAAGTTTGCAAAAAATTCTGTCCGGCGCAGCGCCACGATGAACAGGTAATTTCACAATATCATAAAGATGATTCTTGTAGGCGAAGCCCATTTTTGCTAGATTGTTTCTGCAAGGCTACAATCAACGAAACAATCTGTGCATCTCACACCGAACGATGGGCAAGGGTATGGTATTTCACGCATCTTTCTCGCGCCGACGCTTTAAGCATTCTTGCGGGATGTCTCGCCGCATTGCCGCGCTCTGCGTATTCTTTTGTATATTCTTTTGTATATTCTTTTGTGTGACGGGGACAGGAAACTTTCTGTTCTCGCGGACGGTTATTTCTCAGCCCACCCCAAGAACAACAGCAGCGACTACAATTTTCAACGACCCTGCCAACGATAGCCTCCGCGCTGCAATCACATCCGCCGTAAGCGATTCCGCACGTGTAGATGCGCTCAATACATTGTCCCGTGCGCTACGATTTACAAAGTTCTCGGAAGCTATTCGCCTTGCCTCCGAAGCGCTTGGTATTGCTGAGCGCATCGGTTATGTGAATGGCGCTGCACGAGCGCACTACAACATTGGTTATGCCCGGAGCCGCATGGGTGATTATGCACAGGCGCTTGAATCCTTTGTTACTTCGCTTCAGATGTACGAAAAGACCGATAACAGACTTGGTAAGGCATATTGTTATATGGGCATGGGCAATGTACACCTTTACCGTGAAGAATATCCCCGCACAAAGGAATTTCATCTGAGGGCGCTGGCGTTTTTTGAGCAGGCAGGAGAGGTAGAGGGGCTTTGCATTTGTGCCAATAATTTGGGTTTAGTGTATGAAAAATTACAAATGTATGATTCGGCTATGTACTGGCATACGCGGTCGCTTGGTCTGGCAGAGCAAAGCCGCAGTGTCGTCCATATTGGCTACTCTTACTTCAATATCGGCGCAATATATTATCGGCAAGGTGACTATGAGCGTGCGCTAGAATACGAAAAAAAATCCCTCGCTCTCCGCGAACCACAAGGGAATAGCTATTCTTTGGGCGAATCGTATCAGCTTTTGGGAGACATTTATGCATCCTTGGGAGATAATGCGCGGTCGTTAATGTATTTCCGGCAAGCAACTGAGGTTGCAACAGCCATAGGCGCTCCTCAGATTCTAAAAGATAGCTACGATGGCATTGCGCTGCAATTTGTAGCGAAGAAAGCCTTTGATTCTGCGTATTACTATCGTATGCTGAATGTGCATCTGGCAGATTCGCTCAAAAGTGCTTCGAGTACAAAACGGATTGCCGAGATGCAATCGCGCCTTGCGGTGGCAGACCAGCAGCGCCGCATAGAGATTCTTGGACAGGAGCAAGCACGGCAGCGAGTGCAGTTTATGGCGGCGATTGTGGTGCTGGTTCTCTTGGCAGCTTTAGCCGTAGTTCTCGCCATCTTTATTCGCCGGAAACAACGTGATAACGCGCTTTTGCACGAGCAAAACAGTCAAATTCTGCACCAACAAACAATATTGGAGCAGCAAGCTACCGATATTGAACTTGCCAATACAGAGCTAAACGAGAAAAACTTCGCCTTGCAACGTCAGCAAAGCATTTTGGAGGAGCAGGCAGGAGAAATAGAGCTTGCCAATACTGCTTTACATGAGCAGAACGTTATATTGGAAGAACTGAGCAAACAAAAAAGTGAATTTTTGGCGGTTGCCTCACATGACCTCAAAAATCCACTCACGTCCATTGTTATGTCGTCCTCCGTAGTGCGGCGGTACAGCGACAAACTCTCCACGGAAGAAATTGTTGCGCAGATGGAAGGTATTGAGCGGACTGCCGTCAGAATGCGAGATATTATCCTTAATATCTTGGACGCGCAAGCCGTAGATGAGGGTCATATCGCGCTCAACACGACGGATGTAGATTTGGCAGCAACGGTACGCACGGTCGCAGAAGAATATAGCTTTCGTGCAGAAAGCAAGCAGATAAGTCTCTTACTTGACGTTCCAACGCAGAGCGTGACGGCGCATACGGACGAAGCAATTCTCCGCCAAATTTTTGACAATCTTGTTTCTAATGCGCTTAAATACTCGCCGCCGCAAAAACGTGTTTGGATAGGTGTCGCCCCAGAAGGCACTTTGGTGCGTTTATTTGTCCGCGACGAAGGACAGGGGCTTACTGAGGATGACAAAAAGAAACTTTTTGGGCGTTTTGCAAAATTATCTGCCCGTCCCACTGCGGGGGAGAATTCCACAGGACTTGGGCTTTCGATTGTCAAAAAACTCGTTGAAACTCTTGGCGGCACTATTCGCGTTGAGAGCGACTATGGTCATGGGGCAACATTTATCGTTGAGTTACCCGTAGGGCAGGTACAAAATTTATAGAAACTATCCTCGGTGCATCAAAAGTATTTTCCAGATTTACTCGAGCGGAATCTGAACGGTGAACGTCGTACCTTCCCCCAATCGGCTTTCGCAGGTAATGTTGCCCAAGTGCGCATTGACGCAGCGCTTTACTATGGTCAGCCCCATTCCGGTTCCTTGAGCCATGCCGACGTTGCTTCCTCGGAAGAACAAGTCATAAATGGAGGGCTTTTCGCGCTCCGGTATGCCGATGCCTTCGTCGGTAAAGCGTAAAATGAGCGCTGTGGGTGTATAACGAACTTCTAACTCAACCGTTGTGCCCGGAGGCGAGAATTTGAGCGCATTCGTAAGAAGATGACTGACGATAGACCTCACCAATCCAGCGTCCAGCGAAATCATAAATGCAGAATTTGTTTCCTCAATGTCCCCTTGAAATCCGGTAAATTCTGGATTGATGATGTGACTGTTTTGGTCAAAAACTTCTGTTTCGCGGACAATATCGTACATGAGTTTGTGAATATTGGTCGGGCGCGGAAATGCGACAGTACGTTCTTTCATGCTCCGCTCGATAAAAACGACCTCGTCCAACAGTTCGGTCATGCGCTTGACGCTACGCTCTATTTGGAAGTGCATTTTATTGCGCTTGTCCTCTGCCATGTTCGTTTGTGCCTGCAAAATCTCGGACGAGGAGAAGATAACCGTCAAGGGTGTTCTAAATTCATGCGAGACAGCCGTAACAAAATTTGCCTTGAGCTTGTTGAGTTCTTGCTCGCGCTCCAGTGCCAGACGCATTTCTTCTTGTGCCCGCTTGATGCCTGTGATGTCTGTGCCGGTGGTGATAACACGAATGTCTCCATCGGCAGTGGTGAAGCGGACTGTGGTGAAGTAAATATCTATTTCGGAGCCGTTCCGGAGTTGAAAATGTCTTTCACCGCTAAGAACACCCATATCGCCAAAGATAATGTCATTCCAGCGCTCGGTAGCGGTAAAACGCTCTTCTTCGTCGTACAGGTATGCAAAATGTTTCCCAAGTAGCTCTTCTACATTGAAGCCGAACATACGGCAAAACATTTGGTTTATTCTGATGTAGCGCCCGTTTTGGTGTAAAAGTGCCAGCCCAACGGCGGCATTTTCAAAAATTAACGAGAGCAGTTGCTCACTGTGTCGGAATGCCTCTTCTACTTGCTTGCGAATAGTAATTTCTTTGGTGAGCTGTTGATTAAGCTGTCCCAGCTCGTCCGTGCTCTCACCGACACGCTTTTCAAGTTCTTCATTCAGAATACGGATTTCCTCGTCGTTGCGCCAAATTTCTTCAATTTCTACGATAGAGGTCTTGAAATGCTCAATCTCTTCGGCTTGCGGGGTGATGTCTTGAAGCGTGAAAAGTGCATACGTTTTGCCATCGGCAGCTTTGTAGAGTCGTGCTGAAGCGTTCTCCACACGTCGTACATTCCCATATGCGTACGAAGGAATGATACTTGGAAATCCTTCAAAATTCACTACTTCCTGGCTTTGCCATAGTGCTCGAAAAGCATCTCCGAAGTCGTTTGCCCGCAAATGCCCGAACCACAAACGGATATCCGTGCCGATAAGCGCATTTGCCGAAAGCCCTGTCCACTCGGTCAGGCGTTCATTCCACGCACGAACGATATATTGTTCGTCGAGGGCAAAAATGCCGACGGCAAGAGCATCAAAAGCGTTATGTTCAGGAACAGACATAGCGGAGAGAAGTGTAGAAGCAGTGGTAGAATCGTGAGTGGGATTTGTCAAATCTACGTCGTTATTCCGTAATGCGCAAGCGGCTGCGAATGTCCTCATTCGTTAACTGATACCGCACGGGCGTTACCGAGATATAGCCCGCTTTCATTGCGCCTTCGTCGGAATCAATATCGGTATCAATGGAGTTGTATTGCCCTGAAAGCCAGAAATACTCGCGCCCCATCGGGTCTTTTCGGCATTCGTAAGCATCCTCCCACCCGGAAGTACCTTGTCGTGTTACGCGGAAGCCCTTTATTTGTTCTTTCGGAAGAGCCGGCGCGTTCACGTTCAAAATTGTATCGGGGGGAATATTCAAATCTGCATACTGTCTTGCAATGCGGGCTGCATACTCGGCGGCGACTGTGCAATCGGTGCGATAGTCTAGCGAATCAATCGAAACCGCAATGGAGGGCAGTCCCATCATCATACCTTCGGTGGCTGCCGAAACAGTACCGGA
>Ga0075163_10002110_pt1 | contig 26848 bp, 22 predicted proteins | sample JI1023141ADNA_FD_71478 | JGI IMG/M metagenome (GOLD analysis project Ga0075163, IMG submission 71478) | Wastewater effluent complex algal communities from Wisconsin, to seasonally profile nutrient transformation and Carbon sequestration -... | ecosystem: Engineered > WWTP > Effluent > Algae...
CCCGCCAACGAAAAAGCCCCCCGCGGGTGCGAAGGGCTGCGCGTCGACGGGTCGTCGACGCGCTACTCAATGATGATGGCGGTGCTGAGCACGCGCCAAGTGTGCCACACCACCGATGCGTCGTCAGCCGTGGCTGCTTCCGAGGGCATTCTTCGACCACAGGTGACGAGGCATCGGGGTGGGGTGCTGGGCGTTGCCACCGCTGCAGCGGTCAGCAGATCGTGTGCATCCAGTTGTGCGTGTCGGGCGCCTCACCGGTCTGGATGTCGAGGAGCGCCTGCCGGAGCCGCGTGGTCACCGGGCCGGTGCCGCCCTCGCCCACCGACCAGGCTCCGCTCGTGCGCGACTTCACCTCGCCCACGGGCGTGATGACCGCGGCGGTGCCGCACGCGAACGTCTCGGTGATCTCGCCGCTCGCGCAGCCGTCGCGCCAGTCGTCGACGCTGATCCGGGCCTCGTCGGCGCGGATCCCGAGGTCGGAGGCGACCTGGAGGAGGCTGCTGCGGGTGATTCCGGGCAGGAGGGTACCCGTCAGCTCCGGCGTGACCAGGCGCGCGGAGTCGCCCGAGCCGAGGACGAAGTACAGGTTCATCCCGCCCATCTCCTCGATCCAGCGGCGCTCCACGGCGTCGAGCCAGACCACCTGGTCGCACCCGTGGTGGGATGCCTCGGCCTGGGCGATGAGCGACGCCGCGTAGTTGCCGGCGCACTTGGCCTCGCCCGTGCCGCCCGGGGCGGCACGCACGTAGTCGTCCGACACCCACACGCTGACCGGCTTGAGTCCCCGCGGGAAGTAGGCGCCCGCCGGCGAGGCGATGAGCAGGTACTCGTAGCTGTTCGCGGGACGGACGCCCAGGCCGATCTCCGTCGAGATCATGAAGGGCCGCAGGTACAGGGACTTCTCCTGCCCGGAGGGGACCCAGTCACGGTCCTGACGCACGAGGGCCTCGATCGACCCGATGAACAGCTCGTCGGGGAGCTCGGCCATCGCCAGGCGACGGGCCGAGTTGGCGAAGCGCGCCGCGTTCTGGGCCGGCCGGAACGTGCGGATCGTGCCGTCCGCGTGCCGGTAGGCCTTGAGTCCCTCGAAGATCGCCTGGCCGTAGTGGAGGACGCTCGTCGCCGGGTCCATCATGATCGGGCCGTAGGCCTCGAGCCGCGCGTCGTGCCATCCCTCGCCCTCGGTCCACGTGGCCCGCACGAGGTTGTCGGTGACGTGCCGCCCGAAGCCCGGATCCGCCAGTACGGCCTCGCGCTGGGCCGCGTCGACCGGATGGTCGGACGGGCTGAGCGCGATGGGCCACAGGGCGGTGCCGGTCTCCATGGTCGTCATGGGCAGACGCTACCGCCCCGAGGCGGTGGCGGGCGAGAGACCCGGTCCGTCAGGCGCCAGCTGCCGCCCGGGCTCCTGCCGCCAGCGCGTCGCCGATCTGCGCCGTGCTGCGCACGGAGTCGCCCCGCGAGGCGAGGTCCGCGGCGACTGCGGCCTCGACCCAGCCGGCGGCCTCGGGCTCACCGACATGGTCGAGCAGCATCGCCAGTGACATCACCGTGGCCGTCGGGTCGGCCTTCCCCTGCCCGGCGATGTCGGGCGCGGAACCGTGGACCGGCTCGAACATGCTCGGGTTGGTGCGCGACGGATCGATGTTCCCGCTTGCGGCCAGGCCGATTCCGCCCACGATCGCCGCGCCGATGTCGGTCAGGATGTCACCGAAGAGGTTGTCCGTGACGATCACGTCGAAGCGCTCGGGGTTGGTCAGGAAATACATGGACGCGGCATCGACATGGCAGTAGTCGGTCTCGACAGCCGGGTACTCCTTCGCCACCAGGTCGAACGTGCGCTGCCACAGGCTGCCCGCGTGGACGAGCACGTTCGTCTTGTGCACGAGGGTCACCTTGTTGCGACGGCGGGTGGCCCGCTCGAACGCGTCGCGGATGATCCGCTCGGCGCCGAACTCCGTGTTGATGCTGACCTCGGTGGCCACCTCGTGGGGGGTGCCCCGGCGCAGGGACCCGCCGGCTCCGACGTAGGGACCCTCGGTCCCCTCGCGGCAGACGACGAAGTCGATGTCCTCGGGGCCCTTGCCGGCAAGCGGTCCGGCAACGCCCGGGTAGAGCCGCACCGGCCGGAGATTGACGTGGTGGTCCATGACGAACCGCAGTGGGAGAAGCACTCCCCGCTCGAGGATGCCCGGCGCCACGGACGGGTCGCCGATGGCTCCGAGCAGGATCGCGTCGTATCCCCGCAGCTCCTCGACGACGGCATCCGGCAGGAGCTCGCCGGTCTCGTTGTAGCGACGCGCGCCGAGGTCGTACTCGGTGGCCTCGATGTCGAGATCGGCGGCCGGGGCGATCGCGGCGAGCACCTTCATCGCCTCGGCGACGACCTCGGTGCCGATGCCGTCGCCGGGGATCAGGGCAAGTGACAGGGTTCGTGACATGGGGGAAGAGTAGTTGTGCCGGTATGGCGACGATCACCGGCATGGGGCCACAATCGACCCAGGAGGACGTCGATGGCGCGCATGCGATGGAGCGAGATGAGCCCCGGCCAGAGGGCGGCCGTGGCGGGTGCGGCAGCGGTGCAGATCGGGCTCGCCGTGACCGCGTGGGTGGACCTGGCCCGGCGCCCGGCGCCCCAGGTGCGGGGGCCCAAGCCGGTGTGGGCAGTCGTGATCGCGGTAAACTTCGTGGGGCCGGTCGCCTACTTCATCGCCGGTCGCTGCGCCCCGCCGCCAGGGCCGACCGCACCATCAGCTGATAGGGCAGCGATCGTCGGCTGACCTGGTTGACCGTGCCGACCACGGTCATTCCCAGGTCCGGGCACCGGAACATGACGACCCCTGACGCCCCCGAGTGCCCGACGAAGGGCGGGATCCGTCGCAGCGGCGAGAAGTACCACCGCACCCGGAACCGCATGATTCCCGTGCCGTACTCGAGCGGGAAGAACACCGGATGCCAGTCGGTCATGAGCTCGTCCAGCAGGGGCGCGGGGAAGAGGCGGCCGTCGAAGAAGGCAGTCAGGAACATGAGCCCATCGTCGAGCGTCGAGACGATGCCGCCGTCCGCCTGCACCGATGACATGGCCAGCGGGATGCGCAGGGCCGACTCCCCATGCAGCATCGTGGCCACCTCGCCGTAGCGAGAGATGTCGGCCCCGCCGAACACGTACGTGCCGGACAGGCCGAGTGGCTCGGTGATGCGTCGCCGCACGGAGTCGGCGAAGGATGACTGATCAACGGCCTCGATCAGCGCCCCCAGGATCTGGAACCCCGAGTCGGAGTACAGCCCGACGCCCGGCGTGCCGGGCTTCATCGGCCGAGTCCAGGCAATCGCGTCCGCAGGCGTCCACGCGGCGTCCTCGGCGAGCAGCCGCTCGAAGGTCGAGGGGCCGTCGGGCCGAGGCCCCTCGAAGTAGTCGGCCAGGCCCGCCGTGTGCGCCATCACCTCGCGGACGGTCATCTCGGCGGAACGGTCGCGACCGGATGCCACCGACAGCCCCGACAGGTCCAGGAGCGGGACCAGAGGCGCCACGGGGGCGTCCCAGTCGACGCGCCCCTCAGCGCGCAGCTGGCACAGGATGGCGACGGTGTAGAGCTTCGTGGCACTCGCGAGGAAGAAGGGCCGGGTCGGGTCGCCGAAGGTCGCGTCGACGGAGCCGTCGTCGGCGCGCACGCGCCACAGCACCTCACCCGTGCGCGGATCGTCCGCTGCCTTGCGGACGGCGGCGAGGACCCGATCGGTGCTCATGCGAGCGTGATGGTCAGGCCGACGTGCTGAAGGGTGCCGCCAGCCGCCTTGCGCGCCCTGCGTGCGTTGAGCCAGCCGAGGATGCGGCCCATGAGGCCGTACCTCGCGGTGATCAGGGCCATCGTCTCGGCCGTCTCGGCCTCGTCCTGGAGGGTGGCCCGGGCCGGGACCGGCACGACGCCGGGCTTGACCCGCCCGCGCATGTCGCACGGGGCCACGAGGACAGCACTGTCGGCCTTCAGGCGCCTGACCTTCCCGGAGGAGGCGTCCGTCAGCACCCGCAGGGCGTCGCCGCTCCGGACGAGCCACACCGGGGTCGGCACGGCGGACCCGTCCGCCCGGAAGGTGGTGAGGGAGATGTACTTGGCACGGCTGAGCGTGTCGAGGCGTGTCGCGTCCATGGACTATATCTATCAGATATAGTGAGGCCATGGCAAGACAGGCGCAGACAGCGGCGGCCGTGCTCGGGGCACTGTCCATCGAGCCGATGTCCGGGTACGAGATCCGGCAGGCGATCACCACGGTCCTCGGCCACTTCTGGCACGAGAGCTTCGGCCAGATCTACCCGTGCCTGGCCGAGCTCGAGCGGGACGGACTGGTGTCGGCGACCCCCGGTCCCCGCCCGCGGTCGTCGAAGTACCGGATCACGCCATCCGGCCGCGCCCGGCTGCACGACCTCCTCGCCGAACCGCCGACGCCCCAGCCCCCGCGCAACGGCGTCCTCCTGCGGGTCTTCTTCGGTTCCGCACTGTCGCGCGACGAGATCGCGGCCCTCCTCGACGAGCAGGAGGCGGCGGCCCTCGGCCGCCTGGCGACGTATGCCGGCATCCGGGCCGGGATCGCGCAGGAGCCCGACACCGCGGAGCATCACCGGTTCTGGCTGGCCACCGTCCGCGCCGGGGAGCTTGCTGCCCAGGCGACTGTGCAGTGGGTGACGGAGTCGCGGGCCGAGCTCCTGCCACCTGCTAGCATTCCCGCATCATGACGACAGCGCTCCTGCTCCTTCGCTGCCGCGACGAGGCCTAGACCACCGGCCTCCTCGTCGCGGGACTCGCCGTTCGCCGGTACCTGGCAGCAGCCCCCTGACGAGTCCGAGGAGTTTCCATGACGTTCGACCGCACAATCCCGTACAGCACCCGCACGGCGCAGACGCCGTCCCCCATGCCCTTCAGCCGCTACATGCCGTTCGCCCCCGTCGACCTGCCCGACCGCACCTGGCCGTCCACGGTCATCACCGAGGCCCCACGCTGGTGCGCCGTCGATCTGCGCGACGGTAATCAGGCCCTCATCGATCCCATGACGCCGCAGCGCAAGCTGCGCATGTTCCAGCTGCTCGTCGACATGGGCTACAAGGAGATCGAGGTCGGCTTCCCGTCGGCGTCGCAGACCGACTTCGACTTCGTGCGGATGCTCATCGATGACGACCTGATCCCCGACGACGTCGTCATCCAGGTCCTGACCCAGTCCCGCGAGCAGCTGATCGAGCGCACATTCGAGTCGATCCGCGGTGCGAAGCAGGCCATCGTCCACCTCTACAACTCCACGTCCACCCTGCAGCGGCGCGTCGTGTTCGGCCTCGACAAGGCCGGGATCATCGACATCGCCGTCCACGGCGCGCAGCTGTGCGCGAAGTACGCCGAGCAGATCAAGGACGAGACCGACATCTTCTTCGAGTACTCCCCCGAGTCGTACACCGGCACCGAGCTCGACTTCGCCGTCGAGGTCGTTGACGCCGTGACCGAGGTCTGGCAGCCCACGCCCGACCGCAAGGTCATCGTCAACCTGCCGGCCACGGTCGAGATGGCGACCCCGAACATCTACGCCGACTCCATCGAGTGGATGTCACGCAACCTGGCTCGCCGTGACTCGATCGTCCTGTCGCTGCACCCCCATAACGACAGGGGCACGGCGGTCGCGGCTGCCGAGCTCGGCTACATGGCCGGCGCCGACCGCATCGAGGGATGCCTCTTCGGCAACGGCGAGCGCACCGGCAACGTCTGCCTGGTCACCCTCGGCATGAACCTGTTCAGCCAGGGCGTGGACCCGCAGATCGACTTCAGCGACATCGACGAGATCCGCCGCACGGTCGAGTACTGCAACCAGATCCCCGTCCACGAGCGCCATCCCTACGGCGGCGACCTCGTCTACACGGCCTTCTCCGGCTCTCACCAGGACGCCATCAACAAGGGCCTGAAGATGATGCAGTCGGACGCGGATGAGGCGGGGGTCGACGTCGACGCGTTCCGCTGGGAGGTTCCGTACCTGCCGATCGATCCGCAGGACGTCGGCCGCACCTACGAGGCCGTGATCCGCGTCAACTCGCAGTCCGGCAAGGGCGGCGTGGCCTACATCATGCGCACGGAGCACAAACTCGACCTCCCCCGACGCCTCCAGATCGAGTTCTCGCAGGTGATCCAGCAGGTGACCGACTCCGAGGGCGGCGAGGTGGGGCCCGGGGAGATGTGGGCGGCCTTCTCAGGCGAGTACCTGCCCGACCCGTCTGCTGCGTGGGGGCGCTTCCGCCTCATGGGCGTGAAGCAGGACTCCGCGGTCGATGGCGACACGAGCATCGACGTGATCCTCCAGGACGACGGCCAGGAGTTCCAGCTCGGCGGCCACGGCAACGGGCCGATCGCCGCGTTCTGCGATGCCCTGTCGACGCACGGGATCGACGTCCGGGTCCTCGACTACGCCGAGCACGCGATGTCCGCCGGGGGCGACGCCAAGGCCGCGTCCTACGTCGAGTGCGCCGTCGAGGGCAAGGTGCTGTGGGGCGTGGGCATCGACCCGTCCATCACCACCTCGTCGCTCAAGGCGATCATCAGCGCCGTGAACCGCGCGGTGCGCCCCTAGCCCGCTCGCCAGAAGCCCAGCCCCCTACTCGCCGTCGTCCACCGCGCTCTCGAACTGGCTGCGGTAGAGGCGGTAGTAGGCCCCCTTGGCCGCGATCAGCTCATCATGGCTGCCCTGTTCGACGATCCGTCCGCTCTCGAGGACGACGATGACATCGGCGTTGCGGATCGTCGACAGGCGATGGGCGATGACGAAGCTCGTGCGTCCGTGCCGCAACTCGGCCATGGCCTGCTGGATGAGCACCTCGGTCCGCGTGTCGACCGAGCTCGTCGCCTCGTCGAGAATGAGGATCGCGGGGTCGGCCAGGAAGGCCCGCGCGATCGTCAGGAGCTGCCGCTCGCCCGCGCTGATGTTGGACGCCCCTTCCGTGAGCAGCGTCTCGTAGCCGTCTGGCAGCGTGCGCACGAAGTGATCGACGCGTGCCGCCCGCGCCGCGGCATCGATCTCCTCCTCGGTCGCGTCGGCAGCGCCGTACGCGATGTTGTCGTGGATCGTCCCCTCGAACAGCCAGGTGTCCTGGAGCACCATCCCGAAGGACCGGCGGACGTCGTCGCGGCGCATGCCCATCGTGGGCTCGCCGTCCATGAGGATGCGCCCGGAGTCGACGTCGTAGAACCGCATGAGGAGGTTCACCAGCGTGGTCTTGCCGGCGCCCGTCGGCCCGACGATCGCGATGATCTCCCCGGGCTCGACGGACAGGTCGAAGCCCTCGATGAGCGGCGCATCGGGCAGATAGCGGAACGACACGTCCTCGAAGCGGATGCGGCCGGTGGGGGCATCGAGCGGGATGGACGGATCGTCGTCCGGGGTCTCCTCGGGCTGGTCGAGGAGCTCGAAGACCCGCTCGGCCGACGCGATGCCCGACTGCAGCACGTTGGCGACACCGGCGATCTGGGTGATCGGCATCGTGAACTGCCGCGAGTACTGGATGAATGCCTGGACATCACCGAGGGACATCGAGCCGGTGGCCACCCGGAGGCCGCCGATGACGGCGATCGCCACGTAGTTGAGGTTCGCGATGACCGTCAGGGCCGGCTGGATGATCCCCGAGATGTACTGCGCGCGGAAGCTGCTCTCGTACATGCGCTCGTTGGCCTCGTCGAAGTCGGCGATCGACTGGTGGCGGTGCCCGAACACCTTCACCAGGTCGTGTCCCGAGAAGGTCTCCTCGACATGGCCGTTCAGCGTGCCCGTCCACTTCCACTGCGCGACGAAGTGCGGCTGCGAGCGCTTCGCGATGAACATCGTGACGGCGAAGGACAGCGGCACGGTGAGCAGGGAGATGACGGCGAGGATCGGCGAGATCCAGACCATCATCGCCAGGACGCCGATGACGGTGAGCAGGGCGGTGATGAGCTGGGTGAGCGTCTGCTGGAGGGTCATCGAGATGTTGTCGATGTCGTTGGTGACCCTGCTCAGGACGTCGCCGCGCGAGGACGAGTCGAAGTAGCGCAGGGGCAGCTTGCCGAGCTTCGCGTCGACCTCCTCGCGCAGGCGGTAGATCGTGCGCTGGGTGACGCCGGCCATGAGGTAGTTCTGGCCCCAGCTCAGGATCGAGCTCAGGACGTACACGATCGTCGCGATCGCGAGGATCCGCGCCAGGGCCGCGAAGTCGACACCCTCTCCCGGCGTGAGCGTCATCGAGGCCACCATGCTGGCCTGGTCGGTCTGGCCCGAGGCCTCCAGGGCCGCAACCGCCTGCTCCTGGGTGACCCCCGACGGCAACTGCGAGCTGACGAAGCCGTCGAAGATGATGTTGGTGGCGTTGCCCAGCAGCTTCGGGCCGAGGACCGCCAGGAACACGCTCGCGAACGCGAGGACGATCACGAGTGCCACGATCACGCGCTCGGGCCGCATCCTCGCGGCGAAGCGCTTGAGCGAGCCCCGGAAGTCCTGGGCCTTCTCGTCCGAGACGCCCTGGAGGCCCGCCATCGGGCCACCGCCCATGCCCCCCTGTCGGGGCGGCGGCGAGCTCACCGTGCGCTGGCTCATCGGACGTCCTCGAGAGACACCTGGGATGCAGCGATCTCGCGATAGGCCTCGCACGTCTCCATCAGGTCGTCATGCGTGCCGATCCCGGCCACGCGGCCGTTGTCCAGCACGACGATCCGGTCGGCATCCATGATCGTGCTGACGCGCTGCGCCACGATGACCACGGTCTTGCCTCGGGTGAGCGACCTGAGGGCTCCCCTGAGGCGCGCATCGGTGGCGTAGTCGAGGGCCGAGAAGCTGTCGTCGAAGAGGTAGATGAGCGGGTCGCGCACGATGCAGCGGGCGATGGCCAGCCGCTGTCGCTGGCCGCCGGAGAGGTTGACCCCTCCCTGGTCGATGGGCGCGTCGAGTCCCTCGGGCAGCAGGTCGACGAACTCGCGGGCCTGGGCCACCGTGAGCGCATCCCACACCTCGTCGTCCGTCGCGTCAGGACGCCCGAACCGGACGTTGCTCCCCACGGTCCCGCCGAAGAGGAAGCCACGCTGAGGCACCAGCCCGAACAGGTCCCACAGCTCCTCGAGCGGGATGTCCCGCACGTCCACCCCGTCGATGAGCACGGAACCGCCGGTGACGTCGAGCAGGCGGGGAAGCAGGTTCACCAGCGTGCTCTTCCCTGAGCCCGTGCCTCCCACGATCGCGGTGGTGGTTCCCGGCTCTAGGGTCAGCGACACGTCGTTGAGCACTGAGTCCTGGGCTCCGGGATAGCGGAAGTCCACGTCGCGCAGCTCGATCCGGCCGATCCGGGCCAGGGGGACGTCGAGGGCGATCGCGGGCTCGGCGATCTCGGGCACCGCCTGCAGCACGGCCTGGATGCGCTCGGCCGACGCCGAGGCGCGCGGGACCATCATCATGGTCATGACGGCCATCATCACCGAGGTCAGGATCTGCATGATGTAGGACTGGAAGGCGAACAGGTTGCCGATCGGCATGCTGCCGTCGGCGATGAGATGGCCGCCGAACCAGATCGTCGCGACGATCGTGAGGTTCATGATGAGCATCAGCGTCGGCATGATCAGGGCGAACAGCCGGGTGACCTTGAGGGCCGTGTCGGTGAGGTCGACATTCGCCTCGGCGAAGCGCTCCTCCTCGTGGGACGTGCGGACGAAGGCCCGGATCACGCGGATGCCCGCGAGGTTCTCGCGCAGCACGCCGTTGACCCGGTCGATCTTCACCTGCATGGCCCGGAACAGGGGTATGGCCCGGTAGAGCATGAAGCCGATGACCGCGATCATCAGCGGGACCGTCACGATGAGGAGGCTGGACAGCTGCACGTTCTCGCGCATGGCCATGATCACGCCGCCGATGGCCGTGATGGGTGCGAGCACCATCATCGTGAGCCCGACCATGACGAGCATCTGCAGCTGCTGCACGTCGTTCGTGTTGCGCGTGATGAGGGACGGCACCCCGAAGGAGTGCATCTGGCTGAGCGAGAAGCCCTCGACATGCCGGAAGAGGTCGCCACGCACCTCACGGCCGAATCGCATCGAGGTGCGGGCGCTGAAGTAGACCGTCACCACCGAGGCGATTCCGAGGAGGACGGACAGCAGGAGCATCAGGCCGCCCACTCGGAGGATGTACCCCGTGTCGCCCGTGACCACACCCTCGTTGATGATGTCGGCGTTCAGGCTCGGCAGGTAGAGGTTGGCCACCGCCTGGATGAGGAGCAGCAGGGCGATGACGACCAGCACCTTGCGATGCGGTCGCAGGTACGTCACCAACAGCTGGTTCACGCGGGTGGATCCTCCCGGTAGGCCCTCAGGCTATCCCTGCGGTCCCTCTGACCCGTCAGGAGATCGCCTCGCGCGCCGTCTTCGCCCAGTTGTCCCGTCGCCTGAGCTGCCGGTAGCCCGCGACCGCGTAGATCGGCACGAGCGACCAGCAGTACAGCGCGTACGGGAGGATGAGGAGGATCGCCTTGGCGAAGCCGGTCAGGCCTCGAGTGGAGCCTGCCCTGAGGACTCCGATCGCCGTTCCCCCGAACGCCAGGAACATCAGGGCGATGAAGATCCACATGTTGATGTCGGGCACCACCGAGCTGGTGAAGAAGACGGCGAGGATGACGGCCGTGATCGTCGAGATGCCGATGAGCGACTGGATGACCGGCTGCAGCAGCCAGTAGACCCCGTCCACCTTCGCGATCCTCGCCACCTGGGCGGGAGGGAAGACGTTCATGCGCGCCATCGCCTGCATGTTCCCCTGGCACCAGCGGACCCGCTGGCGGAACAGTCGCCGGAAGCTGGACAGGCCCTGCTGGTCGACGGCATGCCCCATCTCCTGCTTGCAGAGCCACCCCGTCGCGAACAGCGACAGCCCGAGGTCCTGGTCCTCGGTCAGGCGGTGACGCCAGGGGCCGTCCGCGTCGCCCGCCTCGATGTTGGCGTCGCCGATCTGGGTGAGGGCCGAGAGGCGGTTGATCTGCCCGTTGCCGCCCATGCCGGCGGTCCCCCAGTACGCACGGCCGAGCTGATAGGTGCTGCCGAACACCCGGAACTCGAGATCCTGCATGTAGGTGAGCGGGTGCTGGCGGTTGTAGATGCGCACGGCCATCTGCACTCCTCCCACGCGAGGGTCGCCGAAGTGCCGCGCCACCCCCTCCGCGAAGCCGGGGTCGAGACGGCCGTCCGCGTCGACGATGACGACGAGCGTGCGCTCCTCGCCGAACTCCCGCAGGTGCGAGCCCGCCAGCGCCGCCCGCACGTCGCGCCAGGCATTGTTGAGCGCTGCGGCCTTCCCCTTGCGAGCCTCCGGCGGCACCCGCGTGAGCACCTGCAGGGCGCTGCTCGGATGGGCCGCCAGGATCTCCCCCGTCCGATCGGTCGACCCGTCGTTGATGACCATGAACACCTTGTTGGTGACGCGCACCTGCTCGAGCCGGGCCACGGTGTCTCCGATGGTGACCTCCTCGTTGAGCGCGGGCACCATGAACACCCAGAGGAAGTGGCTCTCCAGGACGTCCGGCTGCGGGCGGCGCTCCTCGCGGATGCCGAGCATCGCGAGCGTGAACATGAGGAGCAGCTGGATCAGCGTGAACGTCAGGGCAAGGAAGAACAGGACCTGGATCGGGATCGGCAGCCCGCCGAAGGGGTTGACCTGCTCCAGGAACTGCCAGATGCCGTCCACGCGCGCCCTTGAAGGTGGTGCGGCCCGGGCTTGCGACCCGGTCGGCAGTCTCGTCGAGCCGCTCGTCCTCGGTGAGGTCGGCAGTCGCCGCGGCGTCCCGGTAGCCGGTGGCCTGCAGCACGGCCTCGCGGCTGATGCCCGTGCCGAACGCGCGCGGCGGCTCGGTGCCGGTCACCAGGTACTCCGTCAGCCGCCTGATGCGGTCGGCCGCCCGTCCGTCGCCGAAAGGGTTGTCTGCCTGCCGCATCTCCTGCAGGAGATGCGGGTTGTCGAGCAGCTCCAGAGCCGTGCCGACGATGACGTCCGGATCCACCCCGACGAGGCGAAGGGTGCCCGCCGCCACCCCCTCCTGTCGCTCGGTCTCCCAGCGTGCGACGAGGACGGGTGTCCCGACGCTCGGGGCCTCCTCCTGGATCCCGCCCGAGTCGGTGATGGCGAGGGTGGCCGCGTCCAGGAGGTGGGCGAACTCGATGTAGCCCAGGGCATCGACGAGCAGGACGTTGGGGTTGCCGCCCAGGACCTCGCGGATGATCTCCTGCACTGCGGGATTGGGGTGCAGCGGAAGCACGATCGTGACATCCGGCCTGGCGGAGGTGATGCGGTCCAGCGCCGTTGCCATGTCCGCGAGATGCGGCCAGTTCTCGCGACGATGCAGGGTCGCGACGATGATGGGGCGGCCGGAGGCGACGAGGTCTCCGAGCTCGGGGTAGGTCCAGGTGACCGGCTGCTTCGTGGCCCACAGCAGGGCGTCGATGCTGGTGTTGCCCGAGCAGTAGATGTGGTCGTCCGGCACCATCTCGCGCACGAGATTGGCCTTGTTCGCCATGGTCGGGGCGATCTGGACCACGGCGATCCTGGAGATCACCTGTCGGTTCATCTCCTCGGGGAAGGGCCCGCGCGGGTTGTACGTGCGGAGCCCCGCCTCCACGTGGACCACCGGCACGCCGGCCTGCGCCGACGCGAGCCCGGCCGCCATCGCGGAGCTCGTGTCGCCGTGCACGAGCGTGGCGATGGTGTGCGGTCGGGCGCCCGGAACCTCATCGCGCTGGAGGTCCGCGATCAGCGCCCCGAGCTTCGCCATCACCTGGGCCGACAGCTCATTGATGGTCCCCGACACGCGATCCACCGTGAGGCGGGCGTCGGGCGTGATCCCGGCCATGGCGAGCACGTCGTCGCAGAGGTCGGTGTGCTGCCCGGTCGTCACGACGAAGGGCCTCACGACCTCGCTCTGCTCGAGGGCGTGGATGACGGGGAACATCTTGATGGCCTCCGGCCGCGTCCCCACCACCACGATCATCCGCCGACGGTCGTCGTCTGCCACGCGCCTCTCCCTTCGCTCGACGCGGGAATCGTAGCCGCGACCGCCCTGATGCGCTCGCCTCCGGGGGCCGCATCCATCCACGGCGGCCCGGCGGGCGCGGCATACTGCGGCGGTGCACCTCATCCATCACCCGGCCGAGCTGCTCGCCTCACCCACCACCGCCGCCCCGCCGCGTTCACGGCAGCGCCTCGGGCTCGCCGCCATCGTCATCGCGGCCTTCTTCATGGCCGCCGACATCACCATCACCAACGTGGCCCTGCCCTCGATCGCCGAGGACCTCGACGCCTCGATGTCGTCCCTGCAGTGGGTGGTCGACTCCTACAACATCGCCGTGGCCGGCCTCGTGCTGCTGGGGGCCGGCCTCGCCGAGCGCTACAGCCGCACGTGGACCTTCCTCAGCGGGGTCATGCTCTTCACTGTCGGATCGCTGGCGGCGGGACTCTCGTCGACGGTTCCCCAGCTCGTGGGAGCACGCACGATCATGGGCGTCGGCGGGGCGCTGGTGGTCGCGCCTGCCCTCTCCCTCATCGCGGTGCTCTTCCCCCCGGAGCAGCGCGCGAAGGCCGTCGCCGCGTGGGCGGCCGCCGGCTCCCTCGGCCTCGCCCTGTCCCCGATCGCCGGCGGGATGATCCTCTCGGTCGCGAGCTGGCACTGGGCGTTCCTCATCAACGTGCCCGCGATGGTCGTCACCATCGTCCTGGGCGCCGTGGTGCTGCCCCGTTCGCGGAATGCCGGCACCGCACGCCTCGACGTCATCGGGGCGCTGCTGTCCGTCCTGGGGCTGGGGCTCTTCCTCGGCGCCGTCATCGAGGGCCCATCCCTGGGATGGGGCTCTCCGGCCGTCATCGGGGCGGGACTGGCGGGCGTGATCGCCCTGACCGGCTTCGTGCTGTGGGAGCTCCACCACGTGCCCCCGATGTTCGAGGTCCGGGTGCTGACGCGCCGGGGGGTGCTGGGGGCGTCCATCAGCCTGTTCGGCAGCTACGTGGCCTTCACCGGCTCGGTGTTCCTCGTGGCCCAGGACCTGCAGGTGGTGCGGCAGACCACGCCCATCCAGCTCGGCCTCAGCCTCGTGCCCTTCGCCGTCACCCTCTGGCTGGTGTCACGGCAGGCCGGTCGCCTCGCCTCGGCCTGGGGCTCCGCACGGACCATCTCCGTCGGGATGGTCCTGCTCGTGGCGTCGTTCTGTCTCCTCACCGTCACGGCGGGCGCAGCGTCCCCGGCGTTCACGATCGTCGGGACCGTGGTCGTCGGCGCCGGGACAGGGCTGGTCATCCCCCTCGCCTCCGTCGTGATCCTCAACGACCTGCCGCCCTCGCTCACCGGCTCGGCCTCGGGGACGAGCATGCTGGCGCGGTTCGCGGGCGCGTCGTTCGGAGTCGCCATCCTGGGCACCGTGCTGGCCACGGCCGTCGGCACTGGGAACGCGCACGCCGACCCGGCCGCCTTCACGACCGGGGTGACCGCGGCCTACCTCGCGGGCACGCTGGTCCTGCTCGCCCTGACCCTCGCCCAGTGGTGGGCGCTGCGCTCCTGGCGCGAGCCCGGCACCTAGGCCGACGCGCTGCCCCCTACTCCTCGGGCATGACGGTCACAGCAGGACGGCTGCGCTGCGCCCACGCGACGCACGCCACGACCACGAGGGCCGCAGCGATGGTGATCGCGTTGACCTGCTCGCCGAGCAGGAGCGCGGACCACAGCAGGGTGAGCAGGGCCTGGAGCTGCTGGACCTGTCCCCCGTATGCGGCGCCAGCCATCGACAGCCCCCGGTACCAGGCGAAGAACCCGAGGTACATGGAGGACAGGCCCAGCATCACGAGCGCCCCCCACTCGACGGCGGTCGTGTCGTAGTCGCCCGAGGTGGTGAACCACAGGATGACTGACGCGGGGACGGTGACGGGCAGCGCCAGCACGACGACCCAGGAGATGACCTGCCAGCCCGGCATCGCCTTGGTGATGGATGCGCCCTCGACGTAGCACCACGACGAGCTGATGACCGCGCCGACGATGAGCAGGTCGGCGACAAGGTCCCCGCCCTCCGCTCCCCCGCGGGACACCGCGAAAGCCACGAGCGCGAACGTGCCGGCGCCGGCGGCGAACCAGAACTGACGTGGCACTCGCTCGTGCATGCGCAGGACGGCGAAGATGGCCGTGGTCAGGGGCATGAAGGCCGCGATGACCGCAGCGTGCGCCGACGTCGTCCGCTCGAGGGCTAGGGCAAGCAGGATCGGCCAGCCGAACACGGCACCGAGCATGGTGAACACGAGCGGTTTCAGGTGCTGGCGCGCCGGCCACGGGACCCGGCGGGCCAGGAGCAGGACTGCCGCCAGGGCACCGGCGATGACGGCTCGGCCCGTCGCGGTGAAGAAAGGGTCGAATCCGCCGACGGCGACCTTCGTCAGCGGCAGCGAGAACGAGAAGAGGACCACTCCGAGGAGCGCCCACCACAGGCCCGCTCGGATCCGGCTGTCGAGCCGGGCACCTGCCGGCCGCTCAGCCGAGATCGACGGCCTTGCCCGAGTGCGCGCCGATCTCGGTGACGATGGCGTCGAGGCGGTCGACGGGAATGACGGAGTCGACAGTCAGGACGATGAGCGCGTGACCGGATTCGTCGCGGCTCACCTGCATCCCGCCGATGTTCACGCCGGCCTCTCCGAGCACGCGGCCGACGATGCCGACGATGCCGGGACGATCGTGGTAGCGCAGGAAGGCCATGTGGTCGCTGACCGGAACGTCGACGTCGAAGGAGTCGACCTCGACGACCTTCCCGATATCGCGTGCACCGGTGACGGTGCCCGCGACGCTGACCTTGGTGCCGTCGGTCTGCGTGAGCGTCACGCGCAGGAGGGAGCGGTGATCCTCGCTCGTGCGGTCGGACGTGAGGGCGACCTCGACACCACGCTGCTCGGCCAGGACGGGCGCGTTGACGAACGACACCGGGTCATGGACGAGCATCTGGAACACGCCCTTGAGCGCGGACAGCTCGAGAACGCGCACATCGTGGTCGGCGATCTCGCCCAGGGCCTCCACGTCGACGCGGACGACGGCGGCGTCGGCGAGGCCGCAGGCGATGGACCCCAGCTTCTCGGCGAGCGGGAGCATCGGCTTGATCGCCTCGTCGAGCTGGCCCCCCTGGACGTTGACCGCGTCCGGGACGAGCTCGCCGGAGAGCGCCAGGCGAACCGACTTCGCCACCGCGATGCCGGCCTTCTCCTGGGCCTCGTCCGTGGATGCACCCAGGTGCGGGGTCGCCACCACGCTCTCGAGGCCGAACAGCGGAGAGTCGGTGCAGGGCTCCTTGGCGTAGACGTCGAGGCCCGCACCCGCGACACGGCCGTCGACCAGCGCATCGAAGAGCGCCGCCTCGTCGACGATGCCGCCGCGGGCGGCGTTGATGATGTGCACGGTCGGCTTCACCTTGTGGAGCTCGGCGTCCCCGATCAGTCCGACCGTCTCGGCCGTCTTGGGGAGGTGGACCGTGATGAAGTCGCTCTCCGCCAGCAGCTCGTCGAGCGACACCATCCGCACGCCCAGCTGCGCTGCACGGGCGGGCTGCACGTAGGGGTCGTAGGCGATGAGGCGCACGCCGAACGCACTGAGCCGCTGGGCGACCAGGACGCCGATCCTGCCGAGTCCGACGACGCCGACGACCTTGTCGGCGACCTCGACCCCGGTGTACTTCGACCGCTTCCACTCGCCGTTGGCGAGGGCCGAGCTGGCCGGCACGACATTGCGGGCCGAGGCGAGGAGCAGGGCCACCGCAAGCTCGGCAGCGCTGACGATGTTCGACGTTGGGGCGTTGACCACCATCACGCCGGCCTGGGTGGCGGCCTTGATGTCCACGTTGTCCAGCCCGACACCGGCGCGGGCGATCACCTTGAGCCGAGGGGCCGCGGCGATCGCCTCGGCATCGACCTGGGTGGCGGAGCGCACGAGGATGGCGTCGACGTCGACGATCGACGACAGGAGGGCGGCGCGGTCGGCACCGTCGCACTCCACGATCTCGAAGTCGGGGCCGAGGGCCTCGACGGTGGCGGGAGACAGCTCTTCGGCGATGAGTACGCGGGCCTTGGTCACGCGCGGAGTCTATCGGGGCCCCGGCGCCACCCGACCCGGCCCGATCCGCGCTGTGAGGCCGGTCACGACGAGGGCCCGCCGCGCAAGCGCAGCGGGCCCTCGTCGGTGCGTTCTAGCGGGCGGCGGTGCCCTCGACGTAGTCGTCGTCGCTCGTCGCCACCCAGCTCATGAGGCCGCGCAGCTCGCGCCCGACTCCCTCGATCTGGTGCTGCTCGCCCTTGGCCCGGAGCGCTGTGAACTCGGGACCGCCCGCGGCCTGATCGGCCATGAAGCGGTCGGCGAACGAGCCGTTCTGGATGTCCGCCAGGACGGCCTTCATGTTCTCCTTCACGCGCGGGTCGATGACGCGCGGTCCGGAGACGTAGTCGCCGTACTCGGCAGTGTCGGAGACGCTCCAGCGCTGCTTGGCGATGCCTCCCTCGTACATGAGGTCGACGATGAGCTTCAGCTCGTGCAGGCACTCGAAGTACGCGACCTCGGGCTGGTACCCGGCCTCGACGAGCGTCTCGAAGCCGTACATCACCAGCTGCGAGGCGCCGCCGCACAGCACGGCCTGCTCCCCGAAGAGGTCGGTCTCGGTCTCCTCGGTGAAGGTGGTCTTGATGCCGCCCGCGCGCAGGGAGCCGATGGCTGCCGCATACGACAGGGCCAGGGGCCACGCCTCGCCGGTTGCGTCCTGCTCCACGGCCACGATGGCCGGCACGCCGCGTCCGGCCACGTACTCACGTCGCACGAGGTGGCCGGGGCCCTTGGGGGCGACCATGCACACGTCGACGAAGTCCGGCGGCGTGATGAAGCCGAACCGGATGTTGAAGCCGTGGGCGAAGAACAGCGCGTCGCCCTCCTGGAGGTTGGGCTCGATGGCCTCCTTGTACAGCTTCGCCTGGACCGGGTCGGGCACCAGGATCATGATGACGTCGGCCTCGGCGGCGGCGGTCGCCGGATCGACGACCCGCAGGCCCGCCTCCTCGGCCTTCGCCCGGCTTCGGGACCCCTCGGCGAGGCCCACGCGCACGTCGACACCGGAGTCGCGCAGCGACATCGCGTGCGCGTGCCCCTGGCTCCCGAAGCCGATGACCGCGACAACCCGGTTCTGGATGATGGACAGGTCTGCGTCGGCTTCGTAGAACAGTTCGGCCACTGTGGTGCGCTCCTTGGTCTCTGGCTCGTCGTGAGGCGGAATGATTGAGTGAAGGCTAGCGGGTGAGGCGGGAGCGGCCGCCGGTCAGGCGGATCGCTCGACTGGTCGCACGGCCCGGTCGGTGATGGACCGAGGTCCCCTGCCCACCGCGACCATGCCCGACTTGACCAGCTCCTTGATGCCGAACGGCTCCAGCACCTTCAGGAGGGCGACGAGCTTGTCGGACTTCCCTGTCGCCTCGATGGTGACCGCATCCGGGGACACGTCGACGACCTTGGCGCGGAACAGCTGAGCCGTCTCGAGGATGTGCGAGCGGGTGTCGATGTCGGCCCGCACCTTGACCAGCATGATCTCGCGCTGGACGGAGGAGTCAGGGTCGAGCTCGACGATCTTCAGGACGTTGATCAGCTTGTTGAGCTGCTTCGTGACCTGCTCGAGGATCGGCCCGTCGACGGACACGACGATCGTCATGCGCGAGACCTCGGGAAGCTCGGTCGGGCCGACGGCCAGGGACTCGATGTTGAATCCGCGTCGCGAGAACAGGCTGGCGACCCGCGCAAGGACGCCGGGCTTGTTCTCGACGAGGACGGAGAGCGTGTGTCGGGACATCAGTCGTCGTTCCCCCAATCGGGTGCCATGGCCCGGGCGACCATGATCTCGTCGTTGCTCGTGCCGGCAGCCACCATCGGCCACACCATGGCGTCCTTGTGCACCACGAAGTCGATGACGACGGGCGCGTCGTTCATGGCCATCGCCTTCTCGATCGTGATGTCCACCTGGTCGGGCGACTCGCACCGCAGCCCGTAGCAGCCGTACGCCTCCGCGAGCTTCACGAAGTCCGGGAACCGGTGCGACTGCAGGTCGGTGTTGGAGTAGCGCTCGTTGTAGAACAGCGTCTGCCACTGACGCACCATGCCCAGGTTGCCGTTGTTGATGAGGGCGACCTTGATCGGGATGTCGTTGATGGTGCAGGTGGCAAGCTCCTGATTCGTCATCTGGAAGCAGCCGTCGCCGTCGATCGCCCACACCGTTGCGTCGGGTCGACCCACCTTGGCGCCCATGGCGGCCGGCACGGCGTAGCCCATGGTCCCGAGCCCGCCCGAGTTGAGCCACGTGTTCGGGTGCTCGTACTTGATGAACTGCGCCGCCCACATCTGGTGCTGGCCGACACCCGACGTGAAGATCGTGTCCGGGCCCGAGATGGCCCCGAGACGCTCGATCGCGTACTGAGGCGACAGCGTTCCGTCGTTCGGGGTCTCGTAGCCCAACGGGTACGTCTCGCGCATGCGGCTGAGCAGCGACCACCAGGCCTCGTAGTCAGCCACCTTGCCCTCGGCCTGCTCGGCCTCGATGGCGGTGATGAGCTCGGGGATGATCTCCGCAAGGTCGCCCACGATGGGAACGTCGGCCTGGCGGTTCTTGCCGATCTCGGCGGGGTCGATGTCCGCGTGGATGATGCCCGCATTCGGCGCGAAGGTCGACAGCTTGCCCGTGACGCGGTCGTCGAAGCGCGCGCCCAGGGTCACGAGCAGGTCTGACTTCTGCAGCGCGCCCACGGCGGCGACGGTGCCGTGCATCCCCGGCATCCCGAGGTGCAGCGGATGGCTGTCGGGGAACGCGCCGCGTGCCATGAGGGTCGTGACGACGGGGATGCCCGTGAGCTCGGCCAGTCGGCGCAGGGCGCCGGACGCCTGGGCACGGATCACGCCGCCGCCGACGTAGAGCACCGGCTGCTTCGCCGCCATGATCATCCGGGCCGCCTCGCGCACCTGCTTCGAGTGCGGGCGCGTCACGGGGTGGTAGCCGGGCAGGTCGAGCTGGCTGGGCCACACGAACTCGGTCTCCGCCTGGAGGGCGTCCTTCGAGATGTCGACCAGGACCGGCCCGGGACGGCCCGTCGAGGCGAGGTGGAACGCCTCGGCGATCGCCCGCGGGATGTCGTCGGCGTTGGTGACGAGGAAGTTGTGCTTGGTGATGGGCATCGTGATGCCGCGGATGTCGGCCTCCTGGAAGGCGTCCGTGCCGATGGCGGCGCTGGGCACCTGCCCGGTGATGGCCACCATCGGGACGGAGTCCATGTTGGCATCGGCGATGGGGGTGACGAGGTTGGTGGCGCCGGGGCCGCTGGTGGCCATGCAGACCCCGACGCGGCCGGTGGCCGCAGCGAAGCCCTCGGCAGCGTGCCCGGCGCCCTGCTCGTGCCGGACGAGGATGTGCCGGACCTTGACCGAGTCCATGAGGGGGTCGTAGGCCGGCAGGATCGCGCCGCCGGGGATGCCGAAGACGGTGCCGGCATCCGCTGCCTCCAGCGACAGCACCAGGCTCTTGGCGCCCGTGATCTTCTCGCCCATCGATAGTTCCTTACGCTCGAATCGCCCCAATGAAAAACCCCCCGACCCAATACGGGTAGCGGAGGGAGCGCGGGGTTGACCTAGGTCAGCCCACGCGCCTGCTTACTACGAGAATTCGTGCCACGTGTCACACCCTACTCCACGCTCCGGGCCCATGCCACCGCCCCCGTGCTCGGGCCCACGGAACCGCCGCCCGAGCAGAGCCCCGGGTCGGGGTCAGTCGCAGACGGCTCCCTTGGACGCGGAGCCGACGAGCTTCGCGTACTTCGCCAGCACACCGCGGGTGTAGCGCGGCGGCAGCGGCTCGAAGGTCTCGCGCCTTCGGCTGAGCTCGGCCTCGTCCACGAGCAGGTCGAGTGTGCGCGCCCCGATGTCGATGCGGATCCGGTCGCCGTCGCGCACCAGGCCGATGGGGCCCCCGTCGGTGGCCTCAGGCACGACGTGGCCGACGCACAGGCCGGTCGTGCCCCCCGAGAACCGCCCGTCGGTGATGAGCATGACGTCCTTGCCGAGCCCTGCGCCCTTGATCGCGCCCGTGATCATCAGCATCTCCCGCATGCCGGGGCCGCCCTTGGGTCCCTCGTAGCGGATGACGACGACGTCGCCCTTGCCGATGGTGCCGTCCTCGAGGGCGGCCATGGCCGACTGCTCGCGCTCGAACACCCGCGCCGTGCCCTCGAAGACGTCGACGCCGACACCCGCGCTCTTCACCACGGCACCGTCGGGTGCCAGCGAGCCCGACAGGATCGTGATCCCGCCCGTGCTCGCCAGTGCAGACGCGGACGCGTGGAGGATGTCTCCGTCCGGGTCGGGCGGGTTGACGTCGGCGAGGTTCTCCGCCACCGTGCGCCCCGTGACCGTGAGGCAGTCGCCATGCATGAGCCCGGCGTCGAGCAGTGCACGCATGATGACGGGAACGCCGCCCACGCGGTCGACGTCGCTCATGACGTAGCGGCCGAACGGCTTCACATCGGCCAGCAGCGGCACCTTGGATCCGATCCGGTGGAAGTCCTCGAGGTGCAGGTCGACATCGGCCTCGTGCGCGATGGCCAGCAGGTGAAGGACCGCATTCGTCGATCCGCCGAAGGCCATGACGACGGCGATGGCGTTCTCGAGCGACTGCTTGGTGATGATGTCGCGCGCGGTGATGCCCTGGCGGATGAGCTCGACGACGGCCTCACCCGACCGGCGGGAGAACCCGTCGCGCCGGCGGTCGGTGGCGGGCGGTGCAGCGGATCCTGGAAGGGACATGCCCATGGCCTCGGCGGCGCTGGCCATCGTGTTTGCGGTGTACATGCCGCCGCAGGCCCCCTCACCGGGACAGATCGCGCGCTCGATCAGGTCGACGTCCTCGCGCGACATGAGGCCGCGCGCGCAGGCCCCCACCGCCTCGAACGCGTCGATGATGCTCACATCGCGCTCGGTGCCGTCGGACAGCTTGACGTGCCCCGGCAGGATCGTGCCCGCGTAGACGAACACGGACGCCACGTCGATGCGGGCCGCGGCCATGAGCATGCCCGGGAGCGACTTGTCGCAGCCGGCGAACGTCACCATGCCGTCGAGCCGCTCGGCCTCCATGACGGCCTCGACCGAGTCGGCGATGATCTCTCGCGACACGAGCGAGAAGTGCATCCCCTCGTGACCCATCGAGATGCCGTCCGAGACCGAGATCGTGCCGAACTGCAGCGGATACCCGCCGGCCGCGTGGACGCCCTCCTTGGCCGAGCGCGCCAGTCGCTCGAGCGACAGGTTGCACGGCGTGATCTCGTTCCAGCTCGAGGCGACACCGATCTGCGGCTTGGGGAAGTCCTCGTCGGACATTCCGACGGCGCGGAGCATCCCGCGGGCGGCGGCCCGCTCGAGACCCTCGGTGACGTCCTTGCTGCGCGGCTTCATGTCGGTCATGGATCCACCCTAGTGATTGCCGTTCGCCCGCGGCGCGGGCACTGAAGGTCGGCTAGGACGCGCACTCCACGCTGTTCTGGGTCGCGAGCACGCCCTTCACGAGCGGCCAGAACGGCGCCAGCGCCGGATCCGTGGGCACCACCCAGGCCATCGGCACGGCGGTCTTCCGTGTGCTGTTGGGCTTGCCCGGAACGAACGCCGGCATGAGGACCCGAGCCACAGTGACGTCGATGTCCACCGCCCTTTCGTCAGTTCCGGCCCAGCACGCCGACGCACGTCGGGACGCCTGGCCCTGGGCCTTGGTCACGGTCGATCCGGGCGCGGAGCCCTTGTACTGGAAGACGATGAGCGCTGCGGCATTGATCTGCGCGGGCTTGGGGGTGTCGATGGAGAAGTACATCCCGTTGGTCTGCGCCGTGGGAACGACGAAGGTCGCGACACCGTTCGTGACCGTGGCCCTCGGCCCGTTGTAGGCCTGGTCGACGTCGGCAGGCGTGCGCGCCGGGGTGATGACGCAGCCCTCGCAGCCCGTCACCGCCATGGTGATCGTGGTGGTGGCGGTGACGGCTCCAGCCCCGGCGCCGGGAACCGCCCACAGGATGGCCGCAGCTGCGGATGTCCCGATGATGAGGCGCTTCATGTCGCGGCATCCCTTCCGTGCATGTGACGTGCGACCGGCTATTCGGCGACGCCGAGCCGTTCGAGCAGCAGCGTGCGGACCTTGCCGGCATCAGCCTGCCCGCGCGTGGCCTTCATGACGGCGCCGACGATCGCACCTGCGGCAGCGACCTTCCCGCCCTTGATCTTCTCTGCGACATCAGGCTGCTCGGCGAGCGCTGCATCGATCGCGGCCAGGAGAGCGGAGTCGTCGCTGACGACGGCGAGGCCGCGGCCGGCGATGACGGCGTCGACATCGCCCTCTCCGTTGATCACGCCCTCGAACACCTGGCGCGCGAGCTTGTCGTTGAGGCTCCCGTCGGCGACGAGGGCCTCGACACGGCGGATCTGCGCGGGGGTCACCGGCAGGTCGGCCAGCTCGACCTCGCGCTCGTTCGCCACCCGCATCAGCTCGCCGGTCCACCACTTGCGCGCTGCTGCCGGTTCGACCCCATCGGCGATGGTCGCCTCCACGATCTCGAGGGCGCCGCCATTGACGATCGTCTGCAGCTCCTGCTCGCTGATCCCCCACTCGGCCTGCAGGCGGGCCCGCTTGAGCGCCGGGAGCTCGGGGAGGGTGCCGCGGAGCTCCTCGATCCACTCCAGCGACGGTGCCACGGGGAGCAGGTCGGGCTCCGGGAAGTACCGGTAGTCCTCGGCCTGCTCCTTGGAGCGGCCGGACGTGGAACGGCCGGTGTCCTCGTGGAAGTGGCGGGTCTCCTGCACGATCCGCCCACCCGAGCGCAGGACCTCGGCCTGGCGGATGATCTCCGACCGCACGGCGCGCTCGACGGAGCGCAGGGAGTTGACGTTCTTGGTCTCGCTTCGGGTGCCCCACTCGGCACCCGGGAGGTTGAGCGACACGTTGACGTCGCAGCGCAGCGAGCCCTCCTCCATGCGCACGTCCGAGACCCCGAGGGCGCGCATGAGGTTGCGCAGCTCGGTCACGTACGCCTTCGCGACCTCGGGAGCCAGGGAACCGGTGCCCGGGACGGGCTTCGTCACGATCTCGATGAGTGGGATGCCGGCGCGGTTGTAGTCGACCAGCGAGTAGTCGGCCCCGTGGATCCGGCCCGTGGCACCGCCCGTGTGGGTGAGCTTGCCGGTGTCCTCCTCCATGTGGACGCGCTCGATCTCGACGCGGTAGGGCCGTGGCCCCTCGTCGGTGTCGACCATCACGTCGAGGTACCCGTCGAAGCAGAGGGGCTCGTCGTACTGGCTGACCTGGTAGTCCTTGGGCATGTCGGGGTAGAAGTAGTTCTTCCGCGCGAACCGGCACCACGAGGCGATGCTGCAGTTGAGCGCCAGTCCCATGCGGATGGTCGACTCCACCGCGACGCGATTGACCACCGGCATCGAGCCGGGCAGCCCGAGGCACACCGGGCACACGTGGGTGTTGGGCTCGCCTCCGAAGGTCGTGGAGCATGAGCAGAACATCTTGGAGTTCGTTCCGAGCTCGACGTGGGTCTCCAGGCCGATGACCGGCTCGAACTCGGCCACGGCCTCGGCGTACTCGTCCGTGATGCGCGCGTCGATGCTCACAGTGACGGCACCTCCTCGATCAGCAGGTGTCCCCATCGGTCCGAGAGCGCAGCCTCGATCGCACCGCCGACGAGGTAGAGGCGGTCGTCCGCCATCGGAGGCGCCATGATCTGCAGCCCGACCGGCAGGCCGTCCTCGGGCGCGAGCCCGATCGGGAGGGACATCGCGGCGTTGCCGGCCAGGTTGACCGGGATGGTCGCGATGTCGTTGAGGTACATGGCGATCGGGTCGTCCACCTTCTCCCCGATCTTGAAGGCCGTCGTCGGGGCGGTCGGCGAGATGAGGACGTCGGCCTGCTCGAACGCCGCCGCGAAGTCGCGCGTGATGAGGGTGCGCACCTTCTGCGCCTGCCCGTAGTAGGCGTCGTAGTAGCCGCTCGACAGGGCATAGGTGCCGATCATGATGCGCCGCTTGACCTCGGCCCCGAAGCCGGCATCGCGGGTGAGCGACATGACCTCCTCGACCGAGCGGCTGCCGTCGTCGCCGACACGCAGCCCGTACCGCATGCCGTCGAAGCGCGCGAGGTTGCTCGACGCCTCCGAGGGCAGGATGAGGTAGTAGGCGCCGAGTGCGTACTCGAAGTGCGGGCAGGACACCTCGACCACCTCGGCACCGAGCGCCTCGAGCAGCTCGACCGCCTCGGCGAAGCGCTGCGAGACCCCTGCCTGGTAGCCCTCGCCGCCGAGCTCGCGCACGAGGCCCACACGCAGGCCGCGGACGTCGGCGCGCTGGGCGGCGGCCACGACGTCGGGCACGGGGGCGTCGATCGACGTGGAGTCGCGGGGATCGTGGCCGGCAATGGCGGCGTGCAGCAGGGCCGTGTCGAGGACCGAGCGGGCGCAGGGACCCGCCTGGTCGAGCGACGAGGCGAGCGCCACGAGGCCGTAGCGGGAGACCCCACCGTAGGTCGGCTTGACCCCGACCGTGCCGGTCACGGCAGCCGGCTGGCGGATCGAGCCGCCCGTGTCGGTACCGATGGCCAGGGGTGCCTCGAACGAGGCGATGGCGGCCGCGGAGCCGCCTCCGGATCCGCCCGGGATCCGCTCGAGGTCCCAGGGGTTGTGGCTCGGACCGTAGGCGCTGTGCTCGGTCGACGATCCCATCGCGAACTCGTCCATGTTCGTCTTGCCGAGGATCACCATGTCGGCGGCGCGCAGCCGCTCGACCACGGTCGAGTCGTAGGGAGGGCGCCAGCCCTCCAGGACGCGTGAGCCACAGGTGGTGGGCACGCCCTTCATGGTGAGGACGTCCTTCACGGCGATGGGCACCCCCGCGAGCGGGCCGAGACGGTCGCCCGCGGCCCGGCGCCGGTCGACCGACCGCGCCGACTCGAGGGCGGCATCGGCCGTGACCTCGAGGAACGCATGGACTCGCTCGTCGACGGCGGTGATCCGGTCGAGATGGGCCTGGGCGACCTCCTCGGCGCTGACGTCGCCCGCCGCGATGGCACCGGCGAGAACGGCAGCCGACTGGCGCGTGAGGTCGGCCTCCATGCCCGCGTTCACGGCTGCTCCTCGTCGAGGATGCGTGGCACCCGGAAGCGATCGTCCTCCCACGCGGGAGCCATCGCGGCCACCGAGGCGCGGTCGAGTCCCGGCACCGCGACGTCGTCGCGGTAGACGTTGACCATCGGAATCGGATGCGACGTCGGCGGGATGTCGTCGGCCGCCACCTCGGAGACGCGCGCGACCGACTGCAGGATAACGTCGAGCTGGCTCGCGTAGTGGTCGAGCTCGTCAGGGGCGATGTCGAGGCGGGCCAGACGGGCCAGGTGCGCCACGTCGGCCCGGGTGATCGCTGTCATGGCGTCATCCTAGGGGCGGGCCATCCACGTCCCCGGACCCCTCGGGCGGCGTACGGTGAGGGAGCCGGCACTCAGGGAGGAATCCGCCATGACTGCGTCCGAGGCCCGTCCGCCGAAGGTTCCACCCGCCTGGTTCGTGCACGCGGCCTGGCGCGTCCACCGGGCGCTCTACCGGGTCAGCGGCGGCCGCTTCCTGTGGACGACGGCCAGCAAGCGCGGCTGGGGCGCCCTGCGCCTGACCACGATCGGACGGGCCTCCGGGCTCCAGCGGAGCGTCATCATCGGCTACCTCGAGGACGGGCCGAACCTCGTCGCACTGGCCATGAACGGATGGGACG